>RHMF01001817.1_pt1 | contig 26977 bp, 47 predicted proteins | sample 5365151 | NCBI WGS metagenome assembly RHMF01 (sample SAMN10266501, study PRJNA497801) | feces metagenome | isolation source: feces | host: Bos taurus | place: China: Prairie of Fairy Mountain | collected 2017-08-14 | reverse complement strand
CTTGTGCCGAATCTTCGAAGACTTCTTTACCTCTTCGTACGTGGGCCAGTTAGACTTCGTTTCCGGATGGGCTTCGGCGTATTCACGCATCGTTCTTAAATCCATATTAACCTCTCTTGTATATTTCAAATATAGAAATATTCAAATGTTTTGTAAAGAAAAAGACCGAGATTTTATTCCCGGTCTTCCCCAAGAGGTCAAACTCTTTTACTTGTGCCTTTCTTTCCATTCCTTATAGTAAATGGGCCAGTTCTTGCGAAACTCTGCGTTTTCTTTTATCCACTTGAGAACGAACTCAGGACCAGGGTCACGACCGAGCTTTTCGCCAAGCAACCACTTGGCGATTTCAATGGCCTCGGTCTGCGCGGCCATAAAGTCCTTGAATTCTTCCGGCTCCATTTCCATAAAGTATTTATATAGTTTCGAGACCTAGCTTCTTCGCCTCTTCGGTAAGTTCGTTGTTAGATGCATATTCGATGTATTCGCACTTCACATAGAGGACAGAATGGGCGTTGAACAGTTTCTTCCTTCCTTTCTTCCATGCTTCCAGGTCAGATTCGTCAGCCACGTTGTTGTCAACATCAACCATCGTATCGCAGTCGAAGCGAATTTCGTCCTTTAGGTCAGGGTCTTCGAAGATAGCCCAGTTCTTGATATTGTCCGCATCTTTATAGATGTAGAGGTACTTATCGTTGAGCATCTTGAGAATATCGGTAATAGATTCGAATTCGCGATACATATCCGCATGCAGGACGTCGGGTCCGGACCAGCTGTTGACGAATTCGAGTTCACCCTGTTCGTAATCGTCTTCGTGGACGTCGGTGGAAAGGCTTGCGATGCGATAAACTTTTTTCATAATTAACCTCTTTTGTTTGATTTAAATATAGAAATTTAAGAACCAAACGTAAATGAAATCAATTTAAGATTTTTTGTCCAGTGTCTCCAGGGTTCGTTCAACTTCGTCATTGTGACGTTCGTAGTCGTAGATATGGTAGAACTCAGCGAAGTCTTCGTCCGTTTTCAATTCCTTTTCGATATAGAACTTTTCGGCGTAGGCATCGTCTTTAGTCTTCGCGAAACCGTAACGAATCGCGTTAACCCCTTTCATATTTAAGTTAGACCCGCCCATGTAAGACCTGCTGACTTGAGCATGACTCGCTTAGGGTCAGAACGGTCAACGTACATGTATTTCACTTCGAACAGAATATCGTCCGGAAGGTGCGGGTCAGGTTCAAAAAATACTCTTAAAACACTCATGTTATAAAGATAGTTAATTCTGGGAGTTTTGTAAACAAGTATTTTTAATTTCTTTCTGCCAGTTCCTCCGTATAATGATGTTCGATAATGTCATACATTCGGCGGAAGCTTATTTCAGTCGAACGATAGTCTACATATTGTGCGTTCGAACCAGTCAGGATCAAATCCCCGTTCACGTCAGTGTTTTTGAATTCGAGTGGACGGCAATGTCCGCCCATTACCTTAAGATTGAATTCGCCAGTCTTTTCCCCGAGGACAAGAGTCTTACCCGAAGAGAGATGGAGATAGGCTTCGCCGTCCACCCAGTCAATGCCCTTAAGGCGAGCCACGTTGCGATTGTCTTTGCTGTCAGAATAAATTACGTGCATATTAACCTCTCTTGTTTGACTTAAATATAGAAAATTCTGAACTTTTTGTAAATGAAAATCGAATAGGTTTTTATTTCGGAGTTACATGAACACCCGGTAAAAGTCCTTTTCACTCTTCGATGTCTCGGCAAGTTTGACCAAGCCATCGACTGCGACCTCGATCATCCCGCCGCCGGCCTGTTCGATACCGACAGTATTGATTGCGTTCATTTCAAAACCAACACCCTTCTCGTCGAGCATCTTGTTGAGGCATGCATCGGGAATGACCTTAGCCCAATTGCAACAAAGTCGGTCATAAAGTTCACTGACCTCGCCCAAGGTAGAGTTACGGTCTTTGTGAATTTTGGCGAAACGGTAAGCGTCTTTGAGATAGTTCTGGAGAACGAGTTCGAATGTCATATTAACCTCTCTTGTATATTCTAAATATAGAAAATTCTAACTTTCTTGTAAATAGATATATTTGAGATTTTTACGTCAGATCTGCCAGGCACGCAATCTTCTTGTAATGGGCAAGATAGAGTTCTATCCATGGCCTGACTTCTTTAATGAGTTTTTCCTTTCCCGGGCGTTCGTCAATAACTAGCTGGGACAAGACCTTATTCCTTTCGTCGTGAAAAGAAATAACCTGTTTGCAGTTTGCACCGTCATATATGCCATGCCCACGTTTTCACAGGGCATGTGGTTAGGAAAGCCCAGGTATTTTTCCTTGTCCTTCCAGTCTATTACGAATTTCAAATGAAAACTGTCATTGAAGTCTACATCCTCGAGCTTGATACTGTCGACAATCGGCCATGCGAAGTCAAGGCTAGGCTTTTTATATTCTTTTGACCACCAGTCATACCATACACGATAAACCTTAAGAACGAATTTTCCCATGTTAACCTCTTGTTTGATTTAAATATAGAAAAATTCTGGCTTTTTATAAACAAGAAAATTTGAAAATTTTATTCCAGATTTTCTACGATAGGTATAATCGCTTTATATTTCATTATGTTCCAAATTACTTCTCTGCACAGGTCGAACGGCTCGTGAGAACCTGGTTTATAGTTTCGTGCCAACATTTCCGTCTTATAGAATACTTCACCGGTCATGTTGTCGAATATGATGAGCCTTTGGTCATATTCACCGATTTCTTTATGCGGTGGTCCAGTCATGACTGACGGTTCTGCGAACCAGACGTTACGGGCAACGGTCTCATAGGTTTTAGCCTGGTCTTCAGGCTTTACCAGTTCGTCGATGTTGAGCCCAAACCATTCTATGTCCGCCTTAATATACTTTAATCCTGCTTGGAACGAGCCTTGAATAGAGCCTGCCGGGCCACAGTTATTTGTATAACGATTTAACCATTCGATTTTAAGAATTATGCTCATGATTATAATATAGAAAAATTCAAATGTTATATAAAAAGAAAAAGACGAGATTTTACTCTCGTCTTTCCTGCACGGTTCGTTCTGCCGTGCGTCCATCCAACGTCACTTCTTTATCGAGTCAACCTTGTCACTAACTGACTTCTTGACTTCGGTAAATTTCTTCGCGTTCGCTTCCCTTACGTCACCGATACGGGACTTGACAGAAGACTTGGCGGAATCGATTGCCCTGTCAGCTGAAGACAATACTGAGTCTGCAGCTTCCGACGCCTTGTCCTTCACATCCTTTGCCATATCCTTGGCACCGTCAGAGAAAGTGTCCGCGACCGACGTAACGAGTTCGCTCGTCTTGTCGGCGATTTTCTGTGCGTTGTCATTGTCTCCCGTGAGTCCGCGATAGACAGTGTAACCGCCGACAGCGAGAACGATTGCGATGATGATTCCGAGAATGAGTTTCATGTTTTACCTCTTGTTGATTGTTTGATTATAATATAGAAAATTAAATCTATATCGTAAGTGAGAAGATTTTGATGTTTTTATTCGGCAGTGCTCAGCTTGAAGATGATTCCTTCCTGCTTTACGGTCGTTTTCTTTTCGATGTCTTTTTCAACGCTCTTCTTGAACGATTCAAGTGTTTCGACCGCAGACTTCATGCCGAGACCGTCTTCACCTACGGGCTTAAAAGCCTTGAGAACGTCGATTGCCTCTTGAATTTGACGAGGACTCAACGGCCAGCTGGTGTCAATTAAGATTTTAATGGTCTTGGGCTTGGCTTCGGTCTGTTTTTTCGCCACTGCTTCATTCTGCTTTTCGGCTTCGGCGAGAGCGTTCTTGAACTTTACGTACATGTCCTTGATTGCGAAGTGACAGCTTTCAATGAGCTTTGCTTTGTTGATTGCACCGGTTTCGTACTTATCGATTTCTTTCGCGAGTTCAGCCTGTTCGTTTTCAATGTCCACGTAGACAGACGCGTACAGGAGCGAATTCGGGCCGGAAGTCGAATTGTATTCTTTTGCAAGGGCATGAATGCGGTCTTCAGCCGAACCTTCAATGTACTTTGCAAGAAGAGTCTTCGTTTCGGCGAGTTTCAGGTTATTCTGTGCATGCTTCACAGTAAGTTCCTTAACAATGTCTCGATACTCTTCGAATCCACGGCGAAGAGTGTTCATTGTGCACATCGCATTGTCACAGACGTGGTTCATTTCCTTTACCATGCGGAGTGCGTCGTTAAACTGTTCGTTGACCAGATTGATGATGTTTTCGTTAATCATTTTTTATTACCTCTTGTTTGTACTTTAAATATAGAATAATCTGAACTTTTTGTAAATGAAATTAGTAAAGAATTTTGATTCGGTTAACCTCTTTCCTTTGTCTTGTCAAAACCTTTAAGAAAAATACACGGGAGGGAACTAACTGCATATATCCAGCCGAGCGTAACATCATCCTGAAACAGTTCACTAATCGGGCGGTTAACGAAGAGATCAGGTCCGCGGGGAATAGACATAATCACGTCGTTGTCTTCGGTTCTTACCACGAACGCATGTTCGAATTCGTCAAGTCTGATTACTCTTTCATCTTCGTACCAGCAAATCTTGAAAGGTTCACCATTGAGTTCTTTAATCATCTTGGCGACGGGTACCATGTCAAAACGGTCAAGCGCATGGAATTGAATCGTTGTCATTATTAACCTCTCTTGTATATTTCAAATATAGAAAATTCGATATATCTTGTAATCAAGAACATATCGAATCTTTCTACCGGATTCGCCGTGTCCCTATGCAGTAATCAACTGACAGAGTTTGATTACGAGGTCAAATGCCAGGAACTGCTGATCTTCAGTGAAGTATTCAATCTTTTCGATCATTGTCGAGTTCTTTTCGTCTTCGACGATATACGAGACGACATAACCGGAAGTAAGTACCTCATACCCGTAACCTGTGTTCTTGCTATCGATCCAGCGGGCATGGTACAGACAGCCTTTAGTAATGTATTCGAGAATGACCGTACTTGTGATGTCGTTCGCCTTGTCGTTGAATTCCTTACGCTTCATGACAACTTCTTGACCGTATTCGTAGAACTTGTCCATGTTGGTGATTTTCTTTTGCTTTTCGGAAAGGAAAGTGCTTCTTTCAGTCATTTTATAACCTCTTGTTTATATTCTAAATATAGAAAAAAGACCAGAAGTTGTAAGCTTCTAGTCTTTAATCTTTTTTGTCGGTGAATCTTAACCGAACCAAGGGCCGCACATCGGGCCGCACATTCTCATGGGATGGCTCGCCATCATTTCTCGTGCTTTTTCCTTCACTTTCATCTCGTCGATTTTTTTGCCTCGATAGAGATCGTATTCTTCGCGGTTCTTGAACTTGATTGCACCGGTCAAATACAAATGCGACGGATGTGCACAACCCTGTTCTGGATATTTGTAGTGATAGTCACGTTCAGTCCACCATTCTTCATTGTTCTTGTAGTCGATAACATGCACAAACCCGCCTACGGCATCTTCTTCAACGAAATATTCCTTGATAAGAACACCGTTTTCCGTTTCGCAAGCATACTTCGGGATGATGTTACTGCAATAGTAAGGATCGGTTGCCTTGAATTCGTAATGAACCGCAGTCTGCGTCGCATAATATTCCTTGACGTCATTGCTTTCTTTATTCAGCTTGGTATTATATTCGGTTTTTGAATAGTCCGTTACCACTTTAGTATTTCGCAAATACGTATAAGTGGTATAGTCGCCCTTGCTGCTTTGACTAAATACAAGTCGTCCCTTAAAATCACGAACCTTGACTTCCGGCGTCTGCTTATGTTCATTGTTATGGACTTCAACCGCAAAGTCGTCCTTGTAGTCGTCCAAGACTGGTTTGATAATGTTAGGACGTATTGTCAAATCGTACCCGACCGCCCCGATACTGAAATGATGTTTGCCTTCAGGGTCATCCCATTGAACATAAGTAAAAGGCTTCTTGTCGCAATCTGTACCTTGTTTCAAAACGGCGACAGCTTCACCCTTGTCGTTATATCCTGTATAGAATGTATTCGGATGATTAAATGTACTGCTCGATGCGTTGACCTGAACTGTCTTGCCCTTCGAATCTTTAACCACATCGTTGATTTTATCGAATCCGATTACCGATTTAAGCAACTTCGGCAAATACTTCTTGATATTCTTGATGTTCGGCGTATTGTTTTCGGTTTTGTTTTCGTTATTTTCGCTCATTTAATACCTCTTGTTTATATTCTAAATATAGAAAAACGGTTTAGACTTGTAAACCTAAACCTTAGTTAAAATATTTTCGGAATTACAACAATGATTCTATAAAAGCTTTCTTTTCATCTTCATTGAGTTTTTGATATTCAGACCATCGAATTCTTTTCTTACATATCCAGCCTAATGATTCAAGAATTTGCGTTCGTTCATTATCATGCTTAAGACCTTCTTCAGTATAATGTTGTTCACCATCTACTTCAATATAAGTCTTTGTTTCCGGCCAGGCATAATCTAGCCTATACCTATCTACTGGAAATTGTTTTTGCGCATCGGTAAATATTACATCAAAATATTGCTCAGCATATGATTTTCTATGTTCTTGTACTGGTATATAACGGCTTTTACCAGCATAGTTCTTCTTTTGTGTTTCTGAAATTTTCTTTTTAGTTTCTTCACTATGTTTCTTGCCAAACCATAAGCCGTTTTTACCATGATACCGCTCATGAAATTTTTTACCTTGATTTGCTATTCGTTCATCTGTTTCTTTTGATAACCCTTTATTCCAAGCAGTACGTCCTTCTGATTGGTTCCATTTATCTCGATTTTTATGTAATAATTCTAAACAACGTATATCTTGATTAGGATTTAGTTTACATAGGCGTTCATGATTACGTAAAGAATTAGGATTCTTACATTCTTTATTACAAAATTTACAAATATACCGTATTTCCATGGTATATTTATAAAAATTGGTTAGAGCAGTTGACTAGTGGACGCGGTGGGATTTGAACCCACGTCCAAGTGGTTATGAGTCACCCGCTGCGAATACCAGCCGAGCTCCACGTCCAATACGAATACTGCTCTAACCAATCAAATCCAAAAATGCTTCCGTCCCGTCGAACGTTTTAACTATCCATAAACTATCCCTGCATGGTTAGCGGTGGCGCATGTCGCAGACGCTTTCTTTCGACGTGGAAGCGGTTATTTCAAATATAGTATTATTTCTTCATTGTGTAAATCCTTTTTATTTTTGTTTATTCTTCAGTTCCCTTCACTTCGAGGATTTCGTGTTCGCACTGGTTGAGGCCGTAGATTTTGATGCATTCGGCCACCGAACGTACATGACATTCCTGGATGTTCCACTTGCCGTTACTGTATTCGTCACGATACTTGAACTTCACGTATACCATTTTATTATCTCCTGTTTGTATTCTTAATATAGAAATATACTAAGAACATTTAAACAAGATTTAATTGAAGTTTTTACTTGGATTCGCAGAGCTTAATGAACATCTTGAATATGTCAAGGTCGTAACCCTTTTTCTTCAAGACGGCTGCGATTTTACTTGCCGGAATTTCTGCGCCGAGTCCACCCTGCATAGGACCGACAAAATACATCCTGTCATTGTACTGGACATTGCCAGGTTCGATAAAGTTCCAGCCTTCGATGGAAAGAGCCATGTTTTCTGTGCCGTAGGAAATGAACTTCGCCTTGCGGGCATAGATAATTCCGGTCTTATGGGCAGTAAACCATTTTCCTTCGTAGGTTTTCGCGATGTCCTTCGCCTTTTTCGATTCGCAGTCCTTCATCTGGGACTTGATCAGTTCGTCTTCTGCCTTACGGTTTGCCTGAAAGGCCTTGCAAAACTTCTTATAAAGTCTTTCAGTAGTTTTAGAACGGACGGACGTGAAATTGAATTCTGTATTCATTTATTACCTCTTGTTTATGTTCTAAATATAGTTAAATACTTAGAACATGTAAATAAGAATTGAAATAGGTTTTTATTCAGTAACGCCGCCAAGTTTCTTAATTACTCGTTCCTTCGACTTGATTTGTTTTTCAGTCTTTTCGATGAGCTGTTCAATCATCTGTTCAACGTACGGACGGATAGCCTTCTTGTCCTGGACAATGTTGTCGATGATATTTTTCTTGGATTCAATGACGTACTTTTTCTGACGGAGCTTGAGAAGTGCCACTTCTGCATTTGCCCTTTTGATTCGCTTGTCATATTCCTTGTAAACAGGATCGCTTTCAGCGAACTTGACCGTCGGGTATACAAGCCCTTGTCCGCCATAACCGATTTTGCTTGACAAATCGGTATCTTCCGAACTGCACAACGCGTCTTTGTAAATCTTGTTAAATTCTTTCTTGGTGATTACTTCAACGCCGTATTCGCCAAAGCACATCATGTTTACACCGAGCAAACGAGATTCGTTTTTGGTAGGCAGACCTGTAGCATAAGAATTGTGCACGAATTTGCATTTGCCAAGGTTCGCTTCTAAAGCTTCGCCCGTCTTGAACAAGATTCGATTCGTACTGAACAGGAAGGTCTTTTCTTTCGGAATCTTCTTGAACTTCACATCTTCAATGTAATGGTAAGAGAATCCGCCTTCGCCCTTTGTCTTCACCTTGATGCATTTCTTGTCGAGCATCTTGTAGAATTCCTTGAATATCGGCAGTTCAAGCTTATTCATCTTGTTGACATTTTCTTGGTGCTGTTCTTGCTTCTGCTTCTGTTCCTCAGGAGTACCTACCCAAAGACATCCCAGTGCCTTATTATCTTCGATAAGTTTGTCGTACTGGGTTGCGAGCTTGGTGAACTTGACGGACGGCGTAAAGTTAGTGAATTTAATCATTGTTACCTCTTGTTTGTACTTTAAATATAGAAAAATTCAAATATATTGTAAATGATTAGTCTAAATCTTTTATGGCTCGGAGTATCTCGTTGTTATGTGCAATCACCGCGAGTTTCTTACGTAAGTTCTCAAACACCGGGTCATCGTCCTTATAATGACTCTCAACCTTGTCGCACAATGTAGTTGGATAATAGCTCCATGACTGTATGCCTATTACGGGAATAAGCCGGTAAACTACCCCGTTATGTTCCGACTGGTAATAGAGTCCGAAAGTGTCCGTCTCGGACATCTCTTTATTGATGTTCGTAATCGTGCGATCGGTTACACGAACGACTTCCGACTCGTATAAATTTAGGACTTTGCTAAGAAAATGTATAACAATAACGCCCATTTTATTCTTCCAGCATGTGTTTGATTTAAATATAGAAAAATATTCAAATGTTGTAAATAAAACCTATTTAAGATTTTATTTCAGAGCTGCCAGGGTCTTTTCAAGTTCACGGTTGTATTCCGCAGCCATGTAGTTGGCTCGCCATGCTTTAATATCTTTCTTGACAAGCAACAGCCCCACGATGAAAGTAAAAGCCTTTTCGTTGGTCATAATACCCGACAAGGACAGAGCACCGGCAACAGTCTGTTTAATCATAACAAAGAGTTCGTCTTCAGTAATCCCGGTTCGTTTCCATTCATTGTTGTAAGGCCCGTGACGGTACTTTAGGACCAATTCCATTTCATTTCCTGTGTTATCCCAGTCTGCTTCCCCGATTACGATACATTTCCACCCATTGTCTTCGTAAAACGGTAATCCCAGGGTATTCGCGATATTTTCAATATCAATGTCTTCTCTAATCATGTTTTAACCTCTTGATATAAAGATAGAATATTCTGGGAATTTTGTAAATACCAAATTTAGAATAAAAAAGAACGGACGACCCCGAAGGATCGTCCGCCTACAACTAGAGGTTAAATTCTAGTGCATGTGGTCCGCGGCCAGTTCAATCGTGACCTTTGACGCATTCGGCTTGTTCTTGAGGAACGCTTCGAGATGCGTCTGCAAGCAAATTGCTTCCGGCACGGTGAAAACGAACTTCACCATCTTCTGTTCCTGCTTCGGCTGAGGCGCTTCCTTGGCCGGTTCGGGTTCAGGTGCCTTCTTCGGCGCATTCTTCTTCGCTTCCACGACGATTTGCTTGATTTCGTTGCGGATGCAATAGATTTCTGCCTTCAATTCCTGAAGGATTTCAAGCGACTGCTTGTAATTGTCGAGCAGGTCCTTGACGGCGTCGATGTTCGTAAGGCTGATGCTGCCGTGGTCGCAGATATTGTCCCACACGATCTGTGCCGCCTTCTTTTCGAGGTGCACCTTCTTGCGGAGTTTGCGGAGCTTGTTCGACTTCGCGATAATCACCTTTTGCTGACCTTCGGTGAGGGGAAGAGCCTTAAGGTTCTTGTATTCTTTGACTTTCTTTTCTTGAGACATTGGTTAATCCTCTTAGTTGTTGTTTCATGCTTATAATATAGGAAATTTTCCGTAGTTCGTAAGCACGAATAATTTTTTGTTTTAGCCCGGAAGCGCATCGATTTGAACTTCAGTCAAACGGTTCTCGAGGAACAGTTGAGCGATTTCATACGTTGCGGTCCTGCCGTCGATCTTGTAATCGTCTTCGTCCGTAATACGGATTTCGCCGAATACGCCACCGATGGAACGGTAATGGACGACGAGCTGGGTATGGTCCCATTCGTACGGTTCGACCTGTTCTACATCCTGGATATAGAGATTGACACTGAAGCTGGTGTTACCGCTGTACGTATCTTTCTTCGTTATCGTCAGGACGTGTCCGCCCTTTTCGGGTGTACTTTGTTCGGTCACGGATTTTTCGTTCGCGGAGCTTTCGCCCGTTTTCGGATTCTTTGATCCTTTCATCACGCATCCTTTTCGTTTCTTTAGCCTTGTCCATAATAACCTCTTATTTACATGTTGAAATATAGAAAACTATGGACAAGGCGTAAACGAATAATCTTGTTTCATTTTCGCCGGTTAAGCCTTGAACAACGGCTGGAGCTGAGAACCCTTCAAAGTCACGACGCCACTTTCTGCCAACGTGATGCGGCAAAGGGTCTTGCCCGACTTGTAGGCCTTCTTCGTACGAGTCACCTTGATGCTCGTGCCGTTAAAGGTACCGGTAATTTCGTCTTCGCCCTTCACGTAGTTTCCCGGGTTCGCGACCATATCGGCCTTGATGGCCTTCACCTTGGCCGGGTCCTGGTCGATCTTGTGAAAGACCTTTCCCTTGCGAAGTGCATAGACGAGCGTGTAGAAGAGCTTCTTCTTCCATTCGCCCAGGTTCACGACCTTTTCGCTGCCGTCTTCGCCCACGACAAGCAAATCGTTCTTGTTGAACGCCTTCCCGGTCTTCGCCTTCTTGTCCGTCACGACGACGCGGTAGGTGCTTCCACTGAAGGGAATCTTCCAGGATTCGAGAGTGCCGTCAGACTGATGGTCCGTCACGTTGCCCTTCTTCGCTTCTGCGATGATGCCCTTGATTGTATCTTCGGCTGAAATTGCCATGGTGTATCTCCTTGTGATTTGTTCTGTTTATTTTCGTATTTTCAAATATAGTAATTTGAACCTCTTTGTAAATATAGAATTTTGTAATTTTTTTGTTGCGGATTACTGCTTCACGATACGGATTACGGCTGCTTCGTCCGTTCTCAAAATCAAATTAACGACCGAATGGAGCAAATGAGTATCTACTTGCTTCCCGACAAGAATTCCCTTATTCTTGAGAATCCAGTTCTTCTTGCCTTCAGGTTCGCTCTGTTGAAAACGGCGGGCGATTTCTTCCGCATGTGCGCTTTCGATTTCGACAATTACGTTCATAATTACCTCTCTTACATCCGATAATATAGAAAAATTCGACAAGGTTGTAAACTATTATTTTTGACTATTTTTTGACCGAGGCGGTCTGTAGTAAACGTGTTTTAAAGACTTGTTTTAAAAAGAGTATAATCTATAGGCCTATTATATTTTAAAGCCATATAAATCAAATATGATATATTAAAACAAAAAAGCCATGACAGGTAATAACAACGAAAAACCCTGTCATGGCTGGGACGACCAACAAACTCCGCGATAAAAATGGCAACTCGCGGCCAAACAAGGTCGCCCCTGAGGAAAGCGCTATGGCATATGCGCTACCTCAATAATATACCATTTTATTTCGCTCTTGTCAACCCCTGGATGGAGTTTTTATTGCAAGTTTTCTATCGCATATTCCGTGTCGAGTCCTATCAGACGCTGTTTCCAGTTATCGCCGAATTTGACTATTTCCTGCAGTTTCAGGTCAAGTCTCCCTGCGGTGATGTCGTCGATGTCTATGACCCAGACTATTGAATCGTACCATCCGGGCGCAGGCCCTATCAGTAACTCGATATGAGCCTTTCCCTTCTTGCCATTCCAGGCATAGAAATCATCCCAGACGGCATCCATCATGTAACAAGTACCATAAAGATGTTTGTTAATCTCATCCATCTTCATGGTAATGTTGCTCATCGGATAACCAGCCATGCCATAGGCTAGAACCTGATGTGGTTCTTGAAGTGAGCCACAGCCTTACGGATGCGGTCCTTCTTTTCCGCCAGCTCTTCGCGATACCAGGTTACCGGGAAGACTTCATCGGTCATGTAGCGACGTTCGGGATTCATCGACGTAATCAGCAAACGGATTTCGTCTTTGGCGTTCACGAACAGGTCGACGTGAATATCCGGGGAAGGACGGACGGACTTTTCACATTCAGCCAAGTATTCCTTTTCGGTGAGCTTGACGAACTTGCGGGGATTCTTGGAACGAGTAAGATACATATTAACCTCTTTTGTTTGATTTAAATATAGAAAAATATTCAAATGTTGTAAACGATTTATTTTGATTTTTTTCTCTTCGGTTTCGCTACGGCGATTTTCGAAAACTTGTCCATATCTACCGGCGGGTCCTGATGTTCGAGTTCGATGATGGTATTGATAACCTCAGCCATCTTCTTACACCCTTCCTTATCGCCCTGATGCGTAATGTCGACACCGTTGATTTTGATAGTGTTGTACCTCGGCAGCCAGAATTCCTGTCCGCTACTAAGTAACAGTACCACTCGCCATAAACCATTATCGTTACTACAACAGTATGTTGCATCGATCCTCGTCGTATCAACTACAAGCGGCATCTCTTCGCTAGTAGTACCGTGAATTATCATTTAAACCTCTCTTGCATGACTATAATATAGAAAATTCTAAAAGTCTTGTAAATCAAAATCTAATTGAATTTTAATCCAGACTTGCAATAGCGTCTTTCAGTTTCGTCTGTTCGGCGTAGACCGACAACGTATCTATCAGTTTTTGATAGTCCGTCGATTCGTTACCGTCCTTGTCGCACCATGTAAGCGGTTCGTCGTCGAAAATAAGTGAAGACTCTTTCTTGCCCTCTTCCGGGTGCCAGTATATAAGCGTGATATATCCCGGCGATTTTACGACATCCAGGATATTACGGATCTTCACCTCGAGCGTCGTGTTAAATCGCTTGATTTCAATTTTAATAGTCTTGTTAATATCCATGACTATAATATAGTAAATTCTGAATATCTTGTAAATAGAAATAATTAGAAATAAAAAACCGGCAGACCCTTACGGATCCACCGGTTCCCTTCAACCCAAAGAAGGAGGCTAACATGGAAATGGCCCCGGAGAGAATCGAACTCTCATGCCGTTACCGGCGTTTGATCTTAAGTCAAATGTGTATACCAATTTCACCACAAGGCCAGGTTGTTCCCGTTCAGCAGACCTTGTCACGAAGACATGGTCTCCCAGGCCTACTAGGGAACGGTCCACCACCCATCAGGAGAAAAAGACTACTGAATCTGAATGACGGTATACCCGAGCTTCTGGCAAGTCTGGTGGAAGTAAGTATCGGACTTGCAACCGAACTTCTTGCCGTCGCCCTTGCGATACCAGATTGCCTTGTAACCGTCGACACCGTGACCAGCCATCAGTGCACGTTCGGCACAGTTCGGCTGAAGAAACTTACGGCTGCGGTTCGGCTGGACAGCGTGCTTGAGCACGTATTCGAGGGAACCCTGCTTCAGACGGCCGCGCTTGGTTTCAGACTTGACATTGGAGAGATTGGACTTCATATTGGTTTTTCCTTTTTGATGATGGTTTGTTTGTTTCGTTAACGACTTAAATATAGTAATTTATACTCAAGTCGTAAACGTTATATTTTAGAAGTTTTTCGACGGTTTAGCCCTTACGGAAGACTTTCCACATGACTGTGCTCGGTGTTCCGTCCGGGGTGAGCCAAGAATGGTTTTCGCCCTTCTTGAGGTTCATGATCACCTCATTCAGGAATACCTTATCCAACGGTTCGAAACCAAGCGGTTCAGCCATGTCCCCAACAGAGTCGTTGACATCACCCGCGATGAACTTCGCAGCCTTCAACGAGTTGTCAAAGTCCAAGACGTTGCAGATGTTGAGTCCATCGCTACCGCTTTCATCGTATTCGGCGATAGCGACACGGAGCTTCATGTCCTTAGACGGTATTTTTGCCCTAGCCATTATTCTGCCTCCCTCGTGTCGATTTCGGTGTCTACGCAGAGTCGACTCGGAGCCTTGTAGATCTTGAGCATTTCGGCCTTGGCCTTGCGAGCCTTATCTTCGGACGTGCCCTTTTCGTCGTCCACGTAGATGCCGTAGATGATACGACGACCGGATTCTTCTGTGCGGGTGAGAACGGAAACCTTCATTTTTAACCTCTTGTTGTTAGTTGTTTAACCGTTTGATTTAAATATAGAAAATTTCAAAAGCCTCGTAAATAAAATCTTTTAAGTGTTTTTTACTTGGCTTCCCTGAGCTTGTTCAGATAATACTTACGTAAGCCAGGATCGCCGAATCTCTGTTTGCCCGCAATGATTCGTTTCTCCACGATGTCAAGCTGCCGTTCGTATTCCTCTCGGTCCTTCTTGTTCATAGCTGTTGGTTCTCCTTTAAAGACGAAATGGATTTTAAAACACGTTTTACCAATGCCCAGTTGTAATGGCAACGGGAATTGATGGTGGCCTTCGGCGGCTTGATGTACGTGCCGTTAAGACCCCACCAGTTGCCGTTACGTTCTCTCGGCGCACACTCGACCATTCGGAAGGTCTTGTGTATTCGAATTTTATTGTTCGGCTTGTCCGCGATTACAAGGGCACCGGTCAGCTTGTACACTATTCGCTGGAATTCGTCGTGGGTATACTCGTGACCAAAGGTCTCGAGCAAGTCCGCGACTTCTTTTCGTTTTGCCTTGTATTCTTTGCTTTTCATATTGCTACCGTATTCTTTGACCTCTGAACGCGGCAGGCTTAACCCTTAATTCAACGCGTCCAGAGCCTCCATGGTTTCACGGTTGGCTTTGACCATCTGCTTCATAGAACTGATGAAGTTCTTTGCGTTAATGGTATTGCATTTGTAAAAAATGGTGTCGTTGAGCTTGATGTCGATTTCCTTCAACAGGAACGCCTTGGCTCGACGGTAGAACTTCGAAGTGTCAGTGATCGCCTTCAACTGCTTGTTGGCGAGCATCGAACGGTCTTCGGCGTAATGCTTCTTGTTACAGATGTCCTGGGCACGCATCGTGTCCTTGGCGTCCGGAACCGCGTCACGGATTGCGACGATGAGCTTGGCGTCCGTCATGTTCTTAACGATTTCCATATCAGATTCTTTCATTTATAGCCTCCATTGTTTGATTTAAATATAGAATAATCTGAAGATTTTGTCAACTTTTTTCTTAGTTGATTTATCGCCGGATCAGCACCAAAGGTCTTCGAGGATTTTCTGAATACGTTTGGCGAGCTCTATTTCTTTCATTTTGGTTTCCTTTTCGTTGTTGTTTGATTTAAATTTAGGAATTTCAATGGACTTTGTAAAGCAAAACACCCAAAGATTATTTGCCGGTGTTGCCGTCACGTTCTAGTAACTTACAGACCAACAACAGAGCGTCACGCATTCTTTCGGACGGAATGCCCTGGATGGTAAGCTTGTTTGCTGAACGCTGGATGTCAGCCGTCACCTTCAATTTCTTCTTCTTGAACTGGACGGAATCCTTTCTCCAGCCCTTGTCAGGATGCTGTGCCCAGACATCATTCCAGGTAAACAGGCCAACCTTGCCGTTCGACAGCTTGACCTTCTTACAACTTTCCGGTACGTTCGTTGTCGGTTCGAATCCCAGTCTCTTCGCCAGAGGTTCCATTTCGTCCTTGAAGTTCATGAATTCCAAGGCCTGCTCGGTTTTACGATTGGATTCCTTCGCATCCGCCTTGAACCTGGCTTTAGCACGGGCTGTCGAGATATGTTTCCAGACAGCAGACATCCATTCATCGAAGTCCTTATAGTCAGCTTCCTTGATAGACTTCGGGACGTGCTTGAGATTCAGTACGTCCTGATGCTTAGTGAAGTATATCGTATGGTTGCCCTGGATCCACGACATATTGCCCTGGTCTTGGTTTTCTACACCCCAGTCGCCCTTAGTGTTGTCCTTAAACCAAAGGTTTTCCATTCCCTTAATTTCGCAGTGCTTCGTGTGGCTGTTATACCAGCCAAAACAGCTACTATGGTCATTGATAATGGAGCGCCACGGAACGGTTTCCTTGTTCAAATAATACTTCATAATATCCTCTTGTTTTTACTAAATATAGAAAAACCGACTTATCTTGTAAGTCGATTTTTATTTTAGTTTTCGGCCGGAGCCGCTTCGGTGCTGTCAGGAACCGAGATTGTGAACTTGTCGAGGTCTGACCACTTTTGGATCTGCTGGCGGGCTTTTTCGAAGTCCTCCTTGCGGCTATCAATTACCGCCTTGGCTTCGTCTTCCGATTTGCACGCACGGAGAGCCTTGACAAACCCCTCGAGTCCTTCGACCCTGACGTAGTTCATCATGTTTTTCAGATTCCTTTCGAAATAGAGTTCCTTCGGACCCATTTCGTAAATCTCGTTGTAATACAGACTGCGATAGCCTGCTTCGAATTCCAGATACTTGGTGTTGGACTTACGGTGTCCGTCGAACGCCGCATGTACCATCGGTTCCAGATGCTCGAAGCTCGGACTGATGAACTTACCACCGTCAACCACCATGTGCATGAAGTGGCTTGCCTCGTGGACGAAGCACACCCATTTGTCTTCATCGGCGAACCTGATTTCTTTGGTGTTCTCGTCGTAGGTTGCGGTTCCTTCCGGCATCACGATCGTGATCAGACAGTCCTGAGCCGTGAAGTAAGCCGCGGCTTTGTCCAGCTTACGTCCGATAACCAGACTGGCACACCATTCCTCGTCTGCCTTCTGGAGTTCGGTCATAATGTCTTCAAAGAAACGCTTACGGCCGGCAGACCACTGAGAGTCATCGGCGAGCTTGATGTCTTGGAAACCATTGGAAATTACTACACTCATTTTATACCTCTTAGATTTTCCTAAAATATAGAAAAATTATATAATACTGTCAACAAAAACATTATAAAAAATTTCGTCGGAAGTGCTTAGGGGTCTAATTAAATTGACTATTATATAATACAATTAAAACTAATTTTAAGCACTCATATTCGCGTTATACGGGCTTTAATTTTATTTTTAGTACTAAATATAGGCCTATAAAAATAAAGCCTTATAATCAATTTAGCACAGACTGCCTTAGAATATGAACGAGTTTCTATTGCGGCGTACCGGATAGGATTGGTGTATAAATAACGAAAAGACGGGCATCCGAAAGGATACCCGCCTCTTCGTTCAACAACGGCCCGGAGGCCAGTTTCCAGGTCGCGGACAACCAGAGCGGCCTTGTAGAGTTCCTTCAAGCGATGTTCGTGCTTGCTGAGGTTCAGAGCCCACGGTTCGTGAGCCTTGACAGCCCCAATCACACAGTCCTTCACAGAGGCAATCTGGGCGTCCTTGGTCATAGCCGCCAGAATGTCGTAGAAGTTGTGGGACCACTGAGCACCGACGGAAGTCGCAAGTTCGTCGTTGTGTTCCTTGAGGAAGAGGACACAGCCACCCACGAGCTTGGTAGCGTTCGGGAAGTCGGTCTTGCAGAGCTTTGCGATAGCCTTGCGTTCCTTGTCGGTGATTTCCGGGAGTTCCATCAGAGTCTTCGGGTTGAGGCTGTTTCCAGCGGACTTGAAGTAAGCGATGAAGTCCAAGGTTGCACCGGTACCGACAATACCGTTCATGATTTCGGTGAGCAGGTTGATACCTTCCTGACCTTCCCAGGCACGTTCCTTGTCGCCATTCTGAATGGTCTTGGAAACGCATTCCCAAGCACGGCGAGACGGAAGAACACCGCAATCCTTACCCTGAACGGACTTCACGAGTTCGTTGTTGGAGTACGGGTCCAACATGGTGTGGTGCGTGTTGATGTACTGGACAACACGAGAATCCAGACCAGCCTTGATTGCCCAGTCGACCCATTCCTCAACGGTCGGCTTGAATTCGTAGATGGCGAAGCGGTCGAGCTGTGCGGCGTCCATAGTACCGACGTCGTACTTGCCATCCTCTTCCGGGTTGATACAGGCGAAGATTCGGCTACCCTCAGGAAGGGTGATGTCGTCGTACGTACCGTTGTTGGTGAGCTGCATGATTGCATTCAATGCAATGCTGAGACCACGGTTGATTTCGTCGAGCAAGAGGAGAACCGGCTTGTTCTGGATCATCCACTGCGGTTTGGCGAACTTGGTCACTTCGCGGGTTTCACCGGTTTCGGTGTCAGTTTCCGTGACCTTGAACGGAAGGCCCGTAATGTCGCCGGCGTCAGCGGCGTGAGAAGCGTGCCAGATGACGAGCTTGAGTCCCAAGTCCTTGGCGAGCTGGGTGACCCATTCGGTCTTGCCGATACCGTGGGTGCCCTTGAGCATGATGGACTTGCGGGCCGGGATGAACTTGATTGCGTTGGTGAGCTGCTTGATATTCATTAGATACCTCTTAGGTTTTCTGAGTTGTTGAACGATGTAGCGATTTGCTACGTGATTAAATATAGAAATTTCGAATTGACTTGTAAACAATTATCTTTGAGTGATTTTCGTCGGAAGCGCTTGGCTTTTTGGAATCGCTCAGAAAAGAGTCAATTTTCATATATTCCATATTCAACATGCCTTATAAGATAGAAAAATTTTTAAATGTTGTCAATTAAATTTTATTAAACGTTTACTTCAGAACTTCCAGGCTCCGTTCGACGTCCCAGTTGTTATAATCGTATAACACCTTCTTGGATGCCTCGAGTGCCTTATTATACAAACGGTCCTGCTTGCGATCCGCCTTGCAGAGTGCTTCCATAGGGTACTCTTCGTGCTTTAATTTAACTCGGAGATTCTCGCCTAAAGAATTCAACTTGTACATCTTCAGCTTCCTGTCATAGGCCATTTCCCATGTCAGATACCTGTACATATCGCTGGCTATGTTGACTCCGAAGTTCGATTTAAGGTCTTTGGCATCGCGGCGGATGTTCATCGAGCAACTGCACATAGAATATGTCAGTGCGTCCACGAGTTTCCACAATGCAGTCGTTCCGACTTTGCACTTCTTATACACCGTGATCGGACGGTTGTAGTTAATATCGGCATACTTCTTGTACTCAGGATATGCATGCAGGAAATACCACAGGCAATGCGTCGGGACGTCCTTCAGCACGCACACGGACGGAGACGCCGTGTCGATTTCGATTTTATATCTTTTTTCTTTAAGCATATCCTAAATATAGTAAATCTGAAAATCTTTGTAAATAAATTTAATAGTCAAAAAATTAAAGAAGGGCGACCGAACTTAATCGGTCACCCTTTGTTCATGAGGCAAAGGCCCGGAAGCCTACGCTCTTAAGAGCGAGACTTCTGAATCTTTTCGATGTCATCCATGCCCAGATGCCACTTGCACCAAGCCGGAGGATCACCAGCATCCTTGGTGTGCAGGATGAAAATCTTGTGCTTTCCTTTCGGCTGCTGCCAATCGAAGTAGCAGTCCGTGATGAACACGAGGCCGTCGAAGTATTCCTTGGATTCCTCGAGCTTCTTGATTACACAGTCAGGGTTGGTGCCGCCACCGCCGAGACCGTCGAAGTCCGAAGTCTTAGAACGCTTCTGAGTGAAGTCAGAACACTTGCAGTCCCAGAAGCAATACCAGGTTTCGGCATGCTTGAGGGCTGAGTTGACGACTCCGCAGGCACGTTCGATTTCGCTTTCAGCCATGGAACCACTGCAGTCAATCGCAAAGAGTACCTTAGCCTTCATGGCATGACGCTTACCCGGAAGAACACCGGTCCAATCCGGAAGGCGGCGGTTAGGACGCATGCGAGTGAACGAGATGAAGTCGGAGAACACAGAAGTTGCGAAACGCTTAATGACAGACCACGGGTCAAACTGAAGTTCGTTGGCCTTCAGAATCATCTTGGTCATGCCGTTACCGACGTCAGACCAGTCGGACAACTGACGCTTGTTGACTTCGCCAGATACCTGAGCGTCAACCAGTTCGTTTTCACCCCAGCCTTCAGAGTTCTTTTCAGACTGCTGGCTGGAGAAGTGACGCTTAAGGCTGTCGTTTTCCTTCTCTTCGTCAGACTTGCCGTCGCCGTCTCCGTCACCATCCTGGTCCTGGTCTTGGTTGTCCTGGTCCTGGTCATTCTGACCACCGCCCTGGCCTTCACCGTCACCGTCTCCGTCACCCTGGCCTTGACCTTGTCCTTGTCCTTGACCTTGACCCTGGCCATTCTGATTCTGGTCCTGGGAATTCTTTTCAAGGATTCGGTAGACCTTTTCAAGATAAAGGTCGTCATTGACGTTGAAGCTGGGCTCCATAGCCTGAATTTCAGCGATGTCCGGGAAAGCATCCTTAAGGTGTGCCGGCATGATGAAGTTACGAATCTTGGAGTCACTGCAGATGAAGTTGGAAGCCTGAACCGTGAGGGAACGGCTAATCTGCATACGAGTCGTCGGATGATGCAAGAGCAAACGGAAGAGCTCAATGCTCATCAGAATCGTGAATGTTTCAACGCTCAGAGTCTTCATGAAGTCTTCGGTATACTCAATGATCGGAGCGGAACCTTCGCACACGTTGAGACGGAGCGTCACCTTAGATTCTTTCGGAAGTGCACGCTTGTTGCACATGTTGTAGAACGAACCGAGAGAGGGGTAAATCAGATACATTTGTTGCTGCATCTTTTCGAATTTCTCTTCGGTGGACAGATTGTATGTAATCATTGGAATTGCCTCTTGTTTGAACTTTTATTTAATGAGCACCATGCTCAATTAAAATATAGAAAATCTGAGCTAAAACGTAAATAAAAACAATAGAGAAAATAACAACGGAAAAGCCCGGCCGAAGCCGGACTCCCGTTGAACGAATCGGACTAAGCCTTCTTTTCGGCTTCGGCACAGGTGTACTTGGCACCCATGGCCTTAACCTTCTCGATGGTTTCGGAGTCCACGATTTCGGTGTTGTAACCGAACTTGTTGAAGAAACCAGTCTTGAAGGTTTCGGAGTACAGCGGAACCATGTCGCGGAAGCTGTATGCACAGACAACCTTGCCACCCTTAACGATGACGTCGAAGTTACGCCAGTCGTACTCAGGGGCGATGCCGAGCTCTTCAATCTGGGCACCCATGCGGAAACGCTGCAGGTACATATCCTGAACGTTATACTTGTCGTTATGCTTGACAGCTTCGTCAAGCATGGCGAGCACATCGGGTGCCATGATCTTGTGCTTCTTGAAGGTTGCGGACTTGCCGTTGTACCAGTTCATCACGATGTCGTGCTGGAGAAGCAAATCTTCCTCGATTTGGTTCATCTTCTGACGGTATTCGGCGACCTTAACAACCATTTCCGCGTCCATCTGCTTTTTGGAGAGACGGAGGATGGTACGATAAACGGCTTCCTTGTTCTTACGCCAGTCGTCCGAAGACACGACGTAGATGCAGTCACGAGAATGGAGCTGCTTACCGTTCTTGGTACCCAGGTTGCGGTAGATTCGCATACGCTTAGTGGATGCGAAAGCACCGATGGTCTTGCACAGACCGTGAGCGGCGAGCCACGAGTTGAATTCGTTACTCTCAGCGGCGGTCAGACCGTCAATGCCGTTGAACTTGTTGACGACCACACGCGGCTTGCTGAGGTGACGAGTGCCGGCAACCACAGACTTAGTGACTTCCGGGAGTTCGTCGACCACTTCAAGTTCGACGTCGGTTGCCTTAGCTTCCGCTTCGGTCGGCATTTCAGCAACCGGTTCAACGGTCGGTTCTGCAACGGTGTTCGGATCAACCGTCGCGGTTTCGGTTTCGACGGTTTCGGAAGAACCGAAGAGTTCGTCGAGAAGGGCGTCTGCTTCGTTATCAGACATCGGAGTGAACATTTGGTTTGCCATAGGAATTACCTCTTTGAAAAAGTTGATTGGTTTTGTTTATGCTCTAAATATAGAAAATCGATATTGAATTGTAAATACTATTCATAATCAAATTTTCATCGGAACTGCCGTATTTAATTATTCATCGTCCTTAGCGTTAGGATCGTAGAACGGCGAGTCAATACCGTCGAGGACGTCCAAGGCGGCCAGTTCCTTTTCCTCTTCCGTCGGTTCCTCGGGATCGCCCTCGAGCACGTCCAGAATCTCCATGGTCGCCTTATCTCTCTTGGCAAAGACTACAGCGTTCGCGTCTTTGATTACCTTATTGAACTTTTCGGGATCGTACACGATCCAGTCGTCTTCCTCGTCCGGTCGTTCCCCGTTATTGAATTCAATAAGGGTTTCCATAATGTCCATGACTTCATTGACCGTCTTTTCGGTCGCCACGCACATCAGAGCGTCGTTATACTCTTCGGTAATGCCGTTCTCTATCCATTCCTCGCCGCGGTAATCGGCGTGCAATTCTTTCAGTCGCTTCATTTGCATATTAAATACCTCTGGCTTAAATATAGAAAATCGGTTTTGACTTGTAAATAATTACTTTAATGAATTTAATGCTTTGGTATTCGCTGCATCGGCCAGAATGCTTCGCACTCCCATAAGATTGTCATTCATCAGGAACGGCAGCAACAGCTGGAACAGCTTAATATAAAAACCCACATCGTCGGATTTCCTGTTCACGGCATTCTTATTTCTTGCGTCGCCACCCCAGCCGATCACTTTGTTAGCTTCACTGACAACTGAATAGTCATGCAAAACGGCAACGGAATAGTCGTTATATTTTTCTTTGCAGGTCGTCGTCGCATAGACGTGCGAACACTTAATGCTCCACTGGTCCTTATCGGAACGATACGTTAGCTTAAAAGCCAGCGTTACTACCGGATGCTTGCAGAACAGATGTTCCTTAACCCAACTCGTCGGAACATTGATGTTAACCTTGGAATCCTTCTTGTAACCGTAGAATCTGGTGTCGTTCAAAGTGTACGGCAAGCAATATTCAAGGTTATAGACGAACGTGGTGGCCTTGGCGAGCCCAGCGTCGAAACCTACGTGCAGATATTGACTAAACGGAAATTCCTTAATCTTTGCCAGAGCCGCATCAAGGTGATCCAACTGTTTCTTGTGAATTCGGAATGCTTCATCGAGCGTTAATGTTGAATTTATCATAATATCCTCTCGTTTTAATACAATATAGAAAAAGCGGACTTAATTGTCCGCTTAATTCTTAATTATTTTTATTTCGGAATTACTTGGTCAATTCGGCAGCCTTCTTTGTGAATTGGGCGAGCATGCGTTTGAATTCTGCCTTGGTAAGTTCCTGCATCTTAAGCATGTGCAGGTTTTGCATAGGAATACTCATACACCCGGCTCGCTGTATGTTCAGATAGAAAAACTTCGGGTCGTTCAGATTCATCATGTCGACGTGCATACCGGAGACAGACAGCTGACCCCATTCGTTGAACTTTAGTTCTTCGAAGTGCCACAGGTTAATCGGTTTAGACTTCGGACCCTTTTCTACCCACATGAAGTACCGCCCGGTAAGATCACGGTCGATCAGTTCTTGAACAGCTTTCAGACGTTGGTCTTTGCTTTTCTTATGCAGTTTCAATGCGTTTTCGACGTCTTTCGATTCTTTCCAACCGTCGAAGTTGCACACGGCGTCTTTGTACACTTTAACGTTGGCCAGTGCGGCCTTGAGTTCTTTGGACATTTTGTAAGGTTTCATTTTATTCCTCTCGTTTTAATATAATATAGAAAAACCGGGCTTAATATAAGCCCGATTTATTTTTAATTTTTATTTCAGAACACCCAGAACCTTATCGGTCGTCATATTGTACATGGCCTGTTCGGTTTTATACAGACTGTCTTCCAACATTGCCGGAATCAGTTCAGCCAGTCCAGCCCTGAGCCATTCAACGTTGCTTGTCGCATGCTTGACAGCCGATGCCTTTCTGGCACAGCCCTTTATTTCACGTTGAATAATAGCAGAAACAGAATCCTGTCCGACCTGTTCATAGGATGCCGAATTGAGATATTCCTTCATTTCAGCATTACCATGTTTACGACGGATTCGCGTATAGATATAGTCAGCGACATTCCTTAACTTAACGGAATAACCGCCCGATTTCTTACAGACAATCTCAATGTTAATAGAATAATGGCTTTCCGGGTCAATGGCAGCAGGAATGGTGTCGACTAACCTGTAACCCATACCGAGTCCCTTGGATTCCATGAACTGAGATTCCCTCATATGGAACGGAATGCGGTACTTGCAGTTTGCCTTAAGTTCCTTTGTCGGATCGTCCATATGTGACAACTTGCATGTCAGCATATCTTGAGCCGGGAAAGACTTAATAAGCTCGGCAAGCGCATCGAACGCAACGGCCTTCTGCTTAATGGAAGTCTGGATGTCAGTGATTGTCAGTTTGTCGCATGGTCTAATCTTAGTCATAATTACCTCTAACTCAAATATAGAAAAAACCGAATTTAATTTAAATCAATTTTGATTTTGATTTTAGTCCAGACTTGCCAGGACTATTTCGGCTTCAAGAATGCTCTTCAGAGCCAAATATTCTTTCGGTTCCCTCATGTCATAAACTTGGTCTTTATATTTTACCTGCATCAGATTTGCTTCGATGATACGTAACGCATAGTTATATCCGTCATCGGCTTTCACTGCAATATTGAATCCCTCATAACCAAAATGGTCTTTGAAGATAATAAAATTGCACGGCAGTATTACTTCGTAGTCATACCAGTCGCCAAAGACACCGTTTTTCGTTGATATTCTCATTATATCTCCAGTCTTGCCAATGCAAGTTCGGTTTCTAACGCATCATGCAGTTTTATCAGTTCATAGTCACTGTCGCCCGGATGATACGTTTTACCCATAAAGTCTACAGTAACCTTCTTGCCAGTTACAAAGGCATATTCCGATACGATTCGTATATCTTTGTCACCGCATTTCATTAACTCGCAGATATGCAGGCGAAAATACGACGGGTTTCCATGATAGGTAATCATATTGCTTACAGGCAATCCGCTATTCGTCCAGGTATTGCCGCACAGGTCTATCAGATATTCATGGCTGCAAGTATCAATCTTAATAGGTAAGTATCTGTTCATATTCTTAATATAGAAAATTCCAGATATTTTGTAAATAAAAACGTTTAAAACAAAAAAGACGGAATGACCTAAGTCAAACCGTCTACTTCGAGGTATTATGGTATCTTAAACAGTGGTTAAAAGGCGTTCCTGTAACTGGGGTCGGACACTTAACAGTTTGGTTTTCACTTCGTGATACAGGTTTAACATCTCCTTAATGAAACTGAACATGTCGTTCGGAGTCTTGAACTTGAATTTGGTGTCACCGTGTTCAGCTTTATACCCCATAATACTGGCGACGTATTCAAAGTCGCCTTCAGTATACCTTAATCCACACGGAGAACTTACGAATTCGATTTTATTATCATATCCGTTCAGACTCATAATGTCGTCTGAAATGGCAATCTCTTTTCCACAGGTATCATGATCACCTAAATGAAACCTGTACCCGAGACTGATCGCCTGTTCCTTAACCTGTTCGATGGCTTCCGCATATTCAATTTCGAATTCCAGTGTATCGTTTTTGTAAATCTTAATGTAATCGTATGTGACTTGCTGAACTTCAAAAAAGAGTTTCTTAATGTAATTCCACGGATTATCCATGATTTCGGAAGCATAAACATGTTGTTCGTTGTTCTTATTGAACTTAATGTGTTCCACAACATATTTCGTCATCGCTTCAGAACACATACTGGGAACCATATAGTAATCGAACATCTTCGTCTTCTTGTTGTAGTCGAAGTGAAGGGAACACCGAGAATTGGTAAGCGCCGGTAAAAGTTTTTCTGTCATGTATAAATAGATTTCCAACGTTTCATGAGTACCAGTATTCTTATAGGACAACCACCCATTACCGAACATCAACCCGTCTTCCTTGTGTGCATTTCGGCATGCATTGTGAATCGTTTTCAGTAATCCCGGATTACTGTAGTAAATCGAGTTCGACGGAACTTTCGCAATATAACTGCCGTTTTCCGTATAGATTTATTTCTTTCCATGCCATATTTAATACCTCGTTTGTTTTTATTTAATATAGAATTTTTAATAATTCTATTAAACAAAAATCTTAATCATCTTTTGTCCAGCAATCCATATAGTAGTTAAGCTTAGCCTCGAAGTCAAGCTTGGTCTTCAGCTGTGCAAGATATTGTTCTGCTATAAACTCCATCAGCTCGCCGATCTTGTCGTTCTTAATGGCTTTCTTTCTCCTGTCGTATTTGCTGTTGGTCAAATCAAAGATGTTCCCGATAAAATCGAATTCACCGTGAGCAGTATCGAATTCCCATTCACCCTTGTCCTGCATATAATGAAGTTCCATATATCCGACATGTTCTGGATTATATTCGGTTTCCACCTCGATCATAGTATCCGTAAGAGTATTATTGAATTCGCACTTTACCGGAACACCGTGTTTTTCGAATGCAGACTTAATGCTGCTGGGCACTTCCATAAGGTCGATGTCACGACTGGTCTGTTCGTCGTGCAGTTCTACCCATGCATCCTTGGTTCGCTGAATGGTCGTGTCGATCGCCGATTCAATCTGCTTGGCGAACTTAATCGGATCGGCAATGAATTCATCGGTGGA
>RHMF01000159.1_pt1 | contig 26986 bp, 29 predicted proteins | sample 5365151 | NCBI WGS metagenome assembly RHMF01 (sample SAMN10266501, study PRJNA497801) | feces metagenome | isolation source: feces | host: Bos taurus | place: China: Prairie of Fairy Mountain | collected 2017-08-14 | reverse complement strand
TTCACGGGGGCCACGGGCGTTGTTCTTGCGAGCATCGCGGCAGGCCTTGCAGCGCTGGGGCTCGTTCTGGAAGCCACGCTCAGCGTAGAATTCCTGCTCGCCGGCAGTGAAAACGAATTCGTTGCCGCACTCTTTGCAAACTAAAGTCTTGTCTTCGTACATTGGATGTTACCTCTCTTCGGTTGATGTGCCCCGTGATAGTTCCATAAGTTTTGGTTTACTCGCAGGGTGAATAATATTTGGGGAAAACCCCTAAATCGCATTATACACAAGGAAAAGATGGTTGTCAATGGTTTTTCTGTGAAATAATGCAAAAAAGAACGGGTAAAAAGGATTTTTATAGGCAAAAATGTTTAAGAAAGAGCAAGCCGGCGGCTTGCTCTTTTAGGTTATCAGATATCGAAAGTTTCCTGGCCACTGAAGGGGATATGCAGATGCTGGTAGGCAAGGGGGGTAACACATCTGCCCCGGGGAGTGCGGGTGAGAAAGCCTAACTGCATTAAGTAGGGCTCGTACACATCTTCCAGGGTGATGGCCTCTTCTCCAATGGTGGCTGCCAGGGTTTCCAGGCCCACCGGGCCGCCGCCGTAGTTTTTAATGATGGCGGAGAGCATTCTTCTGTCGATGGTATCAAGGCCCAGTTCGTCCACTTCCAGCCGCTTCAAGGCCAGATCGGCTGCCTCTTTGGTGATGGTGCCGTCGCCCATAATCTGGGCAAAGTCCCGGACCCGGCGCAAAAACCGGTTGGCAATACGGGGCGTGCCACGACTGCGGGAGGCAATTTCCATCGCGCCGCTTTTTTCGATGGGCATACCCAAAATGGTTGCCGAACGGGTGACAATCCGGGAAAGTTCTTCCGGGGTGTAAAGTTCCAGCCGCAGGCTGACGCCAAACCGGTCACGCAGGGGGGCAGAGAGTTGACCTGCCCGGGTAGTGGCGCCAATCAGGGTGAACTTGGGAAGGTCCAACCGGATGGAATTGGCGGAAGGGCCTTTGCCTACGATGATGTCAATGGCAAAGTCCTCCATCGCCGGGTAGAGGATTTCTTCTACGGCCCGGTTCAGCCGGTGGATTTCGTCAATAAAAAGAATGTCTCCCGGGTTTAAGTTGGTCAGCAGGGCTGCCAAATCGCCGGGCTTTTCAATGGCCGGGCCGGAGGTGATGCGGATATTGACCCCCATTTCATTGGCGATGACCCCTGCCAGGGTGGTTTTACCAAGGCCGGGAGGGCCGTAAAGCAGAGTATGGTCCAGAGGCTCCCCACGCAGGCGGGCCGCTTCAATGTACACAGAAAGGTTGCCCTTTGCCTTTTCCTGGCCGGTATAGTCGCTTAAAAGTTTGGGCCGCAGGCCAATTTCCCCTGCATCCTGGGGGGCAAAGGTGGGACTGATAATGGGCCGGTCCAGACCTTCGGAAAATTCTAAACTCATAGGGCCTTATCCTTTCATAACCATTGCACGAAGTGCATATCGTATAAGTTCTTCGGTGCTTGCGTTGGGGTCTGCGCCCTTCAGCGCCTGGGAGACTTCGGAAGGGGAGTAGCCCAGTTCCTGCAAAGCCTTGTTGGCAAGGCTCATAGCGCCGGTATCGGCTGCTACGGGCGCAACAGTGGGGCCGGAGAAGTCTAAAGTCATATCGCCGCCGCCTACTTTGTCTTTCAGTTCCAGAATAATCCGCTGGGCAATCTTTTTACCGATGCCCTGGGCGGCAGTCAGCAGTTTTTCGTCTCCGGTCATCACAGCCAAAGTGAAGTTTTGCGGGCCGGCAGACAAAATGGAAACAGCGGCTTTTGGGCCGACACCGGTGACGGAAGTGAGCAGTTCATAGCAGCGCTGCTCTTCCCGGCTGATAAAGCCGTAAATATCGTAGGCATCTTCCCGGATGGCCTCGGTGATATACAGTTTGGCAGGCTGGTTTAATTTTAACTGGGCGGCAGTATAAGCCGTTACCCGGCAGCCGTAGCCAACGCCGCCGCAGTCGATGACTGCAAGGCCCGGCTCCAGAACGGTCACAGGACCGGATACATAATAAAGCATAAGTTACCTCCGTTACAACTGACTCAGCAGAGAAGTGGTGGAACGGCCGTGACACAGGGCGATTGCCACCGCATCGGCCGCATCGTCGGGCTTGGGGGTGTTTTCCAAGCCTAAAAGCCGCTTGGTCATTTCCATTACCTGGTGCTTGGTGGCCTTTCCGTAGCCCACAACGGCCTGCTTGACCTGCATGGGCTTGTAGGAATAAATGGGGATGCCTGCCTGCTGAGCAGCCAGCAAAATCACGCCCCGGCTTTGGGCTACCCCAATGGCGGTGGTTACATTGTGGCCAAAGAACAGTTCTTCAATGGCGATGGCATCGGGCTTGCTCATTTCAAGCAATTCCTTCATATCCCGGTAGATGATTTCAAGCCGGGCAGGAAAGTCCATTGCGGCAGGGGTGGTGATGGCCCCGCAGTTGAGAAGGGTGCTTTTTCCCCGGGTGTGATCAATCAGCCCGAAGCCGGTAATGCCGTAGCCCGGGTCTATCCCTAAAATACGCACCGGTGTACCCCCTCTCCCATTTTTCTTCAGTATAGCACATTTGTTTTCTTATTTCCACTATAATTTATTTTTCCTTTTATACATCCTTTTTCTTTTTTGGGAAATACTGCTGGTAAAGTAACCACGCAAGGCGGTGACAAAAGTGGAAGTCTTTTCTTGTAAAACGGCAATTTATATGGGCAACGGCTCCCTGAATAGCCTGAAAGAATTGGCAAAAGGCAAACTTTTGGTGGTCTCGGACCCCTTTTTTATGGAAAACGGAAAGGCAAAGGAAATTGCCGCTATGTCCGGGGCAACCCAAACGGCTTTTTTTGCGGAGGTAAAGCCGGATCCGGATGTTACTTTGGCGGCTAAGGGGGCGGCCCTGGTGCGCGACTTTACCCCCGATGCGGTGGTGGCTCTGGGTGGGGGCAGTGCCTTGGACTGCGCCAAGGCCATGCTCTATTTTTCCGGGGTGGAGGCAAGGTTAATTGCTGTGCCTACCACTTCCGGCTCCGGCTCGGAAGTAACGGATTTTGCCATTTTGACCCACGACGGGGTAAAGCACCCATTGGTGGATGAAAAACTACTGCCCCAGGCGGCCATTTTGGATGGGGATTTATTGGAAGGACTGCCCAGTGGTTTGATTGCAGATGCAGGCTTTGATGCCATCTCCCACGCCCTGGAAGCCCTGGTTGCCACGAAAAGCAGCCCCATTACCGATGCCCTGGCAACGGACAGTTTTTGCGGCCTTTATGCCAACTTGGGAAGATCCTTTGCAGGAGATACTGCCCCCCGGCAGACCATTCACAACGCATCCTGCATGGCAGGACTTGCCTTTTCTCAGGCGGGGCTTGGCCTTTGCCATGCCGCATCCCACGCCCTGGGCGGTGCGTTCCACCTTCCTCACGGTAGAATCAATGCCATCCTTTTGCCGGCGGTGATTTCCCTCAATGCTCCCGTTGCCGGGACCAAGTATGCCGCATTGAGCCGAAATGCCGGCCTGGGGGGTGCGGCAACCAATATGGGGGTTCGCAACCTGAAAAATGCCCTTATTCGTCTGCGGCGGGAACTGAAACTGCCCGGCACTTTGGCAGATGCAGGGGTATCCCCGGCAGTTCTGCGGGAGCAAAGAGGGAAATTGGTGGAGGCCATACTGGGTGACCCTTGCTGCGACACAAACCCGGTGAAGGTGGACAAGGCTTTGGTGGTGCGCCTAATCAATGAGGTAGCAGGAAATGGATAAGCGGCTGCTTTCCGTTGGGCTGGATGTGGGCACGACCACCACCCAAATGATTGTTTCCCGACTGACGGTGCGCAATCGGGCAGGTGGCTTTGCTGTACCCCAAATGGAGATTACAGACCGGGAAATTCTCTATGAAAGCCCGGTGCATTTTACCCCATTGGTGGGGGAAAAGTTGGTTGACGGGGAGAAAATCCGGGCCATTGTGGAGAAAGATTATGAAAATGCGGGGATAAAACCGGCAGAAGTGGATACGGGGGCGGTGATTATCACCGGAGAAACATCCCGCAGGGAAAATGCCCAAACGGTTCTTAACACCCTTTCGGGATTTGCGGGAGATTTTGTGGTTACCACTGCCGGGCCTCATCTTGAAAGTGTGCTGGCGGCAAAGGGGGCGGGGGCGGCAGATCTTTCCTTAAAGCAACGGCTCCCGGTGCTGCACATTGACATTGGAGGCGGCACCAGCAATCTTTGCCTGATAGAAAATGGGAACATCCTGAAAACCGGGTGCTTAAATGTGGGCGGCCGGCTCATAAAGCGGGATGAAAAAGGGGTTATTACCTATGTTTCTCCTGTATTAGATGGATTTACAAAGGTGAAAGTGGGGGATATCCCCCCAAAAGAGGAACTTTTGCAACTTTCCTCTTTGCTTTGCGATGTACTGTGCCAGTGCGCCGGCAGAAAGGAAAAGACCGCCCTTCTGAATACCTTTTCCACCAAAGAGGCGGGGGAAAGTTGGCGTCCGCCGGAGGGGGCTGTTTTGGTGTCCTTATCCGGGGGTGTGGCCGCTTGCATAGGTGAGGAGGTAGAAGATAATGCATATGGGGATTTGGGACCACTGCTTGGAAAAGCCATCGGTGGGAGCAGCCTTTGCAGAGGGCCTTTCTGTATCGCCCAAAAGGCCATTCGGTCTACGGTGATTGGAGCTGGGTGCCACGCCACTATGCTATCGGGCAGTACGGTGTTTACAAAAGGGGTGCAGCTGCCCCTGAAAAATATGCCGGTGGCGGTATTTACCCAGCAGGAACAAGAAAATCTTTTGGAGAAAATTCCCCAAAAGGTAGCGGCCTTTGAGACTACTCCCATTTTGGCGCTGCCCGGCTACGAAAGTCCCACCTACGCCCAAATCCGGGACCTGGCCGGTGTTTTGGCCAGGGCTTGCCCCAAAGGGGTGTTTGTATGCTTGCAGCAGGATATGGCAATGGCTTTGGGGAATGCTTTGAGCCTGCTTTTGTCTCCGGAAGTGCCGATTTTGTGCCTGGATGGCCTTGCGCCGGGGGTGCAGTGCTATCTGGATGTGGGGAAGGCGGTAGGACCGTGCATTCCTGTGGTGATAAAAACGCTGGTATTTGAGAGGGGAAATCTATGAAACTAAAAACGGTGTTACTGGGAAAAACCTATGAATTTAGGGATGTGAAACAAGTCCTTTCCAAGGCAAATGAGGAAAAGACCGGAGATAAACTGGCAGGCCTGGCCGCCGAAAATGCCCAGGAACGCATTGCGGCAAAGGTGGTGCTGTCGGCGCTGACCTTGGGGGATTTGCGGGAAAATCCGGCGGTTCCCTATGAAGAAGATGAAGTGACACGGATTATCCAGGATGATGTGAATGAAAAGGTGTATAACACCATTCGGGGCTGGTCGGTGGCGGAACTGCGGGAGTGGCTCTTGGATGAAACCACCACAACGGCAGATATCCGGAAAGTAAGCCGGGGGTTAACCTCGGAAATGGTGGCGGCGGTTTGCAAACTGATGAGCAATTTAGACCTTATCTACTGCGCAAACAAAATGCCGGTGACGGCCCACTGCAACACAACCATTGGACTTCCCGGCACTCTTTCCTGCCGCCTGCAGCCCAATCACACCACAGACGATCCCGATGGCATTACCGCCTCCACTTTGGAGGGCCTTTCCTTTGGGGCGGGAGATGCGGTGATTGGCCTTAATCCGGTGACCGACTCCCCGGAACAGGTGGGAAAAGTTCTGCGGCGATTTCAGGAAATTAAGGAACACTGGGAAATTCCTACCCAAATTTGCGTGCTGGCCCACGTCACCGCCCAGATTAAGGCGGTGAAGGCCGGCGCACCCTGTGACCTTATTTTCCAGTCTATCGCAGGCAGCCAAAAGGGCAACGAGGCCTTTGGCTTTAACGCAGATACGCTGGAAGAGGCAAGGCAACTTCTTCTGAAAGAAGGAACGGCAGAAGGGCCCAATGTGATGTACTTTGAAACGGGCCAGGGCTCGGAACTTTCTTCCAATGCCCACTATGATACGGACCAGGTGACAATGGAAGCCCGCTGCTACGGCTTTGCCAAGCGGTTTTCTCCCTTTTTGGTCAATACGGTGGTGGGCTTTATCGGCCCTGAGTATCTCTACGATGCCCGGCAGGTAACAAGAGCCGGCCTGGAAGACCATTTTATGGGCAAACTCACCGGGGTTTCTATGGGGTGCGACTGCTGCTATACCAACCATATGAAAGCAGATCAAAATGCCATTGAAAACCTGGCGGCGCTTTTAACAATGGCTGGGTGCAACTACTTTATGGGCATTCCGCACGGGGATGACATTATGCTCAATTATCAAACCACCGGTTTTAGAGAAACGGCTACCTTGCGGGAACTGACAGGGAAGACCGCCATCCCTGAATTCCAAAGATGGCTTGAAAAAATGGGCTTTATGGAAAATGGAAAACTGACGAAAAAAGCCGGCGACGGCTCCAGTTTGTTGTTTTAAGGGGGGAAGGGTATGAATAAGCAGGAACTAAGCGCCCTGGTGGCGGAGATTTTGGCGGGCCTGCCCCAGTCGCCCCAGGTAAAAGGCGGGGAATATAAGCCCCATACCCCCGGCCCGGAGCAACCGAAAACAGACTATGCTCCCGGGGATTTTGTGCCTGATGTGACGGCGCTTGATTTAAGAAAACTGTATTTGACGGAGAATGCCAAAGATAAAGAAGGGTTTGCAAGGCTGAAAGAACGGACCCCTGCCCGCCTTGGGAGCGGGCGGGCAGGCCCCCGGTATAAGACTCTGACTATGCTCCGGTTTCGGGCAGATCACGCCGCCGCCCAGGATGCGGTGTTCTCCCAAGTGCCGGAAGGGTATGCCAAAGAGCACGATTTTCTGCCTGTACAGACCTGCTGTGAAAGCAAGGATATGTATTTGACAAGGCCGGATTTGGGACGGAAATTCCCGGAAAGCACCCAAAAGGTACTAAAGGAAGTATTGGAGCCAAATGCAAAGGTGCAGTTGGTGGTGGGAGATGGGCTGTCCTCTGCGGCCATTCTTGCCAATGGGGCAGACTGCCTGGAAGCCATAAAGGAGGGTCTGAAAGCCAAGGGAATTTCCACCGGCAAAGTGCCCTTTGTCCGCTACTGCCGGGTGGGAGCAGGGGATGCTATCGGTGATGTGACCGGGTGTGAGGTGGTGTGTATGCTGGTGGGCGAGCGCCCCGGCCTGGTGACGGATAAGAGTATGTCCTGCTATATCACCTACAAGCCCCACACTGGGGTCAGTGAGTCCAGCCGAACGGTGGTTTCCAACATTCACGCCCAGGGTACGCCCGCCGTAGAAGCCGGAGCCCATGTGGCAAATTTGATTGCCAAAATACTGGAAAAGAAGGTTTCCGGTGTGGGACTGCACCTGGAGGGCTGATATGGGGGTAAAGGTTTTGGCGGTGCGGTATTTGCCCAACGCCAGTGAAAGTTTGTGCAAAGGGCTGGGGGCACCGAAAGGGAAACCCTGTCTGGCATTTTTGACCACCGATTGCGACGATGCCACCTATATTGCCCTGGATGAGGCCACCAAGGCGGCCGATGTGGAAGTTTCCTACGCCAGAAGTTTCTACGCCGGGGCGGTAAATGCCTCCACCCCCAACGCCGGTGAGGTCATTGGCATTCTGGCAGGCGCTACGCCGGGCATTGTGGAAAGCGGTATGGAGGCCGCCCTTTCCCTGCTGCAAAGGCTGGGGTTTGAAGATACCCAGGGCGTACCGTTCCTTGCCCACACCGTAAGCCGGTGCGGAAGTTACCTTTCCAAGGAGGCTGGGGTGCAAGAAGGAGAGCCAATCGCTTATCTGATTGCGCCGCCGCTTGAGAGTATGTATGGGATGGATTTTGCCTTGAAAGCGGCAGATGTGCGCCTTTGCAAACTCTACAGCCCGCCCAGCGAAACCAACTTTGGAGGCGGCTTGCTGACGGGAACCCAATCTGCCTGCCAAGCGGCCTGCGATGCCTTTGCCGAGGCGGTGGCAAGGGTTGCAAGAAGACCCATCGAAAGGAGTAAAAATGGAACTGGATAAAGACTTAATGGCCCGGCAGGAAGCAAGAATGCTTTGCCTCCAGGCCCAGAAAGCCCAGCAAATCCTCGCCCAGATGTCCCAGGAAACTTTGGATGCCATTTGCAAAGCGGTGGCGGAAAGTTTTGAAAAAGAAGCCCGGATGCTTGCCAGGCAGGCCGTAGCGGAAACAGGCTTTGGCAACGAAGAGGATAAGACGGAAAAGAACCGCTTTGCATCCGCAGATGTTTATGAAGCCATCAAGGATATGAAATGCGTGGGTGTATTAAAGGAAGATGCCGGGGAAAAACTATGGGAGGTTGGTGTGCCGGTAGGTGTCATCGGTGCCATTGTGCCATCCACCAATCCCACATCCACTGTTTGCTACAAAGCCTTGATTGCCTTAAAAAGCGGCAACGCCATCGTGTTTTCTCCCCATCCAAAGGCCCTTAACTGTACACTGCGAGCCACCCAGGTGGTGATGCAGGCGGCCCGGCAGGCGGGGGCCCCGGAAGGGGCAGTGAGCTGCTTAACTGCCGGGTCTATGGCAGGATGCCAGGAACTGATGGCGGCCAGCCAGGTGAGCCTGCTTTTGGCAACCGGTGGACCGGCGATGGTCAGAGCCTGCTATTCTTCCGGAAAACCTGCCATTGGGGTGGGGGCGGGCAACGGTCCTGCCTATATTCACCCCAGCGCGGATATTGCCCACGCCCTTTCCTGTATCGCAAAGTCCAAAAGTTTCGATTATGGTACTATTTGCGCGTCGGAACAGAGCATTATTGTGGAAAAAAGTTCGGAAAAGGCAGTGCTGGAAGAAGGGAAAAAGCAGGGCTTTTATTTGATGACGGAAGACCAGGCGGCCGCCCTTGCCAAATTGCTTTTTAAGCCCAATGGGGCGTTAAGCCCGGATGTGGTGGGAAAACCGGCGGCCCATCTTGCCAAAATGGCCGGCTTTTCTGTGCCGGAAGGCACCAAGATTTTAATGGCAAGAGAACAGCAGGCAGGTCCAACCCGGCCTTACTCTATGGAAAAACTTTGCCCGGTGCTGGCCTTCTTTGTGATGGAAGATGAGGATGCGGTGCTTGCGAAATGTGTGGAAGTGCTCCGTCACGAGGGCAGCGGCCATACTTTCTCTATCCACACGAAGGATGAAAAAGTGGTGAGAAAATTTGCCCTGCAAATTCCCGTTTCCCGGTTTTTGGTGAACACCCCCTCGGCGTTGGGCGGCATCGGCAAGACAACCGGGCTGTTCCCGGCACTGACTTTGGGATGCGGCGCTGTTGGCGGCAGTTCCACCTCCAATAACATTTCCCCTATGGATTTAATCAATGTACGCCGGGTGGCCTGGGGGAAGGAAGCAAAAATCCATTGCCCGGAAGAAGAAACCCTGGTGCAGTTTATCACAAATAAGATTTTGGAACGATTGGGAGGATAATTTATGAATACCAATGCTTTGGGAATGATTGAAACAAAGGGCCTGGTAGGTGCCATTGAGGCTGCCGATGCAATGGTCAAGTCTGCCAACGTGCAGTTAGTTGGCAAGGAACAGGTGGGCGGCGGTTTGGTTACCGTTTTGGTCCGGGGCGATGTGGGCGCTGTGAAGGCGGCCACCGATGCCGGCGCTGCTGCCGCTGAAAAGGTGGGAGAACTGATTTCCGTTCATGTGATTGCCCGCCCCCACACGGAAGTGGATAACATTTTGCCGCACGGCAAGCAGTCTGCCCCCAGCGGTAAGTAATGCTTTACACCCGGAAAATGGTGGAAGATAACATCCGCAACCGGGAGAAAAAGCGGGTGTTTTACCTGGGAAGCGGCGACACACTCACAAGTGAAGCCAAAGACTTTTTGCAGGCGCAAAGGATTGAAATTCTCCCGGCCACCCAGGCGAAAAAAGAGCGGTGGCAGATTTTGGGCGGTGGCTTTACAGAGCAGAAGCCGGAGCATATGACCCACCTCAATGGAGAGTTTTTGGTAAGAAAGACCCATCCCCGGATTGCCTTTCGGGGGTGGGTGGATGTCTTGGAAGCGGAACTTCTTTTAGGGGGGAAGCAGTGCCCCCATTTGCAAAGGGAACTGGAGGAAATTTTGGCACTGGCCCGGCAAATCCTGCGGTGCGATGTGCTGGAGGAGCCTCTGAAACTGACGGGGCTGTGCGGGCTGACAGAAGGGCAAATGCGGCAAAGAAGCCACTTCCCCCAGCAGTATTACGGTATCGCCCATTTTATGCCGGATTTTTCTGACAAGGAAGCGGTACTGACTTTAAACCGTATTCGCACAATCTCCCGGCAGACAGAACTTTCTGCCCAGCACGCCTTCATTGACCGGGAGGGGCTTCCCACAAGGGAAGATCTTTTGCAGGCACTCAACCGCATCAGCAGTATGCTGTATATTTTGATGTTAAGGGAAAAAGCAGCCGATGGAACTGGAGAAACTGACACAAAAAATCATTAAGGGCATTTTCGTGGAACTGGAGGCCTCCGGCCGCCATGTGCATGTGAGCAAGGAGCAGGCGCAAATCCTTTTTGGCCACGATTTAACCCCCCATAGACCCCTTTCTCAGCCGGGGCAGTTTCTGGCCCAGGAAAGAGTGACGGTAAAAGGACCGAAAGGGGAGTTTCAAAATGTGGCGGTATTAGGCCCTGCCCGGGGCAAAGCCCAGGTGGAGATTTCTCTGACCGATGGGAAGACCTTGGGTATTGTCCCGCCTGTGCGCCTTTCCGGGGATGTGGCCAATACGCCGGGGGCGGAACTGATTGGGCCAAAGGGGCGCATTACCATAGAAGAAGGGGTAATTGCCGCCAAGCGGCATATCCATATGACTCCCAAGGATGCAAAGCACTTTGGGGTGAAGGATAAGCAGGTGGTGAAGTTACAGACCTTTACGGAGCGGCCTGTGGTTTTTGAAGATGTGGTTGTCCGGGTCAGTCCGGATTTTGAAGCCTATGTCCATTTGGATTACGATGAAGCCAATGCCTGCGGCTTCCAAAAAGGGGACCTGGGGAGAATTTTGCCGTGATCGACGCCTTGCTGATTGGAAAAGAGCCGGCCTGGCCTCTGGGCTACCGATATGTGCAGGAAAAGCCCTATGATGCGGTGGTAATCGGGTCTTTATCCATTGGCCAGTTGCTCCACTTTTCCAATGAGGAAGTGCTCTGCGCTCTGGCCCAGGGAATTCCGGTGGTGCTTTACACCCCGGGCCTGCCGGAAGTAAGTGCAAACCGCCCCTTGAGCAGCGCCCTTGCAGGCAAAAAAAGGGAACTGAAAAACTGGGGGATTGCCTTCACCGACGGCAATGTAAAAAAACTCATCACCGCCCAGCAAGCCATTTCTATGGCAAAGGCGGGTATCAAACCGGGACCGGGGGCGGTGCTGACCCCTCTGGCCCGGGATATTTTGGAGGGAAAGACTTGATAATCGGAACAGTAACAGGCTCGGTTTGGTCCAGCCGGAAGGCCCAATGTTTGCAGGGACAGACCTTTTTGGTGGTGCAAACCCTCCGGGGACAGGTGGTGGCGGCAGACCAGGTAGGCGCCGGCACTGGGGATAAGGTGCTGTTGGTTACAGGAACGGTGGCCTCCCGGTTTTGTATGGAAGCCCCGGTGGATGCGGCGGTTGTGGCGATTTTGGATGAGGGGGACAAGGAATGTCGGCCCACGAAATACTGATTTGGATTATGGGCTTTTTTGCCCTTTTGGGTGGCTTGGACCGGATTTTCGGCAACCGGCTTGGTTTGGGTAAGCAGTTTGAAGAGGGCATTTTGGCGATGGGTTCTTTGGCCCTGGCTATGGTGGGTATTATTACCTTTGCTCCCGTGCTGGCAAACCTGCTGCGGCCGGTTGTGGTGCCGGTTTACCGCTTTTTGGGGGCAGACCCGGCCATGTTTGCAGGCACGATTTTAGCCTGCGATATGGGCGGCGGCCCACTGGCGCAGGAACTGACCGCAGACCCTCAGGCGGCTATGCTGGGCGGTGTAATCTGCGGCAGTATGCTGGGCGCTACCATTGTGTTTACCATTCCTGTGGCAATGGGAATTTTGCCTGCAAAGGATATGCCCGCCCTGGCAAAGGGCGTTTTGGCCGGCCTTATCACCATTCCGGTGGGTATTTTCGCAGGCGGCCTGGTGGCAGGTTTCCCCGTCAGGATGGTTTTGCGGAATTTGGTGCCCATTATCCTCATTGGCACCCTGATTGCCCTGGGCCTTCTTAAGTGGGAAAAGGCCATGATTAAGGGCTTCGGCTATTTTGGAAAAGGGGTGCTGGCGGTGATTACGGTGGGGCTGGTGGCTTCCATTGTGGAAACCCTTACCGGCTTTACCATAATCCCCGGCCTTGCTCCTATTGAAGACGGGTTTTCTACGGTGGGCGCTATCGCGATTGTGCTGGCAGGGGCGTTCCCACTGGTATATGTGATTACCAAGGCGCTGAAAAAGCCCTTGGGTGCACTGGGCAAGGGCCTGGGCATTAACGAAGTGGCGGCCGGCGGCCTGGTGGCGACCCTGGCAAATTCTATCGCTACATTTGGCCTGGTGCGGGATATGGACAGCCGGGGTAAAGTGGTGAACATCGCCTTTGCCGTGTCTGCCGCCTTTGTTTTTGGCGACCATCTGGGCTTTACCGCCGGGTTTGCTCCCCAGATGCTGCCCGGTATGATTGTTGCCAAATTGGTTGGCGGCATCAGCGCGGTGGGGGTCGCGTTGCTATTGACCAAAAAGAAAGGTAATGCTTGACAAATCTTGCCTTTTTGGGCTATAATGCTAACAATATGCAAAGGCTTGGAACAGGAGAGTAAGTCGTGTATTCCGGAAAGAGAGCCCCGGCAGGTGTGAGGGGGTACGGCGGCAGCGACCGAAGATGGCCTGGGAGCCAAAATGTCGATAGGTAGGCATTTTCGGGTGCGCCCGTTAAAGCGCAGATGAGGCACAGAATATTTCTGTGTAAATCAAGGTGGTACCGCGTCAATTTTTGTCGCCCTTGTTCGAAGGAACAGGGGCGACTTTTTCTATTAAGGAGGAAAAGATGGAAAAGAAACCTTATTACATTACAACCGCTATTGCCTACACTTCCGCAAAGCCCCACATCGGCAATACTTATGAAATTGTGCTGGCTGACGCCATTGCCCGCTATAAGCGGCAGGCGGGCTTCGATGTGTATTTCCAGACCGGCACAGACGAACACGGTCAGAAAATTCAGCAGAAGGCAGAGGCCGCCGGCATTACCCCTCAGGAATATGTGGACAATGTGGCAGGCCAGATTAAGGACATTTGGGACTTGATGAACACCACCTATGACCGTTTTGTCCGCACCACCGACCCGGAGCACAAGACCAAGGTGCAGAAGATTTTTGCCAGGATGTATGAAAAGGGCGATATCTACAAGGGAAAGTATGTGGGCAAGTACTGCACTCCCTGCGAAAGTTTCTGGACCGAAAGCCAGTTGGTAGACGGCAAATGCCCCGACTGCGGCCGGGACTGCGTAGATGCAGAGGAAGAAGCCTACTTCTTCAAGATGAGCAAGTATGCAGACAAACTGATGGAGCACATCGAAACCCATCCTCAGTTTATCCAGCCTGAGAGCCGGAAGAATGAGATGATTAACAACTTCTTAAAGCCCGGCCTGCAGGATTTGTGCGTTTCCCGCACCAGTTTCACATGGGGTATCCCTGTGGAGTTTGACCCCGGCCATGTGACCTATGTGTGGCTGGATGCGCTGAGCAACTATATCACTTTCTGCGGCTATGACCCGGATGGCAATCACGAGGAAAAGTATAAGAAATTCTGGCCTGCCGACCTGCATCTGATCGGCAAGGATATTGTCCGTTTCCACACCATCTACTGGCCTATTTTCCTGATGAGTATGGGGGAAGAACTGCCTAAGCAGGTGTTCGGCCACCCCTGGCTGCTGGTGAAGGGCGATAAGATGTCCAAGAGCCTGGGCAATGTGATTTACGCAGACGACCTGGTAGAACTGTTCGGCGTGGATGCGGTGCGCTATTTCGTGCTGCACGAAATGCCCTTCGCCGCTGACGGCATTATGACCTACGAACTGATTATTGAGCGGATCAACAGCGAACTTGCCAACATTTTGGGCAACCTGGTTAACCGCACCATCGCTATGAACAATAAGTATTTTGGCGGTGTTGTGCAGGCACCCATCGCACCGGACGCATTGGACGAAGAACTGAAGGCCGTTGCTTTGGCGATGCCCGGTAGGGTGGAAGGGAAGATGAACGAACTGAAGGTGGCAGATGCCATTGATGAAGTGTTCACCCTTTTGCGCCGCGCCAACAAGTATATCGACGAGACTGCTCCCTGGGCGCTGGCAAAAGAGGAAGCCAATAAGGCTCGTTTGGGTACTGTGCTTTATAACTTGCTGGAAAGTATCCGTATGGCAGCGGTTGCTTTGGAGCCCTTCCTGCCCGATACTTCCAAGCGAATTTTGGAACAAATTAAGACGGAAAATGGCGGACTGGAGAGCTTACAGTCCTTTGGCGCAGTGGTTCCCGGTACGCAACTGGATGCCCCTCAGATCCTCTTTGCCCGTCTGGATATGGAGAAGAAAATGGAAGAAATTAATGCTTTTAATGCAGAAAAAGAAAAGACCAAACTGCCTCCACTGGAAATTGAACCTTTCGAGCAGGAGAATGTGGACTTTGAAACTTTCTGCAAGTCCGATTTCCGGGCTGTGAAGGTAAAAGATTGCCAGCCGGTGAAGAAGAGCGATAAACTTTTGCAGTTTACCCTGGATGACGGCAGCGGCACTGACCGGCAGATCCTTTCCGGTATTGCCAAGTACTATAAGCCGGAAGACCTGATCGGCAAGACCTTGGTTGCCATTGTGAACCTGCCCCCCAGAAAGATGATGGGCAAGGAATCCTGTGGTATGCTGATTTCTGCCGTTCACACCGAAAAGGGCGAAGAAAAACTGAACCTTCTGATGGTGGACGACAAGATCCCTGCCGGCGCAAAACTCTGCTAAACGAAAAAGGCCGCCGGTATTTGCCGGCGGCCTTTGCAAACGGGCGGATAGTATCCGCCCCTACGATGCATGACGAAAGGCACACCCAATCGGGTGTGCCTTTGTTTGCAATTAGATGCGAGCTACGCCGGACTTGCGAGCAGCCTCGGCAACTGCCTTGGCAACGGCGGGGCCGACTCTTTCGTCGAAAGCGGCGGGGATGATGTAATCCTCGTTCAGCTCGTCTTCGGAGATCAGGTCAGCCAGAGCCTGGGCGGCGGCCATCTTCATTTCTTCGTTAATGTCGCTGGCGCGGACATCGAAGGTACCCCGGAAAATGCCGGGGAAGGCCAGGACGTTATTGATCTGGTTGGGGAAGTCACTGCGGCCGGTTGCGATTACCCGAGCACCGCCAGCCTTGGCATCTTCGGGGAAGATTTCAGGGGTGGGGTTGGCGCAGGCAAAGATGATGGCGTCTTTAGCCATGGTCTTAACCATCTCGGTGGTCATGGTGCCGGGGGCGGAAACACCGATGAATACATCAGCGCCCTTAATGACTTCAGCCAAGGTGCCGGCCTTCTTTTCCTTATTGGTGACCTGGGCCATTTCTGCCTTGATCCAGTTCAGACCATCACGGCCTTCGTAGATGGCACCGGTACGGTCAGTCATAATTACGTTTTCAAAGCCAGCAGACAGCAGCAGCTTTACAATAGCAATAGCGGCAGCGCCTGCGCCGGAGGTGACGATCTTTACCTCTTCCTTCTTCTTGCCAACTACCTTGATGGCATTCAGCAAGCCGGCCAGGGTGATAACAGCGGTACCGTGCTGGTCATCGTGGAAGATGGGAATGTCGCACTTTTCCTTCAGCTTGCGCTCGATCTCAAAGCAGCGGGGAGCGGAAATGTCTTCCAGGTTTACGCCGCCGAAAGAGCCGGAGAGCATATAAACGGTGTTGACGATCTCGTCCACATCCTTGCTCTTGATGCAAAGGGGGAAGGCGTCCACATCACCGAAGGCCTTGAACAGGGCGCACTTGCCTTCCATAACGGGCATACCGGCTTCCGGGCCGATATCGCCCAAACCCAGAACGGCGGTGCCGTCGGTGATAACGGCGCAGAGGTTATGACGGCGGGTTAGGCCGTAGGACTTGTTTACATCCTTCTGAATTTCCAGGCAGGGCTGGGCAACACCGGGGGTGTAGGCCAGGCTCAAATCTTCCTTAGTAGCAACGGGAACTTTTGCAATGACTTCGATCTTGCCGCCCCACTGGCCATGCAGGCGCAGGGACTCTTTTGCGTAATCCATATGTATATCCTCCTAAAGGTCTTATTTCCCATATATCATAGCAGTTTTTAGGGAAATGTAAAGTCTTTTTCGATACAATTTTACTTATTTGTAGATTGCAACAAAACGCCCCGATTTTTTCGGGGCGTTTTGGGCTTATTTCATCAGTTCGTCAGTAAGCCGTAAAATCTCCGGAGCGGCCTTTTCCCGGCCTTTTTGCAGGGCGCGGTTATAAACGGGATAGGCAAGGCACACCAGAAAAATGCCCACGATGCCAATAGCAAGACCTACGGCAACAGCAAGGAAAAATGAGCCCAGAAGATTGCCGATTTCTGTCATGATAAGGCTCATACCTGTGCCCATTAACAGTGCGCCCAAGATACCCACTGTTAAAGCGGCGGTGGTCGCCCTGGATGTGACCTGGGCATCCAGGCGGCGCAGGGTCTGCATTTTGTCCTCGGTTTGGACGGGAGGGGCATACTTTTCCCGGATGCGTTTGATTTCTGCCTGCTCCTTGGCGGAGTAGGTATAGTTAAAATTATCTTTGCTTTCCATTTTCTATTCTCCTTAAAAGATCATTGCCGTTATAGATCATACCAAGTGCCATCAGAATGATGAAGGCGCAGACCGCAAAGCCGGTGAACCCTAAAAACAGATTGCGGGTGAGAGCATCCATAGTTGCACCGAAGGCGGTGAGCATTGCCGCTTCCAGGGTCAGCATACTGACGCAGGCAGAGGCTAAACTTACCACTTTGGCCGCAGAATAGATCGGGCTTTTCAGTTTTCGGTATTTAATAAGGTTAATGATGGCCAGGGTGAAGGATGTGAAGGTATAGGCCGCCAGTGCAATGGTGGTAATCTCATGGTGGCGGAAGGTTCTGCTCCAGTAGATCATAAAGAACACCATCACAGAGAGGGTCAAATTCATAAATAGCAGCACGATGCCGCAGTTACGGTAGCGGAGCAATTCTTCTTTTTGATTTTCTCCCGGCTGGTGGCTGCCGGTGTAGCGGGCAAGGAAAAACCGCATAATGGCAAGGCAGATATAATAGCCTGCCAGGGTATAGTACCAAAAAGTATGATGCCAAAAGCCAAGGCCCAACTGCAAAAGAGCATAGGCGGTATTAAAATACAGGGCGCCGTAAAGGGACACCTTCATCCGAAGCTGGCGGTCTTCCAACCATCGGCGGGCATATTTGTTTTCTGCCCGGAATTTCCGGAACATGGGGATCAGCCGGGGTAGTTGGATGCACCAGACCATCAAAGTATAAAAGGCCAGCACATAAGAAACAATGGCAGGGATGGAGGCCTGCCCCATAAATACCAGCGCGTAGATCAAAAACACAGTGGCGATGGGGAGCAGGATCAGCATAATGGCGGTAGGGGGGAAGAGCAGAGCCTTTCCCAACTTTTTCCAGTCCATATCAGTGCCTCCTTATGGTGACGGTGAAGGTACTGCCCACACCGGGGGTGCTTTCCACCTGGATCTGTGCCTGCAAAATATCCACTACCCGCTTGACAAGGGCCAGTCCAAGTCCGTTGCCCTGGGTGGCCCGGGAACCGTCTGCCTGATAGAACTTTTCAAAAATGTGAGCGCCCACCTCCGGGGTCATACCGCAGCCGGTGTCTGCGATCCGAACGGTAGCGTGGTGCTCTGTGGCGGTGAGCCGAAGAGAGACCTTGCCACCGGGGGAAGTGAATTTGAAGGCGTTGGAAAGAAGGTTGTTCCACACCAGGGACAGGAGTTCTCCGTCGGCTTCCACACGGACATCTTCTGCAATATCCGTATCGATCTCAATCTCATTCTGCTCCCAGGTGTTTTCAAACTGCAAAAGGCAGGCGCAAAGCTGCTCGCCTAAGTCAAATTCTGCCACTTCCGGGAAGATCTGCTGGTTTTCCAGGCGGTTTAATTTTAAGATATTGGTCATCATTTCAGACAGCCGGCGGGAGGCATCTGCTACCCCTTTGGCATATTCCAGCCGCTTTTCTTCCGGCAAATCAGGAGACTGGAGGAGGGTGCCGTAATTGTGTATTACCGCCAGGGGGGTCTTCATTTCGTGGGACACATTGGCGATAAAATCTGTGCGCAAGGTTTCTACACTGCCCAGTTCCCGGGCCATTTGATTGATGCAGCCGATGATTTCATTGAAGCCCTCATCCGGGGCGAATTTGCTCATAGGCTCAATGCGGACGGAAAAGTCTCCGGCAATCATTTTATTTGCCGCCTGGGTGATCTTTTTCACCGGCCGCTCCACCGTAAATTTCCGGCGCAAATAGTCGATGGCCGCCATAAAGGCGCTGATAAACACCACATTTACAAAAGTGATTTTGGCGGCAGAGGCGATCTCCTCCTCGGTGAAGTTGTGGTGGAGGGTTGACTGCATGGTGGACACGAACAGCATAATGCTGCAGGTGATGACGAAGGCCGCCAGCAGAAAGAACACTAAAAAGTTTTGCAGAGTCAAAAGAGCCTTCTTCATTTGATCACCGCCTTATAGCCAAGACCGTGAACGGTCTTGATTTCAAAGTCGTCGCATTCTGCTAATTTGCTGCGCAGTTTGGTCATATACACATCCACTGCCCGGGGGGCGGTTTCTGTGTCTGCGTCCCAAAATTCGTCCATCAGCTGCTGCCGGGTGAAGGTCTTTTTGGGGTAGGACAGGAGCTTATACAGAATATTAAACTCCCGGTTGGTTAGGGGAATTTCCTCGTCTGCAAGCCTGGCAATCCGCTCGTCCATATCCATAGTAAAACGGCCCACTTCCAGTTTTCGGGAGGACGCAATTTTCGCTCTGCGAAGCAGGGCGCCAATTCGCAAAAACAGTTCGTCCAGGTCGATGGGCTTGACCATATAATCATCCACACCAATCCGGTAGCCCCGCTGCTTGGCGGCAAAATCATCCCGGGCGGTCATAAACAAAATGGGGATGTTTTCATTAAGAGAGCGGACGGTTTTGGCAAATTCAAAGCCGTCAATGTCGGGCATCATAATGTCCGACACAATCAGGTCGAACACCGTTTCGTACATGGCATCGTAGGCGTCAACTGCGCACAGGCAGCCGGTGGCCTGGTAGCCGCTGCGGTTTAAAAAGGCGCACACGGTGCGGTTTAAGTCCTTGTCGTCCTCTACCACCAAAATCTGAAACATAGCAATCCCTCCGCCATTTTTTCTTCTATTATATAATATAAATGAGAAATGTTAAAGTTTTGTTTATGCGGAGGTCGAAATATATTCCGTAGGCAGGCTTTTCACCTCATCCGTCAGCCCTTCGGGCTGCCACCTTCCCCTCCAGGGGAAGGCTTTTTGGTGCGTGCGTTGGCGGCTTTAGTGACCTCTGCCAGCCGGGTCAAAAAACAACTGCGAAGTGCAAAAACACTTCGCAGAGAGGTTATTTTTGGAGCAGCTTTTCGCTCAGTTCCAGAATTTGGGGAGCGTACTTTTTCTTCCGGGCGGTAAGCATACCCTTATAAATGGGGTAGGTGGTAAGGGCCAGGGCCATACCCAAAAGGCCGATGCCGATGCCGGGGATCATACCGTCGGCAATACCCAAAACCGAGCCAATATCGGTCATTACAAGGCTCATGCCTGCACCCATTACGATGGCGCTGATGCTGCCGTAAATATAGGCGAAGGTGCTGGGCGCTCTTTTGACCTTGGCATCCAGAGCCTTCAGACGCTGAAGGTCGGTCTGCTCTTGAGACAGGTACTTTTGCCGGATATTCAGCACTTCCTGGTTTTCTTCTGCGTTGTAAGCGTAGTGAAAGTTGTTTTCCATATTAGTTTTCCTCCTTGCCGGTGATGCGTGCCTTGGCTTCCTGGGTGGTTTCGCCTTCCTTGGCAATGAAGGTGTTTACGAAGGCGTTTTCAATCTTTTGGTAACCATTTACAACGCCATCTTCAATCTTTTTGTAGCCGGTTACAACACCGTTCTCGATTTTCTTGTAGCCCCCGGTTACGCTCTGAGCCATCTTTTCCACATGATCTGCGATCTTTGCCATAAGTTTGTTCTCCTTTTTGGTTTTGTTTTCTTGTTGATGGCCACATCATACGCCCGGGTTGTTTTCGATTTTTTAGGGAAATGTTTGAGAAATATTAAAAATAAAAGTGGCAGAGGGATTTTCCTCTGCCACTTTTTAGGGAGTAAATATAAACTTTTGCGTTAATCCATCGCAAACAGCATAGACGGTGACGGTGCCGCCTTTGCCGTATTCTGTGGAAACTTCCACGGCCTTGCCCTGGAGAAAATCTTTCACATACTGTTCCGGGTCGTCGGTCTCCACTTCTGTAATAAATATATCCCGCATCTGATTGTTGGGACACAGGTTTTTGATTTCTCGCACCATTTCGTATTCCATAAAGTCAACTCCTTAAAAATTGAACATATCTGCACCCTGCTCCAAAAAGAACTCCACCCTGCTGGGTGGAGTTCTTTTTGGAGCAGGGTACGGGAATCGAACCCGCCTTCACGGCTTGGGAAGCCGTTGTATTACCGATATACGAACCCTGCAGGTGAGGGTATTATATCAAAGGGGGAGCGAAAAAGCAAGCCCCTTTTGTCGACGCGGAAAGGCTTGGCGGGCGGATGTGGGTATCCGCCCCTACTGTTTCTGTGGGGCGTTGGCGGGCGGATGGTATCCGCCCCTACATTTTCTACGGGGTTTTGGTGGCGCAAAAATCTTGGGAAATTGCTAAAAAAATATCGAATAGGGCTTGCGTATTGCGGGTGGTATGTGATATAATAGGACAAATCTATGTGCATTTAACATATCTTTTGGGTGAGGGCCATCGCTCTGCCCGAAAAATCGTAAGGAAGGTGCAACTGTGGAAAACTACACCAAGTATCGGCTGAAGCCTGAGCAGGAACTGCGGGAGCTTCTGGTGGGCAAGGACAATCTTTATATTGTTGCCTGCAACAAGTGCTTCAAAGAATTTACGGACATTTGTGAGCCGGAAGCAGAGGAGTTTATGGCCCTGTGTCAGAGTCTGAGCAAGACCGTCACCGGCAGTGTGAACATTGACTTTTTGTGCAACCGTCCCCTGACAGAAAAGGCCCTTTCTATTCCGGAAGGCACCCAGTTTGTGGCGGTGATTGCCTGCGGTTTGGGCATTCAGACGGTGGCAGACCTTGTAAGTGTGCCTGTGATTGCGGTGGCGGACTCCAAGCCCCAAAGAGGGTTGCACGGCATGGCCCTTACCAAGAAGGCCTGCGATGCCTGCTCCCAATGTTACTTAAATATGACCGGCGGCATTTGCCCGGTGGTAGACTGTGCCAAGAGCCTTGTCAACGGTCAGTGCGGCGGCGCCAAGGACGGCAAGTGCGAAGTAGACCCCAACAAGGACTGTGCCTGGGCAAAAATTCAGGAGCGTCTTGCCGGTCAGGGTCGCCTTGCAGAGCTGACCAGCCAGCCTGTGCAGCTTCGTAACTACGCCAAGGTAAATCACAAGGCGGTTTCCGAATATGTAAAGGCCCAACGGGAGAGCCGATATGCCGGCTACTACGGTGGTGTCCATCCTGTGGAAGGCAAGCGAGGCACAGAGCATCTTCCCCTTGTGAAGTTCCCTGCTCCCAAGCAGGTTGTCATTCCCCTTTCCATGCATTTGGGCGCACCTGCCAACCCGGTTGTGCAGGTGGGCGATTATGTGAAGGTGGGGCAGGTGCTGGGTGAGGCAGCCGGCTTCATCAGCGCGCCGGTACATAGCAGCGTCAGCGGCACGGTGGTGGCTATTGAAGAGCGCTTACACCCTAGCCGGGGCAAGTGTCTTGCCGTTGTGATTGACTCTGACGGCAAGGATATCCTCCACGAAAGCGTAAAGCCTAATAAGCCTTTGGAAGAATTGAGTCCCGAGGAAATCGTGGAGATTGTGAAAAAGGCAGGTATTGTAGGTATGGGCGGCGCAGGCTTCCCCACCTATGTGAAGTTAATGCCCGGCAAGCCCATTGAGGCAGTTCTCATTAACGGCTGCGAATGTGAGCCTATGCTCACCGCTGACCACAGAGTGCTTTTGGAGTATGCAGACGAAGTGATCTACGGCCTGCAGGCTGTGATGAAAGCGGTGGATGCTCCCAGAGGCGTGATTGTTATTGAAGACAACAAGCCAGATGCCATCGCTTTGATGGAAGAAAAAGTGGCTTCCATTGAGGGCATCGAAGTGCTTCCCGCCAAGACCAAGTACCCCCAGGGCGGCGAAAAGATGCTTATTAAGCGGGCTTTGGGCCGTATGGTTCCCAGCGGAAAGCTCCCTGCTGATGTGGGTGCGGTTGTTTGCAACGTCAGCACCGTGAAGGCCATTTCCGATGCCATTAAGACCGGTATGCCCCTTGTGGAACGTGTGACCACCGTTACCGGTCCTTATATTAAAAACCCCGGAAACTTCCTTGTAAAGGTTGGCACCAACGCCGCCGACCTGGTTGACTACTGCGGCGGTATTCTTCCCGGGGATGTGCTGGTGAAGGCAGGCGGCCCTATGATGGGCTTCCCCCAGACAGATTTGAACACCCCTGTTTTGAAGGGCTCCAACGGCATTATTGCCATTGATAATGACCATACTGCACCCCAAGAGTGTATCAAGTGCGGCCGCTGTGTGGATGTCTGCCCAATGGAATTAAAACCCCTTTATTTCCACAAGCATTATGAAACCGGCAACTGGGCCGGATTCAAGGACGAAAAGGTGATGGACTGCATGGAATGCAGATGCTGCGAATACATTTGCTCTTCCAAAATTCCTCTTGTCACCAAGATTAAAGCCGGCAAGGCCGCAGTAAGGGAGATGAAGTAAGATGCTGATTACCCAATTAAAGGACAAAGAAGAGATTGTCTGCCTGGCCGGCGGTAAGGTATTCTTGCTTTGCTGTCACGGCTGCAAGGAGGTTTCTTTCCCCGAGCATGATGGGGAAGGACTTGCAAAGGAACTGAACCTTACCGGCAAAAAGGTGACCGATTACATCTGCAACCCCGAAAACTTGAAAGTGCGGCTGGAAGGCTGCGCCGATGCCATCGAAAAGGCTGATGCGGTGCTGGTTGCCAGTTGCGGCGTGGGCGTACAGACGGTGGCGCAAATGCTTCCCCACAAGCGTGTTTACGCCATCTGCGATACGGTAAGCCTGCCAGGTTTCCAGGGCGTTACCGCCCAGGAAGTGGACTGCGACCGCTGCGGTCAATGCTACCTTAACATTACCGGAGGCATTTGCCCCATTACTGCCTGCTCCAAGAGCCTTATAAACGGTCAGTGCGGCGGCGCAAAGAACGGCAAATGCGAAGTAGACCCCACTATGGATTGCGGCTGGGAGCGGATTTACCGCCGCCTGAAGCAACTGGACCGGCTGGATGTGCTCAAATGCCCGGTGCAGATTCGTGATTACAACAAGGAGTAAGATGCTATGAGAATTACTGAACTGTTTGATAAGGGCCAGTTTGTGGTGACTGCGGAAGTTGGCCCTCCCAAAGGATTTCATATTGACCATCTGGTAGAAGAAGCAAAGACCTATCTTAGCGGCATTACCGCTGTGAATGTTACCGATAACCAGTCTTCCGTGATGCGCCTTGGCAGCCTGGCTACCTGTAAGGTACTCAAGGATGCTGGCCTGCTGCCCATCTATCAGCTGACCTGCCGTGACCGCAACAGAATGGGCTTGCAGTCTGACCTTCTCAGCGCTGCCCTGTTTGGAATTGACAACATTCTGTGTCTGACCGGCGACCATACCACTATGGGCGACCATCCCGGCGCAAAGCCTGTTTTTGACCTGGACTCCGTATCCTTGCTGCACACCGTTTGCCAGTTGGAAAAGGGCGTGGACCTGGCAGGCAATCCCTTGGTAGGGGAGCCCCCCAAGTTTGCCAAGGGCGCTGTGGTTTCTCCCTGCTCTGACTCTGTGGATGCGCAACTTGCCAAAATGGAGCGCAAAGTAATGGCCGGTGCGGATTACTTCCAGACCCAGGCTGTTTTTGAGCCGGAGAAGTTTGCAAAGTTTATGGAGAAGGCTTCCCAGTTCGGCAAGCCTGTGCAGTTGGGCGTGATTATTCCCAAGTCTGCAGGTATGGCAAGATTTATGAACAAGAATGTGGCCGGTGTCCATGTGCCTGATGAGATGATTGCCCGTCTGGCTGCTGACCCCGAACGGACCAAGGCCGGCATCACCGGCGTGGAAATTGCCGCTGAGATCATCAAGGCCTGCAAGCCCTACTGCCAGGGTCTGCATATTATGGCTCTGGGTTGGGAATCTAAGGTGCCTATGCTTTTGGAGCAGGCTGAGATCTGAGAGGCCACAGAAGGGGCAAACCGTCAAAATGGTTTAATCCTTTTAGGCGTTGCATCTACTGGACATTTTCTGTAATTACACAGTTTCGTTCTAACGAAGAATAAAGACTTGCTTGCGCAAGCATTTTGACTTACATCACAAAACGGACCCTTATGTACACAAAGTACACTACGGGTCCGTTTTGCTTGTCTTTGCCCCTTCTCTGGCCTCTTTGGGGGAGTACGCCCTGCCTATGGGCAGGGCGCATCGATATAAATCCCTGACGGGATTTTCGATATGTTGCGCTGCAACTCGATATAGGCTTCGCCTTCGATATGTTTGCTTTGCAAACGAGGATTTATATCATATCGAATGGGCGTTAGCCCATATATCGAATTTGCAAAGGGCAAATATATCGATTTTGCGCCAGCAAAAATATCGACAAAGCAAAATAGCCAAAAGTGCCCGGAAAAACCAGGCACTTTTTTCTTATGTTTTTCCGGAAAACAGGGAAAATAGAGGTTGAAATTTTGGGGGTAGTGTGATAAAGTATATTTGTATCGATATGGGCGGAGTATGCCCATTTGTCGGAACGAGCAAAGGAGAATGTTTATGCCCCATACCATAGCAGTTGCCGGTAAGGGCGGCGTGGGTAAAACCACCACCTGCGGCATGCTGATTGATTATCTCTGCGCCCAAAAGCAAGGCCCTGTCCTTGTGGTGGATGCAGATGCCAATGCCAACTTAAATGAAGTGCTGGGCGTGGAAGCCCAAACAAGCCTGGGCGAGATCCGGGAAGAGATGGCACAGGCCGAACTGAAAGGCTCCATTCCTGCGGGAATGACCAAGGCAGATTACGCTGATTTTAAGTTCAGCTCTGCCATTATTGAAGAAGATGACTTTGATATGCTGATCATGGGCAGAACCCAGGGCAAAGGATGCTATTGCTATGTCAATGGCGTCTTAAAGACCCAGGTGGACAAGTATGCCAAGAATTACAAGTATATCGTCATGGATAACGAGGCAGGCCTTGAGCATGTGGCTCGCGGCACTTTGCCCAAAGTGGACACCATGCTGCTTATTTCCGATTGCTCCCGTCGGGGCATTCAGGCGGTGGCCAGAATTGCGGAAATGGTGAAGGAAATGGAATTAAAGCCCGGTCGTATGGGTCTTATCGTCAACCGCGCTCCCGGAGGCCAGCTGGATGATGGCGTGAAGGCGGAGATCGAAAAGCACGGCCTGGAACTTCTGGGCGTTCTGCCCCAGGATGAGGGCGTCTACCGCTGCGATTGCGACGGTCAGCCTTCTGCCAAATTGCCGGACAGCAATCCTGTAAAGGCTGCTGTGAAGAAAACCATGCAGGATTTAGGCCTGTAAATACGGATTCAAAATCAAGTTGCGGCTCTCCGTACTGGATTTGAACATATGAAAATATAATTTATTTTAAGGGGGATATACTATGTCTTTCGTACCTAAGACAGCACCCTTCAGCGGTAAGATCAACGCTGTGACCCTGGGCACTGGTGATAATGCAATCGTCATCGGCGGTCAGAATGTGCTGCCCTTCTACACTTTCGATGCACCCATCGAAAACGCACCCAAGGTTGGTGTTGAAGTTTCCGATCTGGCTTCCCAGTGGGATTATGCCGGCCTGAAGGACTTCTACGCTGGCTGCACCACCATGGCTGACTATGCCAAGAAGGCTGAGACCATGGAAGGCTGCGACTTCATCTGCCTGAACTTCGTAGGCGCAGATCCCAACGGCGCAAACCGCTCCGTTGCTGATTGTGTTGCTGATGCTAAGGCTGTTGCTGAGGTCGTTACCAAGCCCATCGTGGTTATGGGCTGCAAGAACATGGAAAAGGACGGCGAGCTGCTGGCTGCTCTGGCTGAGGCTCTGGCTGGCAAGAATGTCCTGTTCATGGCTGCAAAGAATGAAAACTACAAGACCGTCGGCGCTGCTGTTGCTCTGGCAAACGGCCAGAAGCTGGGCGCTGAGACTGCTGACGACATCAACCTGGCTAAGCAGCTGAACATCATGCTGAAGGGTCTGAACGTGAACCCTGAAAGTGTTGTGATGGATATCGGTACCGCAGCTGTAGGTTACGGCTACGAGTATGCCGCTTCCACCTTCGACCGTATCCGTCTGGCTGCATTGGCACAGTCCGATGCTGACCTGCAGATGCCCATCCTGGCTGCCGTTTGCAACGACACCTGGGGTGTTAAGGAATCCACCGCAACCGAAGACGACGAGCCCAACTGGGGCTGCCGCGAAGAGCGCGCAATTTCCATGGAAGTTGCTACCGCTGCTGCAGACCTGACCGGCGGCGCTGACGCTGTTGTTCTGCGTCACCCCGCATCCGTGGCTACCATCAAGAAGTTCATCACTGAACTCGTCTAATCGGAAGGAGGATACATACAATGGCTTTGAAAGGTCTTGATATTTTTAAGCTGTCTCCTAAGAAGAACTGTAAGGAGTGCGGCAG
>RHMF01000419.1_pt1 | contig 27048 bp, 21 predicted proteins | sample 5365151 | NCBI WGS metagenome assembly RHMF01 (sample SAMN10266501, study PRJNA497801) | feces metagenome | isolation source: feces | host: Bos taurus | place: China: Prairie of Fairy Mountain | collected 2017-08-14 | reverse complement strand
CCCGGCTGGGTAGTAGCCAACGAGGGTGTACTCACCGTAGCACTCGACGTGACCGTGACCGATGCCTTGCGTCGCGAGGGTATAGCCCGTGAGCTGGTGAGCAAGATTCAGAATATCCGTAAGTCGAGCGGCTTCGAGATCGTAGACCGTATCGCCGTGACCTTGAGCAGCAATGAGAATAGCAACGCTGCCATTGATGAGCACAAGGCATACATCTGCAACCAGGTGCTTGCCGACAACCTGACCATAGGTGAGGTGACCGACGGTGCTGAACTCGAGTTTGACGGATTCGTATTGCAGGCAAAAGTAGAAAAGATTTAGTATTAACATATAGGTTAGGGCTTCGGCCCTAATCCCTTTAAACAATTAACTACTATGACTGAAAAAACACGTTACACAGATGAGGAACTGGAAGAGTTCCGCACCATCATTTTAGAGAAACTGGAATTGGCCCAACGCGACTACGACAACCTGAAGGGTTCGTTGAGCAACCGTGACAACAATACAGACAATGACACGGCTCCTACCTATAAGATTCTGGAAGAGGGTGCCAACACACTCTCCAAGGAGGAGACCATGCGTCTGGCTCAGCGTCAGATGAAGTTTATCCAAAGCTTGCAGGCTGCTCTCGTACGTATTGAAAACAAGACGTATGGTATCTGCCGCGAGACTGGTAAGCTCATCCCCGCAGGCCGTCTCCGTGCTGTACCTCACGCTACACTCAGCATCGAGGCTAAGCAGGGACAGAAATAAAAATATAATCGATGAAGCTAAAACTATCCGAAGGGCGTATGGCTGCGCTCATTGTGGCCATCTGCCTTATTATAGACCAAGTAATCAAGTTGGCGGTGAAGCTCAACATGCGCTTGTATGAGAGTATTCACGTCACTGACTGGTTTTATATCTACTTCACCGAGAACCCTGGCATGGCGTTCGGTATGGAGATATTTGGAAAACTTTTTCTTACGCTCTTCCGTATCGTTGCTGTGGGAGGCTTTGTATATTATTTATATAGGATATGCGGTAAGGGATTCCCGCGTGGTTATATCGTGTGCGTGGCATTGATTATTGCCGGTGCAGCAGGCAATATCTTTGACTGTGTGTTCTATGGTCCGCTCTTCTCGGAGAGCACCCCTTATGCTGTCTCTGAGATGGTATCGTGGGGTGATGGCTATGCTCCTCTGCTCAAGGGTAAGGTGGTGGATATGTTTTACTTCCCATTGGTGGAGTGGAACTGGCCCGACTGGCTCCCCTTTATTGGTGGTGAGCACTTCATTTTCTTTAGCCCTATCTTCAACTTTGCCGATGCTTGCATCAGTTGTGCGGTGATAGCTGTGCTGTTGTTCTATAGTAAATGTATGAACTGGGGCTTGGAAGGCCCCCATCGTGTTGCCGATGAAGAGGGTAGTACGAAATAGTCTGTTGGTAGCATCGGCTATCTGGCTCGTTTTGGCTTCGTGTGTAGAAAATGCGCGTACCGATGTGCTCTCTCCAGAGAAGTTGGAGGCAATATTATACGATTATCACTTGGCTCAGGTTATGGTCAGTGATTTGCCTTCCTCTGAACGATATAAGAAGGATCTCTATTTCGACTATGTGTATTATAAGCATGGGGTTACCGAGGCACAGATTGATTCTTCATTAGTATATTATGCACGTTACCCTAAGGATCTCTCGCTTATATATACCAATATGTCCAGTCGGCTGGATAGAGAATTGGAACGCGTCGAGGAAGGAGGCATTGAATGGGTGAAGCGTGAGGCTGTTCCCGTTAGTGGCGATACGGCAGACCTTTGGTACGATGCAAAACTTATACAGATGACCTCCTCTCCGATAGATAATAGATATGCTTTTACAGTGCCTGCCGATACGAATTTCAAGGCGGGAGATAAGATTGTTTGGACTGGAGATGTGCTGTTCTTTGATGAGGTGGTCGACTCTATCCGCCATTATCTATATATGAACTTGATGGTGAAGTTTGCCAATGACTCTTTGCTCCAAGTTGATACGCTCTTGTATGCTTCGGGTAGCTATCTGCTGGAAGTGCCGGATACTTCGAAATGGACAATTAAAAGTGTTGAAGGTGAAGCATATCTGAAGAATGCTGATGCAGTCGGTCGTCTGTTGCTGGTGTCACCTCACTTGATGCGTTATCATGCCAACACGCTTCCCGACTCTTTGCAGGCTGACACTGCTATAACTGCTGGCGTGTTGGAAAAAGCTGAATTAAAGGTTGCTTCCAGTAAAATGTAAGTTGGTAATCGTTAAGTTTACACTATGGCACGCTATTTCTCTCATCTTATTATTCTGCCCGATGAAAGTCGGTTGGAAGATTTTGTAGTAGAACTTAACGGGGGTGAGGCCTCGTATTACCCTTTTGTGGGTGAGGTTCACTCTACCATTTATGTAGACAAGCCCATCTTGCTGAGCTTCCGAAAAGATTTGGATGGCAAGACCGTGTCGTTGGCCCAATTAGCTTGGGCATTGCACGATAATGCTTCGGCAGACACTATACTGTATGCTTATTTCTTAACGCCTTGCCCTTCGTGTGCTGGCGAACGTTTTGTGGCGACAAAGGCTTAACGGCGGCGAAACTCAGAGCAGGTAATAGCTGTGGCTATGGCTACGTTGAGCGATTCTGAGGTAGGGTTTCCCTCGGGGTAGTTGGGGATAAACAGTTTGTGTGTGACGAATTGTTCGGTAAGGCTGCTGATGCCGTTGCCTTCGTTGCCCATTACAATGATTCCATTGGCCGACAGTGGCTCCTTATATATGTTGTTGCCTTCCAGAAAGGTCCCGTAGATGGGAACTTGGGCGTTCTCAGAATGTAGATTAGCCAGATACTCTTGGAGATTGGTGTAGTGTACGTTTACTCGTGCCACTGCTCCCATTGAAGCTTGCACGGTCTTGGGATTGAATGCGTCGGCAGTTCCGATGGAACATATAAGATGTTTGATTCCAAACCAGTCTGCAATACGTATGATAGTGCCCAAGTTACCAGGGTCTTGGATATCGTCGAGAGCTAAGCAAAGTTCTTTCTCGGGGATATTTGTTGGAAGTATGGGCTGGGGGAGTTCGAAAATAGCCAATACCTCTTGTGGCGTTTTTAGGAAGCTGGCTTTGCGGAGTTCTTCGTGTGTTACTTCTACAACTTCTGCGGCCTTTGTTTGAGGATGTTCTTTAAGCCATGCTGCAGTGGCGGCAATCAGACGACATGTGAAGAAGGGCAATAGGTCGCCCACTACTTTAGGTCCTTCGGCTACGAACAAACGCTCTTCTCTACGTTTTTTCTTTTGCTCCAATGACTGGATTAGCTTTATTTTGGCTTTGCTTAACATGTTTTGTGTACTTTGTGGATGGTAAACCATCAAAAAAACGATGCAAATCTACGAAGTTTTTTTATTTATTTCATATCTTTGCAAGATTAAATTGAGCAAAGACCGCGCTATTTCATTGTTGTCAGTTTTTTATGGTGGAATAACTCGACATTTTGCTATGGTTGAATGATAAGAGAGATGGCTCGAAAGAATGGTAAGATGATATGGATTCTTGTTGGGGTAATGATTGCAGCATTATCCTCATGCTCTGTGTCGCGTCATCTCCCTGAGAATGGCTATCTGCTGGATAGGGTTAGGGTACTTTCTGAGGAGGACCAAACTTTGGTATCATCGCTTAAATCAAAGGTCAAGCAGAAACCCAACACTCGTTTCTTGGGACTCTTTCGATGGCCTCTTCGCGTGTATTGCTTGGCTGGTAACGAGGATAATGCGGTCAATCGCCTGCTCAAGAAGATGGGCGAGGCTCCTTGTGTGTACGATGCTGAATCGGCAGAGAGAAGTTGCGGCATATTGGAGCAGACATTGATAAATCAAGGCTACTTGAATGCAGAAGTGGTGGTGGACACTATCGTTCGTAGACATAAGCTGGTGGCCGATTATTATGTAAGTTTGCAGAAATGCTATCATATCTCATCTATCCGTTATCAAGCACATGATAGTACACTGATGGCCTGTGTGTATGCTGATACGGCCAATTCGGTATTGCAGGTTGGGATGCCACTGGATGTGAACCTGTTGAATGATGAACGTTCGAGGCTGACTGCATTGTTGCAGAACAATGGTTATTATAGTTTTAAGAAGGATTATATAACCTATCTTGCCGATACGGCGCGTAATTCTACTGATGTGAATCTGACAATCCGTATTCGTACGGGACATTTTACTCAGGTTGACGATGAACGGCGTGTGGTCTCTACTTTCAAACCCTATCGCATAGAAAAAATTAACTATTTGCTTTATCCGGCATCGCATGCCTATCAACGAGGTTTTGCATTCAGTGATACGTTGCATTACGATGGGTGCGGCTTTATGTATGACGAACATATACCTTTGCGTCCGCAAGTGCTTCGCAATACCTCGGTACTGCAGCCTGGTGCCATGTATGATGCTGCGAAGATTAAAGACTCGTATGTGTTGTATGGCCGGTTGGGGGCGTTGAAGTATACAAATATAAACTTTACGGAGACGAGCGACAGTACACTTGACTGTAATATTGTAATGTATCCGTCAAAGAAGGTTTCTGTAGGTGCAGAACTTGATTTGACCAATACCGCAGGTGATTTTGGTGTGTCGGCAGCTCTGGCATTTACCAATCGGAATCTTTTTCGTGGTTCGGAAGTGCTCTCGCTCAAGTTGCGTGGCGCATATGAGAATATTACCCACTTGACGGACTATGAATCGAAGCGTTACATAGAGTATGGTGCCGATATGGGGCTCAATTTCCCGCGTTTTATCGTTCCTTTTGTAAGTGATGAAGTGCAACGGCGCAGCAAGGCTACTACACAACTCGAATTGCAGTATAATGCACAGAAACGTCCGGAGTTTACTCGTGACGTGTTCTCGGCTTCATGGAGTTATCTGTGGAATACCAATCGTCAGATAAAACATCGTTTGGATCTTTTAGGAATCAACTTTGTGTCGGTGCCGCGGAAGGAAAAGGCCTTTATCGATAATTATCTGGACCAGTACAATAGTCGTAACTCCATTATGAAGTTCAATTACGAAGACCTCTTTATTTTCCGCACGGGCTACGATTTCTACTACACCTCTCCTAATGCAGGGCTGACGAAAGACTATTTTGATATATCCCATTCGGTGCGTGCGGCTGTTGAGGCCTCTGGCAACATGCTTTATTTGCTGTCTAATGCGCTTCAGATGCGTCAAGACTCCTTGGGGCAATTCCGCATCTTTGATATTGCCTATGCTCAATACTTGAAGAGTGATGTGGCTTGGACTATGAATGTGAACTTCGACCGTCGCAATTCGCTCTTCTTCCATATGGAAACAGGCGTAGCTTTCCCTTATGGTAATGCTCGGATGTTGCCGTTTGAGAAACGCTATTATGCAGGTGGTGCCAACAGTGTGCGTGGATGGTCGATACGTGGCCTAGGACCTGGCAGCTATGTGAGTAGAGATGGTACTATCGATTATATCAACCAGTCGGGTGATATCAAGCTGGACCTTAGTTTGGAATACCGAATGGCCCTCTTCTGGAAATTCAATGGAGCTCTCTTTGTGGATGCTGGTAACATATGGACCATTTATGATTACGATGATCAGCCCGATGGCATGTTCCGATGGAACAAATTCTACAAGCAAATTGCGGTAGCGTATGGTGTGGGGCTTCGCTTGGATCTTAATTTCTTGGTGCTTCGTTTGGATGCTGCCATGAAAGCCATCAATCCGGCCTATCTTGACGGACCGTTGCGCTATCCGATAGCCAATCCTAAGTTCGGCCGTGATTTTGCATGGCACTTTGCAGTAGGATACCCCTTCTAAGGAGAGTATGACAGGTTTGAAAATAAAAAGAATATATATATGAAATTGAATTTTATTTGTTTGGCAAGTGGAAGCAGTGGCAACTGTTTCTATCTGGGCACTGAGGAATATGGTTTCCTTATTGATGCCGGTATTCCTGTGCGTGCAATCAAAGCGGCACTCAAGGATGTTGGTTTGGACTTTGAGCGCATTATGGGAGTCTTTGTTACTCACGATCATGCTGATCATATAAAATCATTGGGCACCTTGGGTGAGAAATACAATATTCCCATCTATGCTACCCGTGCTACTCATGTGGGTATCAACAAAAATTATTGTATGACCCAGAAGTTGGTTTCATGCATGCGATATGTGGAGAAAGAAGAAACACTCCGTTTTCGTGATTTCCTTATTACTCCTTTTGAGGTTCCTCACGATGGAAACGACAATGTGGGCTATTTTATTGAGTGTGACGGCAAACGCTTTTGCTTTATCACCGACCTTGGGCACATCACTGATACTGTGGCTTCATATATTACACGTGCTCACTATCTGGTGATAGAAGCCAATTATGATGAGGAAATGCTCGCTCATGGCCCCTATCCGCAGTATCTGAAGGAGCGTATATCGGGGCCTAATGGGCATCTGAGCAATAAGACCACTGCCAAGTTCTTGGCCAATAACTTGACCGAAGACCTCAAGTATATCTGGCTTTGTCATCTGAGCCGAGAAAACAACCATCCAGAACTGGCATATAAAACCGTAGAGTGGGAACTTCGTGGTGTGGGAATCATTCCAGGCAAGGATTTATACTTGGCAGCATTGAAACGGACCACTCCGTCTGAATTGTTTGAATTTGAGTGAATTGTGCCTTTGTGGCCTTGCAATGGCTAATTGCGCCTATTCTCTGTGATGATGAAAAATGAAGATTTTTTGAAAAAAAAGTTCGAAATGTTTTGCTGATTCAAAATAAACTCGTACCTTTGCATCGCAATTGAAAAGGAGATGCACTCTTAGCTCAGTTGGTAGAGCAATTGACTCTTAATCAATGGGTCCAGGGTTCGAGTCCCTGAGGGTGTACCAAGGTTCTGAAAGTAATTTCAGAACCTTTTTTTATTGCTGTAATAGGAGGTGCATGCGGAGTTTTTTGTTTCGTACAAGAGTTTTATACCTTGTATGTTGAGAAAAATGTGTAATTTTGTACGCTATGATTGATGAAACTCTATTTAAGGATAAGAAGGCCGTGTATTATACGTTGGGTTGTAAACTCAACTTCTCAGAGACTTCTACCATCGGGCGTACACTACAGGAGGTAGGATTTCGTACTGCCCGCCGTGGCGAGCAGGCAGATATCTGTGTAGTGAATACCTGTTCCGTTACTGAGCAGGCCGACAAGAAATGCCGTCAGGCCATTCATAAACTCGTAAGACAGCATCCTGATGCCTTCGTGGTGGTGACCGGATGCTATGCACAGCTTAAGCCTGAGCAGGTAGCCGCCATCCCAGGTGTAGATCTGGTGTTGGGTATGGACAAGAAGGGCCAGTTGCTGGACTATCTCCATTCGCTCGACAAGCGTGAGAGTGGAGAGATGGTTACCATCCCAACCAAGGATATACGCACCTTCGTCCCCTCATGCTCGCAAGGTGACCGCACGCGATTCTTCCTCAAGGTGCAAGATGGCTGCGACTACTTCTGCTCATATTGCACCATTCCGTATGCTCGTGGCCGCAGCCGTAATGGCACGATAGGTTCGCTGGTGTCACAAGCCCGTCAGGCAGCAGCCGAGGGAGCCAAGGAGATAGTGATTACAGGCGTTAACATCGGCGACTTTGGCAAGACTACGGGCGAGACCTTCATCGACCTCATCCGTGCGTTAGACACCGTAGAGGGGATAGAGCGTTATCGTATATCTTCCATAGAACCCAATCTGCTCACCGATGAAGTGATTGAGTTTGTAGCCCGTTCGCGTGCCTTCATGCCCCATTTCCATATCCCCCTGCAGGCTGGAAGCGATGCCGTGCTCAAGCTGATGCGCCGGCGATATGATACTGCCCTCTTCGCTTCGAAGATACAGAAGATACGCTCGTGCATGCCCGATGCTTTCATCGGGGTAGACGTTATCGTAGGTACACGTGGCGAGGAGGAGGCCTATTTCGAAGAGGCCTACCGCTTTATCGAGTCTTTGGATATCACCGCCCTGCATGTGTTCAGCTATTCGGAGCGTCCTGGCACCCAAGCACTGAAGATTGACCATAAGGTGAGTCCGCAAGAGAAGCACCGCCGCAGCGAACGCTTGCTGGCTCTTTCCGATGCCAAGCTGCACACCTTCTACACCCGTCATATAGGTGCCGAGGCGGTAGTGCTGCTCGAGAAGCCCAAGGCAGGGCAGCCGTTCCATGGCTTTACGGACAACTATATAAAGGTAGAGGTTTCCGACTCTGCAGCTCGTGACAATGAATTGGTGCGTGTGCGGTTGGGCGAGTATAATGAAGACGGTACGGCATTACGTGCAGAAATTCTTAATTCTTAATCCTAGATTCATGCAAGTCGCTGTAGTAATCCTCAACTGGAACGGTGAGTCTATGCTCCGTGATTTCCTTCCCTCGGTAGTGGCTCATTCACACCTGCCAGAATCGTTGGGTGAGGCCGTGGTATATGTTGCCGATAATGGATCCACTGATGGCTCTCTGGCGCTGTTGGCCAGCGAATTCCCCATGGTGCGCACTGTCGTGTTCGATAAGAACTATGGCTTTGCCGATGGCTATAACAAAGCATTCGAGCAGATAGATGCCGAGTATGCGGTGTTGCTCAACTCCGACGTGGAGGTTACTCCAGGCTGGCTCATGCCGCTTGTCGAGTACATGGATGCTCACCCCAAGGTGGCCGCTTGTCAGCCTAAGCTGATGGCATGGCACAAGAAAGACGAGTTTGAATATGCCGGTGCTATGGGTGGATTTATCGACAAGTATGGCTATCCCTATTGCCGTGGACGTATATTTGATACCGTGGAGAAGGACTGCGGGCAATATGACGATGACGTGCCTCTGCTATGGGCTACGGGTGCCTGTCTGCTGGTGCGCCTTCCTATATATAAAGAGGTGGGTGGACTCGATGGCCGCTTCTTTGCTCATATGGAAGAGATTGACCTGTGTTGGCGACTACGCTGTCGTGGTTACGAGATACGCAGTGTAGCCCATAGTATAGTGTACCATGTTGGTGGCGCTACGTTGAATGCAGGCAATCCGCGCAAAACCTTCCTCAACTTCCGCAACAACCTGTTGATGCTCTATAAGAATTTGCCGGAAAGTGAATTGTGCAGCGTACTCTTCATGAGAGGCTTGCTCGATTACGTGGCAGTTGCCATGTTTCTCCTCAAGGGAGAGTGGGGGAGTGCTAAAGCGGTTATCCGTGCCCGCCGCGAGTATCACCGCCTGAAGAGTACGTTCCGTGCCTTGCGCGATGAGAATTTGGCCAAAGCTTCCTCAATGGATATAGCCGAGCGCTCACGGTTCTCAATCCTATGGAAATACCACTTGAAAGGATGCAAGACCTACAATAAACTGTAGTGATAGGCTTATGAATGATAAAGGAGGGCAACTTTGGTGCCCTCCTTTATTTATCGTATCGTCTTTTATAGTCTATCTTCGCCTTCCTCGTTTCTGATGACTGTCATGGGGACTATTTCTATATAGTCGTGCATGAACTGGTAGTATCCATTGTCATCTTCCATTACGTTCTTGATGCGTATCCAGTGGTCGCCCTTGGTAAGGTATTTGGTGGTAATGATTTTACGCAATGCTCCTTCGTAGTCACGGGCTGTGAGGTTTCCACCATAAGTGTAGATGCTGGGACCTTTCATGTAGCCACGGTTACGCATGGCTTTGTCGTTAGCCTTTCCGTTGTCGTCAGTTCTGGAGTCTTTCACCCAACCTACCGGAGAACCTACATCGTTACCTTTGTAGCGGAGGTCTACCGGGATTCCTGTAACTTCTCCATCGAAATAGAACTGTGCAATACCACGTGTGGGCCAACCTGTATAAGCCAGGCGTATCTCGTAGGTGCCTTCGGGTACAGGGGGAATACGGTAGGCGAAGTCATAAGCTCCGATGGTAATGAACTCGTCGCCTTGGTAATCGCACCATCCTGTATTGGCCGTGAGGTAGTACAAGCGGCTCTCTTCGTTATATGATTTGTAGTACTTGCAATAATTGGTGGGGATGAAGAACTCGCTTCCGTTTGAGTTTCCTGCCGATCCGCGAGGACATAGGCGGATACCGTTGTTTGTAAGCTCCGACATGAGTGAAGCTATATCGAAGCGCAAACGTTCATTCATTACATTGCCGGCCATCTCATCCTCGTTGTATACCAGTATCTTGTCGATGATGTGTATGGTGCCGTTGATGGCGCTGGGATTGAATTCCTTGTACTCTTCATTCAAATCCTTTACTTCTGTGGCCGATAGAATCTTGATGTTGAGATGGTCGTTCATCTCGGGGTAGATGGTAGGACGGTCACTGAAGTTGAGATATAGGAATGGGCTATGCTCAGTGTCGCTCAGTTTCTTGATCACCTTGAAGAGGCTATACTGAAGCATGCTCTCGTAATACTCGTAGCGGTCGGCATTTTTCTTGAAGTTGACTTCAGAGTTGTAATACTCGTTCTTGATGTTGTAGCATACTAAGCGGTTGTAGGCTACTTCACGGTCGAGCAGGTGATATGATATGAATTTGTTGAGGGCATTGTTGCGGCTCTTGGGGTTGTCGCTGTCTTCCGTTCCGTACCACTTCTCGGCAAAAGCCTTCAGGTCGTCAAGGTTCTCTATTCCATATTTGCGGTAGGTATCGTTGGTTTCCACGAATGCGGTGTACTTGAAATAACGGTTGGCGGGATAGTTGCAATAGCCGGTGCCGTCGTATCGCTGTATCAGTTTGTCACCATCGGTGTAGCTGTAGTCTTTGTATAGCTGCAGGGAATCTTCCAGCCCAGTCGCCTTCAGCGCCTCGGAGAAGATGCTGAGGTAGGGGTGGTTCTCGATCTGCTGTGGCAATACATTGGATGATGGGTTTACTACATCCTTTACCACGTGTACAACACCGTTCTCTACCTCGGTATCGCCTGTTACGATGAGTGAGTTGTTGACGCTGATTGTTCCGTAGTCGTTCTCGTCAGTATCGAAGCTTATTACGAGATAACGGTCGTTGAAGTTCTGTGTAGGGATAACTCCTTCGTATAGGTCTGTAGTCAAATATGCTGCAGGCACGATGTGGGTTTGTGAGAGCACCACACACATGGAGTCAGAGAGGTCCTCGAGGCGTGGAGAGTTGATACCCTTGAACTTGCCGGTCGTCCTGTATAGCGAGTCTTCTACATATAAGAAGCGGTCGAATGCTTCGTTGGTAGGGGCGAAGCAGGTATATTGGCCGTAGGCGGCAAGCACAGAGAAGCGTCCGCCGCGTTTGGCCACTTCGATGAAGCTACTGAAAATCTCTTCATTCTTCTCTAAATAGCTGGCGACGGTGTCGCCTGTAAAAGTGTAGCGGGCACCTTCATCAATCTGCTCGGCACATGCTCCGATGATACAAGCTGATAGCAATGCTATGCTCTTTCGTACCATGCTGTTGGTAAACTTCCTTTTCATAGTTCTGACTGATTGAACGTGTTTTGGAGGTATAGATGATTCGTTATTTCTTTAGCTTCTCATTCCAGAAGTTCAGCATCTTGGTGAAGATGTGGTAGCGGGTGTTGCCGCCATAGATGCTGTGGTTGCGGTTGGTGTAGTAGAACATGTCGAACTGCTTGTCGGCCTGTACCAATGCTTCGGCATATTCCATACTGTTGCGCACGTGTACATTGTCGTCGGCCATGCCATGCATGAGCAGGAGGTTGCCGTTGAGATTGTTGGCGCGGTTGATGGGAGAGGTCTTTTCGTAGTTCTCGCCATTCTCTTGTGGAGTGCGCATGAAACGCTCGGTGTATACTGAGTCATAGTATTTCCAATAGGTAGGAGGTGCTACGGCAATACCGGCCTTGAACACAGGCTCTCCTGACGACATGGACATCAGCGTGTTGTAGCCACCGAAGCTCCATCCCCAGATGCCTATACGGCTCTTGTCTACGTAGGGTAGGGTGGCAAGGTACTTGGCTGTCTCTACCTGGTCTTCGGCTTCGAGTAGTCCTAGCTGCAGGTAGGTGCAGTTCTTGAACTCGGCACCGCGACCGCCCGTGCCGCGTCCGTCCACACATACCACGATATAGCCCTGCTGTGCCAGGAAGGTTTCCCACAGCGTACCGCCATAGAAACCGCTGCGCCAGCTGTCGAGTACCTCTTGTGAGCCGGGACCGCTGTACTGATACATGATGACGGGATATTGGGCGTTTGAATTGTCGTTTGGTTTCACCATCCATCCATTCAGTACGGTGCCGTTCGAGGTGGTGAACTGGAAGAACTCTTTCGAAGGCATACCGGGCTGATTCAGTTTCTCGGCCAGTGCCTTGTTGTCGACGAGAGTTTTCATCACCTTGCCTTTGACATTCTCGATGGTGATGACGGGCGGGGTATGGATGTCACTGTGTGTATGTACGAAGTTCTGCAGGTTCTTGCTGAAGGTGGCGTCGCTCGTTCCTGTTTCGGGTGTGAGGCGTGTCTTCTTTCCCTTCTTGTTTATATGGTATATGGCGCGGCGCAGCGGGCTGGGCTCATTGCTCTGGTAGTAGAGGTCGCCCGTCTTCTCGTTCCATCCGTAGAAGTTGGTCACCTCATACTCTCCGTCGGTGAGCTGCTTCACGAGTTGGCCGTTGAAGTTGTATAGGTACAGATGGTTGTAGTTGTTGCGTTGGCTCTGCAGGATGAAGTTGTTGGGGTAGAAACGGATGTCCTGATAGGTGGGCTCGTTGATGTATGTGGGCGACTCCTCGCGCAGCACCAGTTTGCATACGGTAGAGCGCGGATTGGCCATATACATGTCCATACGGTTCTGATGGCGGTTGAGTGTCACGATAGCCAGTTTCTCGGGGTCCGAGGTGAAGTGTATGCGGGGAATATAGTCCTCTTCGTCGATTTGCAGGTCAATCTTGCGTGTCACCATCGACTTGATGTCGTAGGTGTGTACGCTCACTTTTGAGTTGTCTACTCCAGGCAGCGGATATTTATAGGTGTAGGCTCCGGGATACAGGGCATTGTCCTCATAGCTGGGCGCCATGCCACGATACATTGTGAAGGAGAACGAGGGCACATGGCTCTCTACGCTCTTCACATAGGCTATCATCTTGCTGTCGGCACTGAACTCGTAGCACTTGTTCATCGTGAACTCCTCTTCATATACCCAGTCGGGAATACCGTTGAGCACCTCGTTGAACTTGCCGTCGGTGGTCACCTGCGATTCGCTGTTGTTGAACATCAGTTTCACCAAGTGGATGTTGTTGTCGCGCACGAACGCAATCATCTTGCCGTCGGGCGAGAACGAGGGTACCTGTTGCGGGCCACCGGTCGAGAGGGGCGCCATCTTCTTGTTCTTCACATCATATATATAATATTCGGCAGTGAATGAGCGGCGGTATATGGGCTTGGTCTTTGTCTGTATCAGTATGCGGTCTTCGGCAGGCGACATGATGTATCCGTCGAATCGCTTGAAGTCGCAGCCTCGGGCATTGTCAACGGCGAAGAGGGTGTCCACCACCTCGCCCGTCTTGAAGGCGTAGCGTACAAGGCAAGTGCCGCCACCGCCAATCATCATATAGTGCTCGCCATCATTCATCGAGCGCATGCCTCCCACGCCATGTGCGCTGTAGGTGCCATTGGTAATCTTACGGATGTCCATTTGCTCTGCAGCCGATGCACCCTGCATCATCAACACTCCTGCAGCGAGGGTCATAAAGAACTTTCTTATCATAACTTTGGTTGTACTATGCTTTGAAAGAATAAAGTTAATGTATTTTTGTGATTTACCGGGTATGGATGTGAAAATATTTGATGCCAGCATCCTATTGGCTTACAAGTCGCGCAGCCATTTCTCCAGTTCGCCCGTCCATTGACGCTTGTACTTGAAACTGTCGTTATATCCCCAGCCATGTCCGCCGGTGGGGTAGCAGTGCAGCGATGCAGGTACCTTGTTCTTGACCAATGCCTGGTAGTATCTGATGCTGTTCTCCACCGGTACGGTGCGGTCGTCGCTGCTGTGCATGATGAAGGCAGGCGGTGTTTGTGGCGTCACCTGCAGCTCATTGCTGTACAGCTTCACCAGCTCGTCGGTCGTATTCTTGCCGATAAGCCGTTCGCGCGACCCCTTGTGGCAGATAGCCAGGTCCATGCTGATAACGGGGTAGAACAGTATCTGGAAATCGGGGCGTGAGTCCTCAGTAAAGTGAGTAGCTGCCGTGCTGGCCAGGTGTCCGCCTGCCGACGAACCCATGATGCCTACCTTGTCGATACCCCATTCCTCGCTATGCTCCCGCATGATACGTATAGCTTGCAATGCATCGCTCAGCGGTACCTCGTGATGCTCGTTGGGCATACGGTATTTGAGCACGGCATAGGTGATGCCTTGAGCATTCATCCAGGCAGCCATATCGTGTCCCTCGTGATCCATGGCCAAGTGTACATATCCACCACCAGGGCAAGCCACGATAGCTTTCCCGTTAGGCTGCTTGGCCACATATACCGTAAGGGTGGGCGAAGTCACGTTTGTAGGGCGGTTGGCACGTTTCTCTGTTTCCTGCTCGGTGATACCGTTCGTGTTGGGTGCTCCGTCGGGCCATACGGGCAGTTCTATCTTCTGCTGGGCGGTTGCGCATACTGAAAGGGTTGCCAGCAGTATGGCCAACCACGTTCTCGGTGTGTTGTGTCGGTTTGTCTTCATAGCTCGTTAATTCTTATTTCGTGCGAAGATACGAATTTTTATTCATAACTCTTCCTTTTATTTAAAGTATTCTTCCTTTTCCCTCTCATTTGTGCGTACTGATGCACTCAGCCCAATCACCTGGTGTCTGCCCGAGGCTTCATTGCTGCTTGTTCCTTAGTGCCTCAGTGCCTCAGTGCGGTTAGTTATCTGGCTATAATAGACTTTGCTCGGATAGGTTGTCCGGCTGTCCTTGTTTGTCGTAACTGATTGATAATTCGAAAACAAGCAAGAGCAACCAAGGCTGTCCTTGCTGCCTTTGTTGTCCTGACTTTCTGTAGGTTCTAATCATTTCGTTCTTAGGTCCGAATAAATCTATTCTCAGGTTCATTTTTCCTTTTTTGGCTTGTTGTTTCTATTTGCCGTTCGCGAACGACCGCGCTGCTCTTCGCGAACGACTGCGCTGCTCTTCGCGAACAACCGCGCTGCCGTTCGCGAACGGCAAATGATTTTTCTATATGCAGGATACGGATTGACTTGCCCTTTTTCAGATTTCCAAGGTGGGTTATTGCCCTAAATACAAGGACATCCCAAGGACACCCAGAGGACAATCTGGGTTGTTCTCGTTTATCAATTGGTATACAATACGTTGTGTGCGACAAGGACAGCCGGACAACCTGTATGGAGAGAATGGTTATATTACATTAAAATTCCTCTTTGCCTATTGACGATGTCTTGTTACCCGTCCCAGCGGATATGCTATCCGCTGTAACTGAGTATTAGGGTCTGTGACCCGTAATAGCAGCAGGAATTGAAATCCCTACCTCGTTTTCATCGGATTACAAATCCGAGGGACAAAATAATATAGATAAAGGCTGCACCGTGGGGCGCAGCCTTTATAATTGTGGTAAAGAAACTTACTCTGCTATATACTTATAGATGTTCACATATAGGCGTGCATCGGTCTTGTCAGGATAGCAGCCGAAGTTGCTGTACTGTGTGTCATACATAATGGTCTTGCCCATGTCGGCGTTGGTTACGCTGAAGGTCTCGTCGCCATTGGCGGTGATGGTCCATACGTAGCTCTCTGTAGCTGTTGTGCCAATGTTGAAGCTGTTGTATGTACCCTTCATATAGATGTAGCGGGCCGATGCGTCTTGCAAGGTGTAGCCTCCGTCGGTAGCTGCGATGGTGAGCTTGGCGGCCTCGGTGGCTACATTGGCGGCAATCTCTCCGTTGTTGATGCTTACAGTTGCTGCGGGCATGTAGCCGTAGGTCTTGGTGGCATCAAGTTGTGTGAAGGCTTGGTCGCCGTTGACAAGAAGGTATGTGCCAGCTTCGGTAAACTCAGTTACCTTGACGTACTTGCCTGAATAGGTTACATCGCCAGGATTCTCTTCCTCTTCACCGCCTTCGTCGTTACCTTCGCCATCTGCGAGACCGCCATCGGTGGTGGTGAGGGTATAGTCATCGACGAGGATGTCTGCTCCTGGGTTCTTAGAACACATGATAACCAAGTTGATGGTAGTTTGCTTGCTGAGTGTGAACTCGTGGCTAACCTCTGTCCATGTATCGGTTGAGAGGTCGTTTATATAGTTGCCATAAGCATACTGGCCGAGTTTGCCGTCATCATTTAATGGGGCATAACCAGGGCAAGCTGTACCTCCCTTGGCTGTCGCTGCCTTGGTGAAGAAGTGTACTTGGTAGGTTCCTGCTTTTAGAGTAATCTCTTTGTAGGCCAGACGATTATTGGCGCTGGTGGTTCCTGCTACCTTTACGGCATACGAACCGCTATGAGCGTCGGTGGATTGCGATGTGCTTCCCTTGCTTGCTGTGGTGGTAGACTTCCAGTTGGTGGGTGTGCTGCCGCTCCATGCCTCGAAGCCTCCGTTGCCGATGAGGTTGTCGCCTTCGGGCTCTACGGGTTCTTCATTGTCGTCGTTGCCACCCTCTGAAGCCTTGCCCTCGGCGATGGCGAAGTTGCGTACTTCCCAAGTAGAGCCGCTCTCGGCATTGGTATTATAATAGAAGGCGATGCGGATGGTCTTGCCCATGTACTCGGCAGGAATGTTGATGTCGGCAGACTCGAAGGTTACCCAGTCGGCGCCTTCGGTGTGGTCGGTGTTGAGTACTGCCCATGTGGCCATGGTGGCGTCATCGGTGTAGTCGGCACTGATGAGTACCTTCTGGTTTTCATCACCCTTGTTGTAGCGGAGGATATACTCATAGGCTACGTGAGCCTCGGTAACTCCCTCGAGTGAGATTTGGGGTGATATGAGGTAGTAGGTACCGGCTGTGGTAGTTGTACTTGCATTGTCGTAGCCTGTGGCCTTGGCTGTCTGATAGTCGTTGATCCACTCACCGCTGCCGCTGGTGGTCTCGTTGACGAAGCTGCCCAGGCTTGAAGAGAATGACTCGCTGTAGGGGAGGGTCTTCACGGCATTGGGGTCGTCGGGTGTAGGCTCGTCGCCACTCTCGGCTACCTTACCTTCCTGGATGCTGAAGTTGCGCACTTCCCAGGTAGAGCCGCTCACGTTGTTCGTATTATAATAGAAGGCGATGCGGATGGTCTTGCCCATGTACTCTGCAGGGATGTTGAGTTCGGCAGTCTCAAAGGTTACCCAGTCGCGTCCTTCGGTGTGCTTGGTGTTGAGCACGGTCCATTCGGGCTCTTCAGTGCTCTCGGCAATGAGTACCTTCTGGTTCTCGTCACCCTTGTTGTAGCGGAGGATGTATTCGTAGGCGATGTAGGCCTCTTCTACTCCTTCGAGTGAGATTTCGGGGGAGATGAGGTAGTAGGTGCCTGCGGTGGTCGTTTGGCTGGCGTTGTCGTAGCCTGTAGCCTTGGCAGTCTTGTAGTCGTTGATCCAGGCTCCCTCGCCACTGGTGGTTTGGTTGGTCCACTCACCGAGCGAAGAGCTGAAGCTCTCGCTATAGGGCAATGTCTTCATACCACCCACTGTAGTGGTGTCGTTGTCGTCACCGGGGAAGGGGTAGGGTAGCTCGGGCACATCGGAACATGCGGCAAAGGCAAGTGCTGCTACGGCCGCCATACTTAGATGCTTGAAATACTTGTTCATCGTTGTTATGTTTTAGTTTGATTAATTGTTTCTTCTTTCTTATATATATAGTTGCACTTAGTTCGCAGCAGGCTCAATATCGTCAAGCACGCGGAGCAGGCATTGCCAAGTGTTGTTGTAGCGGGTGAGTACGCCGGTGATGTTGACGGGCTCGCTGGGAATGGTGTCGAGGGCTGGCGTAGGAGCTCATGCGGAACACTACCTCCTGACTGCCTACCTTGACGCTGCGGTTTTCGGTGACATCGTCGGTGGGGGCAAACTGCTGGCCACCATCGGCAAACTTGACTCCGGTCATGTGTACGTAGAGGGGCACGTTGTAGTCTTTGTTCTTGCTATCCTTGAGCCACTCTTCGCTGAGCTCGAATACGGGGATGGCTGCAGCATCGGGTGTGCCCACGAGCTTGATGTGCTTCTTGAACACGCTCTCGTTCATACGACCTATGGAGCCGTTGTAGAGGGCGCCTATCTGGGGCAGCTTGCGGTAGCCACCGAAGTGGAGACCCTGACAGTCGATGATGACCTCCTGACCTACGGGAAGGTAGGCATAGGGTGGCATTGACGCCGATGATGATGCCGCCTGTCTCGTCCTGTATGGCGAGCTGCTTGTATACGTTGCCGCTCTCGTCGTTGGTGATGACGCGGCCACGGATGCGGATGCTGTCTGTTATCTCTACTACACCATCGGTAGAACTGAGGTAGTAGGTGCTGAATTTCTCTTTCAATTGGCGGATGGTGGTGTTGGCCTCGCCAATGCTGTTGTTGCCATAGGGATAGTTGCCCGGCTCGAAACTGAGGTCGTCAAACTCGTTCATGCACGAGGTGGCGAGCAAGGCCATAAGGCAGCTGAGTAGTAGTGAAGTATATCGTTTCATAGAATTGTATTAACTTTTAATTTTCAATTATCAATTCTCCATTCTCAATTAAAACTTGTATGCTACGTTGAAGAAGGCATTGAAGGCATTGGCGTAGTAGAGCTTCGGATTCTTAGAGAATACGTAGGTGCGTGCATCGCCTTGCTCGCCATTGTCGTAGTAGTAGTCGCCACGGTTCTGCTCATAGAGCAGGTTGTTGACGGTGAGGTTGAGGCTGAGGCTGCGGCCGTTCTTCAGACGGATGTAGCGACCTACGTTGAGGTCCACGAGGAAGCCACCCTTCACACGGGTCTGCTCGGCGGTCTGTGCCTTGTAGATGCTGCCGTCCTCATTGTAGAGGATGCCGCCGTTGGTGGCCAGTGTGGCCTCGTCGACTCCGAAGCTGGGGTTGCCATTGGCATCTACAGCACCGCTGGAGATGTAGGGCGTGAGGATATTGCTCAGGCGACGGAACTCAGAGAAGTCCACATATACGCGATCATAGTAGTTGACGTTGGCGCCAAGGAACCAGCCGTTCACGTTGTAGTCGATGCCGAGGCTCAGGGCGGTGAGCGGAGTGCTGCTCACGCGGCATCCGTCGGCAATCACGAGCAGGGCATCCTGCTTCTTGGTGACGGGGTTGGTGTAGGTCATGCTCACCTCGTCTTGACTCTCGTAGGTGATGGTAGCATAGGGGTTGTTGGTGTAGAGGGCGTCGCCCATCGAACCGATGAAGGTGAATGACAGTGCCGAGGTGACGTTCCAGATGGCTGCAGCCTCGATGCCGTAGTGTTCCTTCTCTACGCCGCGCATCGTGAGGTAGGTGAAGCGTGCCTCGCTGTCGTTGTAGAAGGCGGTCTGCTCTACCTGGTCGGTGAAGCGGGTGTAGTAGCCGCTCAGGCGGGCGGTGAAACGGGCCGTGGTGAGCGAGTAGGAGAGTTCGTTGTTGAAGATGCCTTCGGTGGAGAGGCCATATACGAAGTCGTTCTTGATACGGTTGGCCACGAAGGAGTTGTAGGCGAGGGGAGCCTCGCGCTGATAGCTGCTGTTGAGGGTGAGCACATTGCTCGGGTTGATGCGCCACGAGAGGGTGGCCTTGCCGCCGCCGCCGAGGAACTTGGCTACGCCACTCGAACCGTATGAACGCTCGGCAGCACGACCATTCTGCATCAGGCCCTCACGCTCAATGGTGGTACCGTTGATCTGTCCCGACACTACTGCACGCAGAGGTCCGTAGGTGTAGAGGTACTGTCCCCAGGCACGTGCCTTGTTTACATATATATTATAGTTGTAGCCAAACACGTCGCCCTCGGAGATTTGGCGGTTGGGGTTGCGCAGGTCGTTCTGGATGATGGGATTGGTGAGGCCATTGTCGCGGGCGGCAAACTTATCGATGTCGGTGTATGAGTTGGCACCGAGCAGGTCGCTCATGGTCTTATAGTGCATGCCCTTGGTGGTGCTGGCATTCAAGCCCAGGTTGTAGCGGTTGAAGTTGTTGATGGTGTGCGACCAGGTGCTGCTGAGGTTGAGGGCAGCTTGGTCGTTGTGGCGCTCCTCCACGTAGTAGAGTGCGTCGAGGCCCTGTGCATTTCCCTGCTGGTTGGCAAAGTACATCATGTCCCAGTCGATCTGACGGTTGGCCTTGGCGGAGGTGAAGTGGTCGTAGATATCCATATAGCTCGATACCTCATCCTCGGTGGGCGAATAGTTGAGGTCCCACACGTTGTATGCCGAGCTGGGCAACTTCTTGTAGTAGTCGGGGCGCGGGTCGGCGGCATTGCCGTTCCATCCGAGTGCCGTGGTGCCGTATTGGCTATATTTCATGGCAGCTGTAGTTGTCAGCTTGCGGTACTCGTCGATGTCGAAGTCCCAAGTCACGATGCCAGTCGGCTCGAAGGTGTTTACCACACGGGCATTGCGCTTCACACCGTTCTGATAGCCCCAGTAGGGGTTGTAGTAGTGCGAACCAGCCAAGGCGTAGGTCTCCTCGGTGGCAGCACCTTGCTGGGCGCGTTCGGTGGGTACGGCGAAGAAACTCATGGAGAGGCTATGCTGGTCGTTGAACTGCTTCTCGGCACTAAGGAATCCGCCGAGCGAGTTGTAGAAGGTACCTTCGATGACACCCTCGTTGGCCCAGCGGTAGGCAAGCGAGAAGGTGAGCGCCCAACCATTGTCCATCATGCCTGTTGAGTGGGTGAAGATGGCACGGGCCAAGTAGTTGCGGTTACAGGCCGAGAGGGTGAGGTTCGATCCCGTGGCATACTGCGAAGCACGCATGTTGATGTTGCTGGCACCGCCGATGGGAGCAAAGGCGAAGCGGTTGTCCTCGAAGGGAGATACGCCCTCTTGGTTCTTGGTGGCGTGGTTGAGTCCGCCCACCATGCCGTAGCTGAAGCGGCCTGTCTCCATGTCGTTCATCTGCACGCCATTGATGTACACGTCGTTGTACTTGGAGTCGTAGCCACGCACCTTGAAGCGCATGGGGCTGAAGAGGTAGCCTACGTTGGAGAGGTAGATGTCGTTGGTCGATGAGGTGAGTGCTGCCACGCTCTGCACGGCATCGTCATCTTCGCCAAGCTGTGACTCCGTAAAGGTGAAGGCTGAGTTGTCATCGGCCTGTCCCACAGTGGCATTGTTTGTTTGCGCTGTGGCCGACAGCATGTGTGTGCCGCCGATGCATAGTAGCGCAACCATACGAAAGATTGTTTTTCTCATAAACGGTGTTTTGTGAATTCTATTTTAAAATATTGGGCAAAGAAACGAAATATTTTTGGTTTTTTAGGTATGTTGACAGAAGAAAATGGCCTCGAGATAGTGAGTTTTTCAGATAAAATTCCCATATTTGTGCTCCCAAAAAATAACTGAATTTTATGAAACGTAGCATAATGAACAGAAGATGTGTATGGATGAGCCTCTTGATGGCTCTCGTGATGGTATCGTGCCACAGCAGCAAGCAGGCCACCTCACAGGCTGGCAAGGCGGGCGAGAAGAAATATGCCGTGTATAGCGCGGCGTTCTATAATTTGGAAAACCTGTTCGACACGATTCACGATGTAGGCAAGAACGACTATGAGTACCTGCCCGAAGGCAAGAACAAGTGGAACAGCATGAAGTACCGCTCCAAGCAGCACAATATGGCCAAGGTTATCAGTGGACTTTCCACTGATATGCTCCCTATGGGTCCGGCTATCATCGGTGTGTCTGAGATTGAGAACCGCCGTGTGCTCGAGGATTTGGTGAAGCAGCCCGAACTGGCCGACCGTGGCTACGAGATTATCCATATCGAGGGCCCCGACCGCCGTGGCGTAGACTGTGCCTTCCTCTACAATCCCAAACTCTTCAAGCTGGAGACTACCAAGCTGGCTCCCTACTATACCATAGATAATGATACTACCTATCGTACGCGCGGCTTCCTTATTGCTGGTGGCACATTGCATGGCGAGCACATACACTTTATCGTCAACCACTGGCCCTCGCGCGGAGCGGCCTCTCCGGCTCGTGAACGTGCTGGCGAACTGGTGCGCGTCATCAAGGACTCGCTGCTGGCAGCTTATCCTGGTTCGCCCGTGGTTATCATGGGCGACCTCAACGACGACCCTATGGACAAGAGCATCGCCCAATCGCTCGGCGCCAAGCGTGAGCAGAGCGAGACGGGTGCTGATGACCTTTACAATCCTTGGTGGAACACGCTCGTGAAGGATGGCATAGGCACCTTGAAGTATCAGGGCAAGTGGAACCTCTTCGACCAAATCATCTTTACGGGTAACCTCCTCGGTACCGACCGCTCTACACTCAAGTACCTCAAGCACGAGATTTACGTGCGCGACTTCATGCTACAGAAGGAGGGCAAGTACAAGGGCTATCCACACCGCACCCATGCCAGCGGCTCATGGCTCAACGGCTATAGCGACCACCTACCTACGATTCTCTACCTCGTGAAGGAGGTGAAATAATATCAGATGCATGCAGCTATGAACGAAACTTATCGTGAAGAAATAAAACGGGCATGCGATGTGCTCCACAATGGTGGGGTTATTCTATATCCTACCGATACAATTTGGGGAATAGGATGTGATGCCACAAACGAGGAGGCTGTGCGTCGTGTCTATGAGATAAAACGTCGTATGGATAGCAAGGCGATGTTGGTCTTGGTCGATAGTGACGTAAAGGTGCAGAGCTTCATCCGTGAAGTTCCTTCAGTGGCTTGGGACCTCATTGAGTTGAGTGAAAAGCCGCTTACGATTATCTATGATGGGGCACGTAACCTTGCTCCTAATCTCTTGGGCGAAGATGGTAGTGTAGGGATGCGGGTCACTCGTGAGGAGTTTTCCAAGCAGCTGTGCTTCCGTTTTCGTAAGCCTATAGTCTCCACCTCGGCCAATATCAGTGGTGAACCATCGCCACGTTCGTTTGCCGAGATTAGCGATGAGATAAAGCAGGCGGTAGATTATGTGGTGGCTGTACGTCAGGATGAGTCTTCTTGTGCAACACCATCGAGTATAGTCAAGCTTGGGGCTGGCGGACAGATTAAGGTAATACGGGAGTAGACCCAATTTCGGACTTTGAATGATTTAGGGAAACACCTCCTGATTAAAATTAAGAACATGCATACTACAACAAAAGAATCTTCTTGGTTTTATCGCTTTACCCAATGGCGTGAACAGCATATCAGTGCCAAAAACTTTACACTGATACTGGCGGTTCTTGTAGGGCTCTTCTCGGCCTTTGCTGCGCTGATGCTCAAATGGCTCATACATGCAATCCAGCATTTCCTTACAGAGAACTTTTCCACCAATGAGGCCAACTATCTTTATCTTATTTATCCTGTTGTGGGTATTTTTCTGGCGGGTCTTTTTATCCGATATATCGTGCGTGATGACATCGGACATGGTGTGACAAAGATTCTTTATGCTATCTCACGCAAGCAAGCCCGCATTCGTCCACACAATATGTATTCATCCGTTGTGGCCTCCTCCATTACCATCGGTTTCGGTGGTTCAGTGGGTGCCGAGGCACCTATTGTACTTACGGGTTCGGCCATCGGTTCCAATCTGGGCAAGTTGTTTCGGGTAGATGCTCGTACGATGATGCTTCTCGTAGGGTGTGGTGCAGCTGGTGCCGTGGCTGGTATCTTCAAGGCTCCCATTGCTGGGCTTGTGTTTACCATCGAGGTTCTGCTCATCGACCTCACCATGTCGTCGCTTATGCCGTTGCTTATGTCCAGTGTCACGGCAGCTACCGTATCTTATATATTCACAGGAACCGAGGCTATGTTCCGCTTCAGTTTGGCCAATTCGTTTGCTATGGAGCGCATCCCATACGTTATATTGATGGGTATCGTATGTGGCTTTGTATCGCTCTATTTCTCCGAAACGATGAATAAATTGGAGGATATCTTCCGCCGCTTCAAGAATCCCTATGTCAAACTTCTTATCGGTGGTGCTACCCTCAGCCTCCTTATTTTCCTATTCCCATCGCTCTATGGCGAAGGCTACGAGACGATAGAGTTGCTGCTCAATGGTACTGATCCTGTAGAGTGGGGTGCAGCAATGGAGGGATCGTTCTTTTACGGCCATTCGCGTATGCTGCTTTTATACTTAGCCTTGGTAATTCTGTTCAAGGTGTTTGCAACTACTGCAACAAATGGCGGTGGCGGTTGTGGTGGTATTTTCGCTCCCAGCCTCTTCCTTGGTTGTATCACAGGCTTCGTCTATTCACACTTCTGTAATGTGCTGGACATGAGTGTTTATCTGCCTGAGAATAACTTTGCTCTCTTCGGTATGGCTGGCCTTATGAGTGGTGTCATGCACGCACCTCTTACGGGCATCTTCCTCATAGCTGAACTTACAGGAGGGTACGATCTCTTCCTACCGTTGATGATAACTTCACTGTTCTCGTACCTTACTATTCGTGTATTCCAATCGCATAGCATTTATTCTATGCGTTTGGCCAAGAAGGGGGAACTGCTTACGCACGATAAGGACCAGTCAATCCTTACACTTATGCGTACGGAGAATGTTATCGAAACCGACTTTAAGTCTGCATCAGCTGATATGGAACTGGGTAAGCTTACGAGTATTATCTCGGAGTCGCATCGTAACCTTTTTCCCGTGCTCAACAAGGATAATCGCCTTGTGGGTATCGTACAACTCGATGATGTGCGCCATTATATGTTCCGTAGTGAACTATATCGCCGCTATACGGTAGACAAGTTTATGCGTGACCCGGTAGCCCGCCTTTCGGTTACTGATGCTATGGATGTAGTGATGCGTAAATTCGATGAAACTCGTGCTTGGAACCTCCCTGTCGAGGATGAGGAGGGACGCTACCTGGGCTTCGTGTCACGCTCCAAAATATTCAACGAATACCGCAAGATTATGCTCGACTATTCTGACGAGTAAATAGAAATGAGAGCCTATACGATATCGGCTCTCATTTTTTTTCGTCACGTATAAACAATTTCTATAGTTGTGATGTTATACTTGTGCAATTCGCCTGATAGGGTGGGTTGCCATAGTAAAGCTATAGGCTAATAGAAATTGCATAGTAGTTTTGTCGTGTTTTATTTTGTGTTTGTGTTATTGGGAAACTCCTCGATGTGAATCGGGGAGTTTCTGTTGGTCGCAGAAACACCCAGTAAAGTGCTTCTCAATACCCTCTATAGGCTCAGTGAATAGACCGAATAGTGCTGAGCCTGAGCCACTCATAGCAGCATACACGGCGCCCAACTCGTACAACTTCTTCTTGATACTAAGCAATTCCGGGTGGAGGGCGAAGATGCCTTGCTCAAAGTCGTTGCTGATGGTAGATTTCCATTCACTGATGGGTGCTGTTATCTTCTTGTCGAGCGTTACCTCGGGCTTCTTGGGGTGTACCATTGAATAGGCTTCTTTGGTAGAAACAAACACCTCGGGCTTCACCACTACAAGATTCCATCCGTCCAAGTTGAGGGTGATAGGGTGAAACTCATTGCCAATGCCTGTGGCATATACGGGATTACAGGTGATGAAAAAGGGGCAGTCGGCACCCAACTGAGCGGCGTATTTTTCTAGCTTATCGGTACTGATATCGAGAGAGAACATCTCGTTCAGCATACGTAGCATATAGCTGGCATCGGCAGAACCACCACCCAAACCTGCTCCTGTGGGTATGTGCTTGTGTAGATATATGTCTACCGGAGGGAGTGTGTAATCAGCAGCCAGTAGGCGGTAGGCACGTACAACAAGGTTGCTGTCGGGATTACCGGCAATATCCACTCCACTCAGATGCAGGCGGCAGTCATACTCGGCTCCTTCGGCTACGATGACCTCTAACGCATCGCACAGGGGGATAGGGTAAAATATGGTGTCGAGATTGTGGTATCCGTCGGAACGTCGTTCTGTCACTTGCAGCCCGATATTGATCTTGGCATTGGGAAAGGTTATCATATTTTTGTTTGCGTTTAGCTTATACCGGTTAATTCGATTTCAAATATCAAGGTAGAGTGTTTGGGTATACCCGCTACGCTCATAGCCCCGTAGCCCACTTCGGCTGGTACATAGATACGCCACTTGTCACCTACACACATTTGCGTGAGCGCTATTTGCCATCCCACAATAAGATCGGCCAATCTGAAGGCATCGGGGTATCCCTGTGCCATGTTGTCGTCAAATACTTTACCGTCAATGAGCATACCCTTGTAATATACCGATACGATGTTGCGTATCGTGGCTTTCGGGCCATTGCCCGATTGCAGAATCTCGTATAGTACTCCTTGTGCAGTTTTGTACACTCCCTCTTCTGTGGCCTTATTTTTTAGATACTCTATGTTCAGTTCCTTGTAATTGCCTTTTGCCATATTTTTGGATACCTTAAATATTTGTATGTGGTGACGAAGTTACTCATAAAAAACGAAAAAAAGAAACATTTCGTTGCATAATCCCGAAATAGTGTGTAACTTCGCACTACCAAATTCAATGCGGCAGTAGCTCAGTTGGTAGAGCATCAGCTTCCCAAGCTGAGGGTCGCGGGTTCGAGCCCCGTTTGCCGCTCTTGTTAAAGCTCTAATAGTCAATTTGTTACTATTAGAGTTTTTCTTTTGATATTTAGATTGAAACTCGTGGATTTGTCTGTTTTACGGCCTTCATGTAAACCAGTATGTAAACCAGAAATTCAATCATGAGTACCTCGTTTTCAGTAGTTTGTTACAGGTCAAAGACCTTAAAGAATGGTGAAAATCCGTTAATGTTGCAAGTTTCTAAGGATGGGAAGCGACATTATCAAAGTTTAGGCGTTTCCATAAATCCAAAATTTTGGGATTTTAAGAAGAATAGGCTAAGGCCAAATTGTCCCCACAAAGAGATTATCCAAAAAATTATTAACGACAAGTTAGCTGAGTTCCAAAACCGCATCTTGGAGCTGAAGGCGGAAAAGAAAGAATTTACTGCTACCACTATTCTACATCAAGAGAGACCGACGTTTCAACTCA
>RHMF01000158.1_pt1 | contig 27120 bp, 49 predicted proteins | sample 5365151 | NCBI WGS metagenome assembly RHMF01 (sample SAMN10266501, study PRJNA497801) | feces metagenome | isolation source: feces | host: Bos taurus | place: China: Prairie of Fairy Mountain | collected 2017-08-14 | reverse complement strand
ATCGTTATCCAAGGAGTGAACCCAGCAAAACAAACAAAATCATTGTTGCCATATTTCTCTAATAGTTCTCTCAGTTGTTCCTGAATTTTCTTTCCGTCAGCGTCTTTAAACTCTGTCATTTTGGTTTTCATTCGTAACAGAAACATACTGAGCCCAATTAAAACAACAAAAACTAACAGAGGTGTCGGCCATTCCTTTCCAATTTCTAGTATAAATTCTTCAAAAGTCATTTTGAATCCTCAATAGTTTGTTCACATATATTCGTTGTTTATATTCAATTAACATTTCGTCAGCAAAACGGGCAAGTAATTCAAAATCAGGTGCATAATCTCCCTTACTCAGATCATCATCAAATCGCATTCTATACCACATTGAATACAAATCTTGTTTAAAATGGATGAACTGTTCATCATAGTTTATAATAAAATGCGGCATATTGTCTAAACAATACTGCCGACAATTATTTGAGTATTCCATTTTATACCCTTTGTCAATCAGATATGAATTTAATTTACTAGCAAAAGTATACCAGTTCTGTTCTTCATTTATTAAATTCATTTAAAAATCCTTTTTAATTTGTTTCAATTTATTTTTAACAATTTCTTGCTTATACTCTTGTAAAACTTTTTCAGCACATACAGTTAAAAATTCGTAATCAGGTTTATACGAACCTGGGCGTTCAGCATAGAAATCCATCATTTCCCACAAAGAGAATAAGGACCTGTGAAAATGAATAACCATTGTATGATAACTAATAATGAACTTCTCAGGATAGTCACCTAAATAGTAATTAACTTCGCCATTATAACGGTCGGACTTGTAACCAAGACTTGTAAGCAGAGTGTCAAATTTTTTGGCACACTTATTGAAATCAGTTATATCATTAACAGTCATTACTTAAAATCCTTCTTTATGTTTTCAAGTTTCTTTTGGAGTGGAATTGACTTAATAGCAACAAGAACATCAGCGTAGTTGTTCTTAATCTCATCAAGTATTCGTTTAGGAATTACATTGTCATTAAATTCCTTAAAATGCCATTCCAGGTTTCTATCCACATAGCCTATTTCGTGGAAATTCGTCTGAGTGAAACGAACACTAACAAATTCCCAAAGGCGCTTAAAATCTTCCGGGCGACCTGGTAACTTGCCAAGTTCAATGTTCAATGGGAACAAATTAACATAGACAAACACATCTTCTTTTGTGTGTCTAATACCCAAACCCATCAGGTCGGCAAATTCGCCCATTTTGTCATAAAATTCCTGGTAATTCATTAGAAATCTTCCTTCATTTTGTTCAGTTTCTTTTGTATGTTCAGTTGCTTGTACTGTTCAACCAATTCAGCAATTCGTTCTCTCGCTAGTTTTGGTTTCAATTCTTCCAATCCAAAACAACAAATGTAACCACAACCAAAACCCAAATGATCAGCACAATAAATCTTATGTTTCTGTCCATCATATTTCATCATACAATCTGATGGATGGATTCCAGGCAAAATACAAACATAGCCAATTTTATCAAGCCCAAAATCTTTTGCGATTTGACAATACTGTTCATAGTAGTGATTCATTAAAAATCCTCTTTAATTTTGTCAAGTTTAATTTGTTCCAATTCTTTCTTGAAGTTAATTTCACTATACTCCGGCATTTGTCGGATAATGTCTGAAAATTCTTCTTCATTGTAATCTAACTCATGAAGCGGACAATAGTATTTTCCATTCACACAAAAAGTAATTTTCATATTTCTGTATAGTTCAGTTTCTTCTTCTTTACTGAGTCTTTTACTGGATGGAATAGTGTCAAACAGTTCAGACATTTTTCCAATAATTGTGTAATAAACTTGTCTAAGGTCAGGATATGTAGCACCAACAATTTTCGGCCATAATTGCATTTTATTTCTTGCTGCCTCTGTGCACAAATGATAGAAAATATAAGTTCCATCCCACTTAGGGTCTAAGTTCCTAATGTAATTATTATACAACTGAGTAAAACAACCAGACGGATACTGGTTGAGCTTATCTCTCAACGCAACAGCATAAATTGCTTCTTTCAATAATTCATTTGTCATTAGAAATCCTCGTTAAGTTTTTTAATTTTTTATTAACAAACCATTCTTTTCTTGATTTAAGGTATTCCTTTGAGTGTTTTGGAAAATCTATAACACTACCATTTGGGAATACTAAATAAACATTAGACGAATAATTAGGGTAAATCTTTACTGCCCTATTTACACCATCATACTGTAAGAATGGTGGTTCACCAATTTGTGCTTTGAAATGAAACCACCTTTCACCAAATGCGTGTTCACAAACAAAACCAAATGGAGTAAGTTGTTCTTTAAGAAATGCCAAATCCATTAGAAATCACCTCTCATTTTCTTTTCCCGTTCTCTCATATAAATTTGCTTAATCAGTTGTTGCTGACCACGCAACCATTCAATGAGTTCATCCGTAGTTTCAAGAAAATCGCAAACATCTACTTTTTCTTTCACATATCCGAAATCCTTCATAATCAAACAGAAATAAATTTTGTGTTCCCATTTCGGCATATATACTGAACAGAAATCTTCTTTAAATGTCCACTTATCATTCGTGGAAATTTGAAATTCAAAATCCGAACATTTCAGGTCGGACCTTACCCAATTCCAACCGAGCTTTTCTTTCAAATAACCAAGCAACATATAAATGTCTGCTTCAGTCTTAAATTTGTTCAATTTTTCACCAGCAAAATTCATTAGAAATCCTCACGCATAGATTTAAGTCTTTCTTTTTCTTTTTCCAAAAACTTGGCTCTCATACAATGAGCAAAACTAGCTTCAAGAAATCCTAAAATTATTTCTTCAGTTGGTTCGTTTTCGTCATTGAAAATTAGTGTTTCATGAGTTGTTCCTTCATCGGCAGGTTTAATATGTCCAGGTATTGTCGGATCCCAAATATGGAGCGGATTCTGTGTAGCAGACCATCCAAAACCATTCTTCCATTTTGAGCCATTTTCGTAATAACAAATTTTCGTGTATGCAGTTGCTACATAAATCTGTAACTGCCGCTTGGTGTTCATTCCATATCCATAAAAACGAACACAGCCGAGCTTGATTAAATCCTTTGACAGAAAATCAAACCATCCCAAATCCCAGTCAAAATTGGTGTCTAAACCCATTTTGTCTGCTAGTGCTTTGAGCTTCTTTTCAAACCGTTTAGTCATTTTCATAGTTGTATCTCTCGTTTTTCTATAATATAGAAAAATTCGCCCATTTTGTCAATGAGCGAACTGAAGATTTGTGTAAAATTATGTTTACAAAAGGTGTAAATTTTTGTTTACCAACCGTCAAATGGGTCTATTCTAGGTCGGCCTTCGTCTTCTTTGTGGTAAATGACGTCCATATAATTTACATTGTCAGATTTAACTAAGTTTTCTTCTTCCAACAAATCATTCTTTTTCAATGGGTCATTTATCTGGTATTGTTCAGGGAAATCGCTGGTAGCAACATCGTAAATCGGGTCATCTTTGTCACTGATGGTTTCATTTCGGAAATCTATTGTTAGTTTAGTGTCCTTATAAACTCTCAATGTCAATGTATAAGTATGGGACTGCAATCCAAATGCTTCCTGGTAGTATTTGACATCTCTAATTTCGTAAAATGTTTCATTCTGTGGCAAATATACAACATCACCAATTCTAGGCACAAAATCGTCATAAACCTTTGGTGTGTTTCTGTCCTTTCCACCATAAGTGCTCCAGTATTTGAATGCTGTTACTCCCACGAAACAGGTTATAACATCTTCACCCCAAATACCTTGTAATTGGTATGTACGAACATTTGGAGGTAGTTGTTCAGTATACATTACTATATTGAAAGCTCTTTGGACTACCTGTAATTGGTCTTCACCCAAAATTTTATCTCTCTCCAAATTCTCGGATACTTTATAATAAACTACCTGAAGACCGAATGTACCATAGGCTTCGGTTGTGTATGCTTCAGCTTGATGACCTTCGTCTTCTGTTACAATGTTACCAGCTGACGAATAACAATCCCAATCATTTGTTTTGGGCATTGTTGAACATAACCACGGATATGCTGTAATGTTTGTGTTTACTGTGCCTGCCATTATTCCGCCTTTATAATTCCGTCTTCGTGCCAGTCAATTTGTAAGAAGTTATAATTTGAATGTAATGTTTTGCCAAAATCAAAGAATGCTACTGGTAGTTCGTTCTTACCAGTAAGACCTCTTTCTTCATCTTCATAAGTCAATAATACACCGGCAGCACCATAGTCCATAGCAACAGTATTTGTTCCAATGTATCGGTCATCCATAATAAATGAATCAGCAGATAATCTAACTACACTCTCTTCAAGTTTGTTTACATCCAAACCATAAGACTGGTATTCTGTTTTATTATAACCTGAATTAAAGTTATATTCATTCTTAAAGTATTCCATTGTAGCAGTATTTGAAGGTGCTGTTACAGACCAATCCAAATCTCCTGTTACCCAGGAATTGTTATTATCATAAGAAAAGATTTTAGCTGAAGCAGGAACATTCATCATTTGTTCATAAGATGCTTCGGAAGTATATCCAGTATCTTTATTAAATGAATCTGATATAACATTCTGTAAAATTAGTTTGGTTGTAACGATATGTGTACTTAGTCCTTTTTCAGCAATCAATTTTCCACTATTATCGTAAACATTCCACTTGTATGCCCCTTTCAAATCACCAAGTCTAATTTTATTATAGTCTAAATTCTTATCAGTAGTTGTTCTTTCATCTTTAAGTCCTTTCATTCTTCTAAAATTAGTATCATAGAAGTTTACATCAGTAATGTTAATTTTTAACTTGCCATAATCAAGACCTTTGAGTTCGCCCATACCAAGCGAATACTTAAAAGCATTAAATACACATTCTTTATGACCAGACCAAGACATTAAACACTCAATACCAATTTATTATCTCTAACTTTATTTATATTTGACAATCCTAGTGCTTTGAAAGCAACAGAATTACCAGTAATAGGCATATTTGTTTCGTTATCCATAAACATAACATTTCGGCCTGAACTATCTACTACTAACAAACCACCAAAGTTTTCATTAGAAGAAACACTGGTTGTTGTGAAATACTTATAGCCTTTATCGTCTTTATTAATAGACTTTTCAATGTTATTTCTAATTTCAGTTGGACTGAAATACTGACCAATAGTAATGTAATCTTTGTTTGCATCATTTTCACCAACGATAGGTGTTGTATAACCAAATCTATCATTTTCAGCCGTAAATGTTATTGGTAATGTGAACGCAAAAGCATCAGTCAATGTGTTAAAATTATTACTGTTGATTTTGTTAGGTTCTGATAATGTTGTATTGTAAGTATAATAGTAGTAAGTATCATCAGTTTGTCTTGGTGGGAAATAAGGAATTCGGTCATACCAAACTATATCTCTATCAAAAGAAACATTCCAAGCCATATTGTAATGAGTCAATAAGTTCTTTTCATATTTTCGTGGGTTATTATAAACATTTGCGAAATCATACAAGCCATTAACTTCAAAAGCAGAGAATGTATGTGGGTTTGGGTTAGTCAATGTATCATTAGTTGTATTATACCAACCGAAGTGCTGGTATTGTACAGTAGTATATCCATCAAAAGTATTTTGGGTTGCTATACTTACGAGTGGATAAATTTGAGTATTTAAAAGACCTTCTCTAAAATAACTGCTTACATACAGTTGTGGATCAGTATTAGGAATGGCAGATGTAAATAAACTAGCTGATGCATTATCCCAATTTATATTAGAAGAAATAGCATTACCTAAATTTACATATCCATTATACTTTGTTCTATTTCTATTCCAATACTTTTGAATAATATAAATTTCATTTGCATCAAATGCAGTCTTTGTTTCAAGATAACTTGGTAACTTCATATAGTTCCATTGGTTCATATAATCGTCATAAAGTTGAATCCAGTTGTCAATGTTAGAATAACAATTATTCAATGCTATAAGTTTAGAAGCCATATTTCGTTTGTTATATCCACCATTTAATGCAGTAGGGTCAAAGTTAGGTGCATTATAATACTTATGCAAAACATCCCATCTATTACCATCTGACAAAGTTAAATCAGGGTCATCAGCATAAACAAATCCAAACATATTGTGCGATTTAATCATACCGCCATTATGTGAAGATAAATCTATTGGATAGTCTGCTGCCCAATAAATTCCTTGTTCACTCAAAGACCTTTTATCTTTAGGAAATGTACCTGTGACTGCAACTGGTGTATACGGTGGAGTTGGGCTAGGTGTAGTATAATAATATGTACCATCTGGTTTAGAAGTTAGTGAACCATTAACAGTATAAACAACAGGGTCTATTGTATTATACTTCAATTCATAAACCCCAACATAATGATTTACTGAATGTGCTTGGTCTAATGCGGAAGTACCATTACCCAGGTCAATACCAACTGGAGTCCATTCTTTACCATCAAAATAGTTACCATATACTTTAAATGGTTCACCAACGAAACTCAAAGCAGAAAATTCACAATTATTACAAGCCATACCGGCTTCATAATAGAAATTGTATGAGTTAGTAGCATAATCTACTTTACCAACAAGAACACCGAAAGCATTTTCAGCTCGTTTAAATTCTTCATTAGTTGTACTGTAGTTATCCTTATACAACACCGTAGAATTATTAACGAATGTCTTTAATGTAGAATAATTAGAATTAGAACCATAACTTGGAACATATCTACCGAACAAACCACCGACAATGAAAATAGGTCTTAATTTATAAGAAATAACATCGTCAGTAACTGTCTGTGCAGTATTACAAGTATATGGAAGTGTATTCGCATCATCTCGGTTTTCGTCATACCAGGGCTTACAATACCAGTTGATTAAATTGTTCTTACCAACAGAATCATTTAATTTACCTTGTATATAATTCTTTATAACATCTGGGAATACTGGAGTTTGTTTATAGTAAACTATATCACCATATTCAGGTTGGCTACCTAAATCGTAAACAAGTTCGTTATCCATAGAAACGATTACATTGTTTACCTGACCATAAGACTGTTTACCAGCAAGACCACCAATGAAACCAACGAAGTTACTGGTGTTCTTTACAATAGCACTAATTTGTATGTTATTAGCTGTACCATAGTTAGAACCAATAATGATACCAACATTATATGCGGCTCTTGCTTGAGGGTGCATTCTCATTGAACATCTTGTAGTTTCATAACTTGGGGCTAATGCGGAATTCATACTATATGCAGTTCCTAATGCTTTTTGGCAAAGGTTACTGTTGTAGTTTTCTATCCAAGAAGTTACAGTTGATTCATATTTACCAACACCACGAACAGTATAAAATCCGAAATTATCAAATCCATAATACAATGGGTTCTTCAAATAAGTCTTTAATGCCTTATTTGATAAAATAGAACTGAATGTTAAGTCATAGTCAGCTGATGCACGTTCAATACTTGTTGACTTATATGCTGTATCAGCATAACCATTTACATAATAGTTTCCTAGAGGTCTATACCAAACATAAATTTGATCTGGGTTATATACACTTTGCTTTGAACCGTAATAACCAACTGTAAATGATAAATCAAATCCGTTATCTACAGCACCATCATAAGATAATAATTGCTGACCCCAGTTAGCAAAATAGTCTTCACAAGAACGTAAATTAAAACCACCATCACCAATAGCGGTAATTTTCAAATCAGTCATTAAACCACAGGCATCATCAGCGAATTTACCTTCGTTGAAATAACCAACATAAGGACAAATGTTACCTGGTGAGTTGATACAGAATGAGTTTAGATACATAAAGTTTTCATTGTTTTCGTCAAATTTCTTTCTAACGAAATTTTCAGTTTCATTCCACTTATAATCGTCTGATTTGTTTGTTACAGAATAAACACTTGGAACGCAACCATAAATGTTAAAGTTACCCAAATTTTTAGCGTCAATGTTTTCAATTAAGCCATAGTTTCTACCAACCAACAAACCACAGTTAACATCTCGTCCGTCATTCTTAATGTGGGATAATGTAATACCCTTTTCACAAGTAATACTATTAACATTCTTACTGTTAATTAGTTTGAAGTTTCTAACTATACCAAATGGGCCGAGAATCCCAACAACACCGTTGTCAGTACCTTGTGCTTTAATGGAAATGTCAAGTGTATAATAGTTACCATCTAATATACCATTGAAAGGTTTATCTTCATTAACACCAATAGGTTTGTTAATTACACCTTCCAAATTATCGCCGATAACACCGACGATAGTATTATTGTAATTACTGCGTTCTGCGAACCATTCAAGTTCATCTTTAGAACGAATGAAATAGAAACCACCACGACCTAAATATGTCTGAATGTATGGGTTATCTTTAACCGACTCTTTATAGAATTCCAAAAATGTTTCATAGTTTTCAGTAGTTACATAAAGTGGTTTATTGTTAAATTCCTGGTCTTCAATTACTTTAGTCCATTTGTATGTAACCTTGCTGCCGCTATATAAAGTAGTACCGTGTAATCTAAAATTATCACCAGTTACATTTACATAATCAGCTTTACCATTACTTGTTTTATCTTCTGTACCAGAATAAGTAAACATATTTTGGTTATTTTCTTTTTTACTATTTGATACATCTCTAAAGTCACTTAAACTTCTATAATGGTCTAAACGAATGTCATTAAATTCAAAATCCGTTTTAAAAGATTCATTAACTGGAATAAAGGTCCAATGGTCTGCACTTGGAACTTCTCCATTCAAGTATCTTTTCTTAAAATCATTAAATACAAATGAACTCATTACTTATCCCATCTTTCAATATAATCTTGTTTATCTTTATTATTAGTTCCTGGGTTTGGTCTGTTAGCAGCGATTGTTATACTATTTATTTTCTTTTCCGCAAGATTAAATGTCAAACTAGCTGCACCATAAATTGTATCGTCATTACTTGAGTGAATTTCGCTACTTCTTTCTTCAGTTAAATCTACTGTAAAGTATCGTTTCCAGTCTTTGTCAATCGTTTTGTCATCACCAGCGCCGAATATATCTCTACATCTTTCATTTGCTACAGTTGGGGATATAATATGAAATGGGTTTGTTTCTGTATTAACACCATAACCATTACCAACAACATAATAAGTATAACTCAATGCTATATTGCCATTAGTTTGTTTAAACAATACAGGACAATACTGTGTAGGAACAGCGAAAACGGCTTGTCTAGTTGTATCTACTGGAATTGTAGTTCCCGCGGCAGTCGTTTTAGCCCCTAGACCTGTATTTGAGATTTCGTTTCTTTCACCAGTTTGGTAAATCTTTGTATCGTGTAAATTTTGGAACTTATTATTGTAGTTCTTTACATTCGTATCACCAGTCAAAATCAAAGTTCTATAATAGATTTGTGCTATTATACCATTTGGATAACGAATAGGAACGAAACATCCCCATCTGTCATTTGGATAAGCTATTCCGTCCATAAAGAAATATGGTGAATACAAATACTTTCTTGCTAAATAATATAGATTAGCTGCATTTCTAGCAACCATTATGTCAAATACAGAATCCCAGCCATCAATACCATTCCAGCACATTAGTTGTAATATACCTTCTTTTTCAATATAGATACACCAGTTCTTAATAGTATCTACCCAAAACCAATTTCGGTCTTCACCAATGTCTGCAAATGCGTTTTCAACATTTTCATTAAAATTGGATAATGATTTAGCATAGTATTCTGCTGGAGTTTGGTATTTTAATTTATTTTCTTCCAATTCTTTAGTCAAAATTTCGTCGGCTGAAGGAACAGTAGTTATATTCTTATTAACGATAGAAAATACATTAGTTGATTTTGAGTATCTAGTTAAATCTTTGTAACTCCATAATGTAGTTTCTTGTACAGCATGAATTGGACTAATGTCATCCATTTGAACTGGGAAATAAGTATATTTGTTTTCTCTTACTATGAAACTACCATTTTCAGTAACGGCAGTATGCGAAACAATGTCATTATATTTTGTGGCATCATTTGACTCATTATATAAGTTAGGTGTAGCAGATGGTAAACCCGGATAGTAGAACAAATAAGTTGTTCCACCCTGTACTGTTTCCCAAAATGACAATAATTCCAATTTAACCAACTGATGTGCTACACCAGATGTTGTCGCAGCAGTTAATGCAGCAGCGAAATTTTCAAACTTATATCTTATGAAAACATAAGTAGGAGTTCTGTATTCAGCACAAACATAATGTGGGCAAATGAATGTTAAATCAGTACCATTAGGACCTAATTCAACATTATCTGTAAAATTATTAATAACAATTTGTCCATCTTCTAAACTATAATCAAATTTTTTTAACTTAACTCCTGGGAATTTTCTACTCAATAAGAATTTACGCCAGTTTTCTGTACTAATAGCATCTTGAAAATTATTATTATAATTTATGTTTTCATATTTTCCATATTTCTTTAGGAACTCTTCGCACGAATCAACAGCACTATTTCCTTCATCCACCAAATCATACAAAACATTTTTTGATACACCACCAACTGTGTATTCATAGTTCTTCAAATTATAGAATGAATATAACTCGTCATCCCAAATGTCTGTTGTATCAGTTCCACACCAGTTACCCAAATATGCAGGTTTAAAATGAACCCATACTTTAGTAACACCATTGTCTGTTTTCTTTTCAAGCCAATCACTTAATACGAACCCAATACCATACTGGGTCAATAATTTTTTACTGAAAATAAATTCGCCGCTACCATCTAATAAGAAATGACTATTTACAGTAAATTCTTCTAATTTTGTGAAATCATCAGTTTCCCAGTTAATTTCACTTATTTTTTTGTTTAATTTGTATACGTAGTCATTTTCATACGAGGTAATGTACACATCTTCATTATAACCTTCAACTGAAAATGGTTTGTCATATTCTGCGGTTTCACGCAAGTCATATAACTTACCATTTTCGTCTGGGTTGTCAGGGTTACAATCAATCGTACATACAGTGATTTTACTTATATCATTCTCTACTGCCATAGTAATATATTTATAGCCACTATATGTTAATTGAGGTATTAATTACCGGGAATTCTTGCTCCTTATAATAGTTCATTCGTTCTTTCCAGTGTTTAATCAAGTAATTTTCTACCAATCTACCTCTAGATGTCTGGTAAGTCAAATCGTCAATCACATCATACAAAATAATCTGGTTCTTTGTCTTGTGCTTACGCAACCCACGTCCAATGGACTGAAGAACTTTGATTTTGGACTTACTATTAGCATACAAAATAACATCGTGGAGCTTTGGCATATTAACACCAGTACTCATAGTCTGATATGTTGCCAATAAAATAGTTCCATCTTCATTTTCAATACCTGTACGAATTTGGCTACGTTCCGAACCACTAACAGCACCAGTGATTACAGAAACCTTCTTGTCAGGATACTTTTCTTCTAACCATTCTTGAATTAGTTTGACGTGTTTCAAGTGGTTCATTAGAATTAGAATGTTATGGGTAGGGTCTGTGTGGGATAGAATAAGTTCCAATACCTTATTTCTATCTTGGTATTCTTCTACCATTTTCACTTCTTCAGGATAACTTCTACCCTTATTCTTCTTGATAAATTCAGCAGGGTATTTTGCGATAATGTTCGCAATCTTAATCTTTGTCAATACACCAGCGTCAATGAGTTCTTTAGACTTCAATTCAAATATGACATCACCAACGACTTCTCTAATTTGTAGCAAATCGCATTTATCATTAGGAAGGGTACCAGTTGTACCAATCTTGTAATAAGCATTGACACACCATTTCATTAGTTTAGTCATAACATTTGCTTTTACACCGTGAACTTCATCCACGAACACTGCACTATATTTTTCAAAGAACTCAGCGTCTTTATTCTGTAAACTCTGCCAAGTAGAAATCAAAACTGGTTTGTCAAATGTAGCTTCGTGACCGCCACCCAATCTTTCTACTTCATCATCTATGTTGTCATAACCATAGTCCTTAAAATCGTCATACATCTGGTCTACAAGCATAATGTTCGGAACAATCAAAAGGATATGGTTGTAATCTTTCTTTCTAATACAACGGACTGCGTTGTAAATCATTAAAGACTTACCACTAGAGGTACAAGAAAGCAAAATGCCCTTATGGTATTTCAATGCGGCACGAACTGCTTTATCTTGATAATCACGAATTTCAAAAGGAGCATTTTTCATATTGTCCTTTATCATTTCGGTATATTCTGCTTCGTCTAACTGTTCAAGAAATTCGGCATCTCTAAATCCGTTCAAGTTCAAATGTTGTTCCCTGATTTGTTGCCCACAAAATCAAGTCTTTCGCAAGACCAATAGGGAGTACACCTGAACGTATATTGAATGAATGGTGCTTCCCATCCCAAATGCGAAGTGTTTTATATCTTGGCGAAAATTGGTAGCCAGATACATACTCGGAATAACGAGCATAAATGTTGTATGTAATGTCTTCAGGAGCGGAAACTTCAATGAAACTTTCGTTTAATTTTTTAATGCTTATATCTGCCATATCTATCCTTGCTTTTTGCTTTTAGACAATTTTTCTGCAGTCTTTATATATTTTTCCCAAGCTTTTTTGTCAATTTTTGGCTGTTTATTTTGTTTTTTAATTTTAAATGGTAAAAATTCATCGTACCAAATGAAGATTAGACCAAACACGATTATGAGTAATGATATAATACAAAACACAAGTTTAATTTCAGGTGAAATACCTGAATTATTCATAGCCATTGTACTCACAGTCATTGCTGAAATTGCAGCACCCATTATTTACCTAATCTTTCAATTATATCTTTGACTATGGCATTATAACCTTCTTCAGTTCCGTTAATTTCTTTAAATTCCAAATTATTATCAGTTAAAAATGCCTTGATTTTTCTGTCTATTTCTTTGGCTTCTTCTTCGGTTTGATTTCTGCCATTTGGGTTATAAGGTTTAAATCTATTTACAAACAAATTATAAGTATTTTTGTATTTCTTTGCTTCGTAGATACACACGTCCTGGTATGGTTTTTCTGTTGTGTACATCGCACCTATAGCAATCGGAGAATCTGTCACCACAACGTCTACCTTGCCCAGCAAACGGGTAATCTTCAAACATTGTTTACCTGTAACATAAAGTTGACAATGTTGTAATGGGAATTGGTCTTCTTGCCAAACTCTATCCTTGGCATATTCGGAAACATACTCACAATCAACACCTGCCATTTTTAATTTTGCGAAAATATAAGCGGCACCAGTAGATTTACCAGCACCAGGACCTGCATACAAATTAACTAATAATGTATTTTTCATAAATTCACCTTTGATAATATGTATAATATAGTAAAAAACTGGGAGTTGCGTCCCAGTTTTCATTTTTTATTATTTTATTTGTACTTAGGTCTCAGTTGTGTCTTCACCAGGTTCTTCTTCAGGAACATCTGTTGGTTCGTCCTTCTGTCCTTCCGTTTCTTCTGGTTCTGGGCACTTGATAACACTCAAAACATTTATAAGTTCATTCTTGAACTCAGTCCAATCATTGAACTTTGTGCCTTCTGTTGGTGTAGTCAAAGTTACAGTTTGGAAATCGTAAGAAAGCAAAATCTCATTATCATTGTTGAAGGTAATCTTGTAATTTGGCAAATTCTTTTCGTCAATTACTTTACCAACGTCATTGTATGGAACTTCAAAATCATCCAATGTTTCAATGATGTCAGTTACACCTTCAGCAATCGTGATGGACTTATCGTCAAATGAGTTCATAAGTTCTTCGTGATTCTTCTTTGTGTCTTTTGTTAGTTTTGTGATTTTCTTTTCAAGTTCTACACAGTCTTTTTGTAGTTCTTGAATTCGTGTATTGTTTCGGCAAACGAGAAAGAACATATAAATGAATAGTCCTAACTCTATTGCTCCTGCCATTATTTCTATCATATTTTTCTCCTTTATTGTAAATTTAGAATAAATTTTATTGTTTAGAAAAGAAAGTGTATTTTTGTGAACTTAAATGTCAATGATATAGTCACTGTGGGTGGTTTTGATTTGTTCCCTTTCCCACTTTCCGTCCTTTACTACACTAACATCTGTGTATGGTTCTCCTTCACCAGGATAACCATAAGGGTTACACAAAATTTTTATCTTCTTTCCAGCATCATTTTCAAATTCGCAAATCTTTCTATTATGGATATGTCCGCAGGTCCAAATTGTGTCCTGTGTTATCTTGTTAAAGAATGGACTTCCATTAAAATAGAAGAATGTATTTGTTGGATGGTTTCTAAACTCAAAACTTATTCCAACTTCAATCGGTGCAAAATGACAAGCAATAACCTTTGGATTTTGTGCGATTATGTTGTTCATTTTAGCTTCATAATCAGTCCAAATTTCGGATGCTTTCTTTTTGACCTTCCAATGTCTACCGTCAAACCAGTCAATCCTCCACTTGAAATCATAATCTAGTCCAGGTCTTGCTTCACACTTCAAATCAGTAGTCATCATTGTGCCACCAATCCCATTTACAATGTTTCCTTCCAACAAATGAACATTTGGGAACTGTGTACAGTATTCCTGCATTTTCTGTATCTTTTGTTCGGAAGTATGGAATTGTAAATTGGACTTAGACATCGTAGCACCACGGACAATCAAATCGTGGTTTCCAAGTGTGAAATAAACTTGTTCGTATTTCTGTGAGAGCCACTTGATTACTCTTTTAAATGTCAAGTAATCGTTTGCTATATCTCCTGAAATCAAAATCGCAGGAGTTGAAGGAATGCTCTGAAAATCCCACATCCAATCCATTGTTTTCATAACAAGTTCTTCAGGTGGGTCTATGCTTGATTCTTTGTAAGATTTATCACAACAACCAAGCCACATATCAGGATGTATATCACTTAAAACTAAACACTTCATTTAAAATCCTCATTTATTCTTTCTAACTTCATATTTTCTTTAAAGGCTTTAATTTGTTTTTGAATTTCAATCAAACGATTTACTACAAAGTCCATTATAAGTCGCAACATAAATTCGTTCAATGTTTTCAAATCCAAATTTCTTGACTTGTAAGTTTCAATGAACGGAAGTCCATTATTTTCAAGTCCTTCTAGTGAAATCAAATCATATACAGATACTGACCCTTCTGTTCCATACACATTTAATATAGTATCATTTGCTATATAAATGTCATTTGGTAATAGGGCTTTGTTCAGCACTACTTCAAATCTATTCGCATTAGTCCCTACTATTGCGAAATAGGAAGGATACGTGGTAAAAATAAAATCTTTAAGTTCATTTGTAGTCATAATTTGATAAATATAGTAAAAATGTTAAATTGTTCAATATGTATAAGGAAAAAATATGACCGATTTTAAGCTTACACAAAATTTCAAGTTATCCGAATTTACAAGTACTGATTTGACACCATATCAAACTGCGCTTGTTCAATTACTCGCTAATAACTTACAGAAAGTTCGTGATTATCTCCAACAGTTTAAAGTTGACCCTAAGAAAAATGTCAGTGTCGGCATTTCTAGTGGTGTTCGTACTCAATCTGACTATGATAGACTCATTAAGAAAGGATATAACCCAAGTAAAACTTCCGACCATTTCTGCGGGCTTCAGTTAGCTTGTAAACCTTGTATTGGTGCAGCAGATGTTTATGTCAATAACTGTTCTTTGAAATTGAAGGATATAGTTGCTAAAATCATTGAGTTAGACAAAGCAGGTCAGGTTGATTTTGGACAAATTATCTATGAATACAATCCATCTACTAGAGCCGAGTGGATTCATTTGGGTAATGACTGGGAAAAGGTCTTTTCCGACCAAGGCATTATTGACAGTATGAATAAAACACGCAAGAAATACTTAATGTCTTTGGATAATGGGAAAACATACAGAGACTTTAAATAGCTGAGTGTTCTCTCATATTGTACTCAAACCAGTACTTTCTCAATGTAAAATAATTAGCCATTAAGTCTTTTTCAAATTCTTTAATGTCTGTATATATTTTGTCTTCTGTGCAAGTACAGGGTGCTAAAAATGAATACTTCACTGGTCTAAACACAGTCACTTTATTCCCAGCATTAAACACAATTAAACGAGCCAAGGTAAAGTTAATGTCTTCTTTATTATCTTCATAATAGATTTTGTAGAAATCTTTATACGGATAATCTTTAAAAACTTTGAATCCGAGTCTATTACAAACTGTGTAAAATTGCTTTATTGTAATCATAGGGTTCTGGTGTTTATTCTTTCGTAATACTTGAAAAAGTATTTTTTCATAGTGAATGTATTTTTCAGTAAATCTTTTTCAAATTTTTTTGGGTCATCATACTCTTTTGATTTGCAAGTGTCTGGCGTGAAATAAGTATAAGAAACTGGTTCATACAAAGTAATTTCTTTTGGCGAATACGAAGCATTAAAATAACGAGCCATTCGCTTAGCCATTTTCGGGTCATTTCTGTAATACAAATTATAGAACGTATTGTCATCTGTGTATACTTCATATCCACAGCGTTTGGCAATCGTGTAAAATTGTATAAGTGTTATCATTAAAAATCTTCTCCCATAGCAACCATCTTTTTAGCAACTGGAATTAGTTTGTACAACATATCGTGGTATTCTCTCCATACAGCATCAGTAGGTTGATTATCATTTTGTAACAACATAAATGAGTGTGTAAAAGCACAATGCTTTTCCTTGTAAATGTTCAATTTAAGCACAATGTCATACAAGTTATCACCTACAAATCTTGTTGCTTCCATTCCGTCTGCGTAAACAATAATCTTAAACATTATTCAAAGTCTCCATCTAGTTTTACCAATTTTGATTTAACTTGAAATTCTTTATACTGACGAGCCATTTCTTCTTTCATTGTTTCTTCAGTCCAATCTATTCCTTTAATTAGGAATGTATGGTTTGTTTTCTTGTGAGAACAATAATGCTGGTTTGAAGAATAAACTCCTGAATCCTCAAGCAACCAATCGTGAACTCCTGGGTCATAAAAAATTTTAAAGTAGAATCCAACAATTTCAGGTTTCTTTTTCTGTGAATCCCACCAGCAACCACCTGGAACACATTTTTCCTTAACATTTTTCAACCAGTCCAACATTTCTTCCTGGAAACCTTCTAGTGTTACAAAATCGCCTATTATCATTCAAAGTCCTTCTTCATTTTTTCTAATTTAGCTTCTTCTCTAAGTTCTTTATCCCATTTAATGTACATATTAACATACTCTTTACCATTTTGGATAACGAAATTAGCCATTTTTTCACTCATATACTCATAACGCATATTCATATTAAACGAGAGAACAACTGCACCATTAGAAGATAACAATTCTCTTTCATTGTAATTACAAACAAATTTTTCCGGAGTATCTGTAATTACAGAAATTTCCGGGTCTTGTTTTACCATTTCTTTAAATCTTTCAAATGTCATTCAAAATCCTTTTGCATTTTTTCTAGTTTGCGTTTTACTTTATTGTATTTTACAAAAATTTTACTGGCTACATCTCTAGTCAAAATTGGAAGATATGCTTTAACACCAGGACAACTGAGTGTGCCATCTTCATTTGTCAAAACTATTTTAAATTTGTCATTCCCAGTTGTTACAACATAATGAGTATCAGGTACTAATTTCGCACCATCGTTAATTGGTACAATACTAAACTTATCCAAATCTATGATACCGCCCATCAGATAAAAAGGTTCTTTTCTCCTTGAATTTGAATAAAGTCCACAATTCAAATCCATCTGGTCATGGAACAAATTATACATTGTCATATTCGGATAAGCATTGTATTTTCTAAGTTGTGAACAATGACAAACTGTGTCATCATTACCATTATGACCGTGCAATAAAACGATACAGTTATTACCATATCCCATATCTGTAAATTCAGTCATACAATAGTATTCATTCAGCATTACTCAAAGTCCCTACTGATAGATTTTAATTTAAATTCCTGATAGAGTTTCTTTGCTGTTTCCACTGTATCTTTTATTCGTGCTTCACATTCTCCAGGGTCTTCAATTCTGTAACACGGGTCCATTACCCACTGCTCTACTCCATTTCGTTTATGAAGGTTAAGTTCGTGAACTGTAACCCATTCTGTTTTAAACCAGGTCGCAACGATACTTCCACCAAATTTATTTTTCCACGCAGGTAACTTGTATTCATTCATTGGCCCGCATTGAACGAGTCCATTTCGCCTACAAATTTCGTGAAATAAATTTTTACTAATCATTTAAAGTCTTCCTTAATTCCTTCCAACTTTACTGCAACATCCAATTCTTTGCGCTGTTTAATAGCATTTTTGACAATATATTTTACTTCGTCTAAAACCTTTTCAAGTGGCTCATTAAATGAAATTACATTACCATCAGTTTCAAATGGAAGTTCTTCGTGGCGATTTTCAAAAATGTATTTGTAATCGTCAGGATAACTATAAGTAGAACGCTCCAACTTATTGAAAAATACAACGCCGTTGTAATAATGTTCGTCATAGTCAAACATTCTAATTACTTCGCCACATACAAAATTGGTTTCTAGTTCTGTCCTATATTCAATGGTTTCATTAGTTCGTCTTTCTTTCAAACCCATCTGTAAACAGATTTCACCAATCTTCTGCTGATATAATTTGTATGTATCTCTCGACAGCCTTTTTATCATTAGAAATCCTTCTTCATTTTCTGTTCTCTTTTTTTCAAATCATACTGTTTAGCATTTAGTTTAAGGGTTTCAATCGCATCAGCTGAAAGCTTAACATATTTTTCAATGTCTGCTTCTGTTTTAAAATCATTCCAGTCCGCAACTTCACAATAAACAAAGTATTTTGGTTTTACAAAATTTTGAATAAGAACTGGTACAGGAAAACGAATCAATGAACCAGCAGTAATCGTAAAAAACAAATCATTTGTAACAGTTACATCAAATACACCATTCGTACCTCGTTCATAAATTCCATCTGCTTTTTTAACTTCAGTAATTCCTATTATATACTCTCTCCAGGTAGCATCTCGCTGAACATTACCATTCTTTGTAAGAATATGGGATTTAGAAACATTAAAACCATATTGCTCTGCATATTTTAACAGAAGTTTTACTTTTTCTTTCTTTAACATTAAAAGTCCTTCTTCATTTTCTGTTCTCTGATTTTGGATTCGTATTCTTTAATCTTAAATTGTACCCGTGTAATCTTTTCTTCAAACTGAGCAAGAATATCAGCAATTTCTTCTTCAGTGTTAATGGTTGTTAAATCCACATTAAAATCATTACAGGCAAAATTTATTACGTTCTTTTCTGTAATCGTGTGGTACAAAATCGGAAGAATAAGATAACCATATCCTCTAGCATAAAAAGTAACTGTAACTTTCCAATTTTCTCCTTCAATGTCAATAGAATCGTTATCTCCTTCAAAACAAATGTAATGTTTATCTTTACAAATAGTTTTGTAACCAATGTCATAACTTCCGAGCAGATTGGATTTAATCTTTCCTTTTCTGCCGTAAAGTTTGTCCTTATCTTCCTGTGGAAATTTCCATCCATTTTCCCCAAGAATTTTTAGGATAAGTTCAATTTTTTCTTCTTTACGCATTATTTGTCCTTGTCTAGTTCATTGGCTTCTTTGAAACGAAAATAACCAAATACTAACGTCAAAAGAATTGCACAGGAATGAACGAAAATGCCGATAATTCCAAATGGACTAATTGTTCCTTTTCCGAACTGAACGGACTGATAGATTAAATGTTGGTAATCAAAAATAATCATACCAACATTAAAGCCAATGAACATTAGTCCAATGAGAATGATATAAAACTGGTATTCTTTCATTACTTGTTCCTGAACATTTTGATAATTGCCTTCACAGCAGAAAGTTCGGCCTGGCTCAAATCGTTTTCGTCATAACTTGCCCAGTCATAAGAAACGAACAGTCCCAAAGAATCATAACCATTATGGCTGTTAATGTTTATGTCATTGTTAAAATGAATTTCAACCAAATCAGCATTGGACTTTTCGTCCTTAACTGTCAATATGGTTTCTGTTTCCATATTCTTTGTGCGAAGTTCAAATCTACAAGCGTCAAAGAACTGACGCAGATGTTCAATCGTTTGGTTAAATTCCTTGAGTTCCATTAAAAATCTCCTTTCAAATTCCTTAGTTTCTTGTTCATTTTTCCTTTGGTGCCGATACAATCATTTACTTCTTTGATATGTTCTTCTACCTGTAGTAACACATCTTCAATGTCATGTTCAGATTTAATGTCTTTAAAATCCAAATAAAAATCGTCAGTTTGAAAATGATATAATTCACCAAAGTCAATAGTGTGCATAATCACTGGAAATGCGATAAAAAGTTTTGTCAGGCGGATAGTTGTAAAATAATTATCACAAGTAGTAGTCATTCGTACTTGATCTGAGCCATCCGGGCTTAAAAACCTGTAATTAACACTGCATTTACATACAATTTTATTAGCAAAATCAACACCACCAGTTCTGCTTTCTTCAATGTTTTTATAAACCTTTCGGAAATTTTCTTCTGGCATATACCAGCCATGTTCCTTACAGATTTTACACAATGAATTAAAAATTTCAGGAGAAATTATATCCATTAGCATACCTCCACTTCTACATGACCAGCGGGTTGAATGGTGGACGGGTCCCGAATCCACAGCGCAGAATCGTATTCGCCCTGTCTCAGATGATGACCATCAAATGTCAAATAGTCTTTATTCCAATCGTTCGGGTCATTCAGCGGAACGATACAAGCAGTATCACCAACCACGATAAGTTGACCCACAACTTCTACACCCGAAATGTTAATTCCCTTAAGCATTGGGACCTGAATTTTTACACTTGCCATATTGTTACCTCTCTTATTGTTTGATTATAATATAGTAAATTACAGTTTCATTGTCAATAAGAATTTTTCGTTTTAATGTAAATAATTATTTACATAACACTGACCAGGAAACGTGGCAAGGAGACCAGATTTGATACCGATGCTAGGGCTATATCATTTTACCGAGAGAGTGGCAGGAAACGCACAGTACTGACAAAGTATGGAAAATTATAAATACATTATAGGAGATTTTACAATGGAAATCAAAGAAGCTAAAGAAATTTTAAACAGAAATGGATTTATTTTAGAAGATTCTGCTGACGATAAGTATAAAGCCGATTTAGCAAAAATGGGTCGCTATATGGCTAATCAGGGAACTGAAGACTATATAAAAAATGTTGCTAAATTATTCGCCAAAAATAATAAACTTTCTGTTGAAGAAGTAACTGGAATAATGCTCAATTATATGTTTAGATTTTTAGCCAAATACCAGGACCAAGGTTGTCCGGCAACTGCGGCTGCGACAGACGAAAATGTCATAGCAAAATTTAAAGAAGAAAGCGGGAAATAAACCCGCTTTTTTTATTTGAAATCTTTTTGAATTTTCTCCAGTTTATATTTTTGGTTAATGTCCTTATACCAAACCACAAAATCAGTCAAATACCTTTTAAATTCGTCTGACCTTTTGAATTTATCAAATTTGCCGCCGAAATCGTCTTCGCTAGTTGAATGATAAATAAACTTTTCATCTTCTATTCGGAATTTCTTTAAATCTTTTTCGCATATAGCAGCTGGATAACCAAACCAGGTAATAAAAGCAAACTGTCTAAATCCGAAACTTTCATCTGAGATTTGTTCCAGTCCAAATGTTTTACAAATTTTCTTATATTTTTCAAAAGTCATTTAGAAGTCCTTTTGAATAAGTTTTAATTTATTGTCAATCCTAAGTTGTTTTAACCACTCAGTTAATTTGATTAAATAATTCTCAAATGCCTGTGTGTCATTTTTCTTTATTTCATCAGGATAGTATTGAAATTCTCCTTTGTATGTAATGTATTTTCCATCGTCAGTAAGAAATTCATTTTTCCAAACTCTTTCAGGAATAACTCTAATGTTCGTTCCCCAAGCCACGAACGGAACATTACATACACCATAATCGCGGCTATCGTGACTCAATACCTGCAAATTATATTTTTGGCATAATTGTTTATATTCTGTAAATGTCATACAAAATCCTTACTAATTTTACGGATGTGCAGTTCCACTTCTGCTTCTTTAACCATTTTTAAAGAATCTGTAATCAGTTTCTCAAATTGTTCTTTGTTTCGGACCTTCTTTTTCATTTTTTTATTTTCAATCAGATAAATAGAATCTTCTGTGATATAACCCCAATCACTATAAATGTGCTGGTTCCCATTGTTTACCTGCAAAATACCATCTGTAGGTATTCCATTGTAATCATATTCAAGCAACAGATTACTTCCATAATGGAACGCTTTGGAATTTATATAAACTAACAATCTTTTTGTATGGCTTTTAAAAAGTGTTGAATTTAAAATTGACAGTTCCAAATTGGGATAACGACTTACTACATCTTTTACATCTTCTTCAGTTATCATTTTAAAAATCTATTTTTACTTTGTTAAGATTTACATTCTGTTTATTAAGTTTGAGCTTGTATTGACGAATTGTTTGTCTATCACTCTTTTTATGCCAATCTACAGTTGTAAGAAATTGAGCATACTGATTATTCATCTTTTCCGCAACAGGAATAAGTCTAATAATTTCGTCCCTTTCAAACTGATAGATTTTATTCAAATCGTCAATGTCCTTATAGAACTTTGAGCCGTGTAATTCAACTTTAGCCCACTGGTCTCCAGTAACTGAATAGGTCGGTCCATAATAACAACAAGGCCAAGGTTTATAATGAGCAAGCTTACTTGTTGGATGAGAGTCAGCCCACACATCAGGCATTGTTTTAACATCGTCATCACTCCAGCCCCATACCTTTGGAAAACCATTGTAAGGATTTGGGTTGTGTTCTTCATAAGTATGATACCAAGAATCATACACATAAACAATCGTATTATCCATACTCCAAAGTGCTTTAATTGCTTTGAACTGTGTGTAGAGTGGTCTGTATTTCGCAATTCCTTTTATTTTGTTAATAGTAGTTTCGCCTTCAAAAACCATAAAAGAAATAGAAGCTTTGTAATCTATTATTTCTGTATTACCGGAATTAGAACATTGAGCATTTCCACACCAAAAACATCCAGAGTCTAACTTTGCCTTTTGTGTAAGAATGTTATGCGACTTTAAATCTGTCATAACAATGTCTTGAAATTCTTGTACTGAATTTGCAGTTTTAATCATTTAAAAATCCTCGTTGAGTTTTGCTTCTCGTTTTTTAATTTGTTCGTTCTTGATTAAAATAATGAAATCTTTAGCCGCTTGAACTGCGTCTGACAAATCTTTTTCATTTTCTTTCGGATAGAAAAATTTGTATTCTCTGTCCCAGTTAATCATAATCGTAAGGCGAACGTCTATGTAATCAAAATCCCATACAGTATGGGTTTCAAAATCGTTTGGGTCATCTGAGTTATCTTCTTCGTGTGTATCAACTTCGGGAGTTATGTAACCAACTAAACAATCACCATAATACAGTTCACAGAAATCATCTGCTGGGTTATCGCAATCAGGAACAAAATCTACTGAAATACCGAGTTCTTCAAATGCCTTGAAATAAGGACTAATTGCCCTCTTAACTTTTTCTTCGCATTCGTTAAAATCGTAGTTAGCCCAAGCCATTACATAGTCCTAAATGAAAAGGTTAAAAACAAAATCAAAGAAACTATCAAGCCAATCTCTTACATACAATGCAAAAGGTATTGCAGCTAAAAATATAATAATTTCCAATAAAATAACAAAAATACCATCAGACCAAGTGAACAATCCACTAATGGTTTTATCTGCTTTGTCAAATGCTTCATTGAAAACATCTTCTACTGTTTGTGGTTTGTTAGTCATTATATACTCCAATAGAGTTTTTAATTTGTTCCCAAAGGGCTTCAACATCCAATGTTCCATTAAATGAACAAGTCCATTCAATGAAATCAGACAGACAATCCTTAGCAAAATCCTGAGTCAGGGCAACAATGATAAACAAAATCGCCATACAAATAGTAAGCTTAATTCCAAGCTTTAGAAACTCTTCAGGATGTTCCTTTGCCAATCGTGTATTACTCAACCAGACACCAAGCATAATTAGTCTCCTTGACGATAAACAACATCTCGCTTTGTTTCGTCATAAACAAAGTAACAAACATCTGGTTCAGGGTTCTTTTCGTATTCCTTAACGATAGCAACCAACTGGTCATTCGTCAAGGTCGGATAGTTCCCAATCACAACTGTCTTATTGACAAGCTTGCGAGTGCCGGTCTTTGGTTCATAGAGTCTCTGAGTGAAAGTTTTTACAATTTGCATTTTGTTACTCCTTTATGCGAGAATTACAAGTTCCGCAAGTTCTTTACATGTGGGTGAGAGATTTCTTTTCAACAGAAGTTCACAAACATTTTTGTACATTCTGTTCAGGGCCTTTTCGGCGGGCTTATCCCAAGAATTATAGACCATATCCGCCAGCTTAATCAGGAGAGCGTCATTGGACATCTTGAGCAGCTTTTCAGTCATATAATCTTCCTTGCCCTTTTCCGCAATCCCAAATTTGTTGTTTCTCAATTCAGCACACAATTCCGCACAATGGGTAGAATTTGCGACTGCTTTGATTTCCAAGAAACTGGTTTCAGTGTCTTCCAGCAAATCGTGTGCGAGAGCAGCGTTAATTTGGTCAATCGTGCCACCGTGTTCCATTACAATTAGAGCAACACCACGTGGATGGACGAAATATGGAGTGCCAGAACCCTTTCGTTCCTGATGTGCGTGGCGACCCTTGGAGAAGTAATACATTCCACGGCACTGGAGCGGAAAATCTGTTGATTTAATTCTTTGAAAAAGAGCTTCGTACATTTTTATACCTCATAGTTTTCAAAAATTTTGTCAATTCCAAGTCGGACAATCTTAACTTTCAAACCAGGTATATTTACCCAATTCTTAAGTTCTGTTTTCGCTTTCTTAATGTCACCAAAAATCTTAATCGGGCCAGTGGCAAATCCAAACCAACTATTTTTTCGGATAAAGGTTTTTGAGTTATCGTCATACAGAGAATACAAACAAAATTCCGGTTCCAATTCTTCAGTTCTTTTAGCCATTAACCATTTGCCTCCAAGCATTCAGTATATGCTTTGTCAAAATTTTCCATTTCAGTTGCCAACTGGCGGAGCTTTTTTGCGAGTGAGCCAGCTGCTGATACACCGTAATTTTGGAATTCAACATAGGCGTCATTCAATTCGTTTTCAAGCTTTGTGTGAGTTTTGCGGAGTTCGTCAAGCATTTCAGGGACAGTCTTTGGCATAATTTGTTACCTCTTGTTTTGTTTACACTAATAATATAGATTATTTTATGCAGTTTGTCAATAGAAAAAACGAAAAAAGATGTAAATATAAATTTACATCTTCCAATTTTTTGTAACTTTTATTTTACATTATTGTTCCACACATTCAAGTGCTACGGGATAAGGATAATTATCCAAGTTATTAGAACTAGGATAACCACTGCCGTTGTGATTTTTGTAACTGAAATCGTTAATTATCTTACACTTTGTTTTCTTCAATGGAACTTGCTTTTCAATACAAACTGCACTTACACGGGTTCTTATATTCGCAACTTGTTCTCTCGCAGTTTCACATTGCTGGAGAGTTGTAAAATCTATTGTTGTCATTCCGCCGCGATAGGCGTTGATAACTAGAACGAAAATAATCTTAATCATTTTTTCTTACTCCACGGGTCATAGTTAAAATTTTCGTCACCGAGATACTGTTTCTTCAGTGCCTTACTAGCATAATTCATATCATACAAATGGTCCTTGATAAATCCGTCAGACATCCATCTGTCTAGTTCCTTCCAATCTCTAAAAATGTGTTCAGGTCTGTAATCGTTATAATGACCATCGTAAACTTGAACTGTCGCAACACCATCTTTGAGTTCAATCCAAGTATCACCATACAAATCTTCGTCCCAGATGTTTATGGAAAGCATGCCAGGCACATCAGGTTCACAACCGCATTCGTTGTTTGTATATTTCAGTTCTTCAGCAGTTGTAAAAAACAGAATCAAATCCTTATGTTTTGACATAACAAATTTGAAATCGTCTTCAGTTATTGTTTGCTTACTCATTATTCCTCCGAAGAGCATTGAATCCAAATAATTTCATCAGTAGCATTATCTACCATATATGTGTATTCAATCATATATTCTGGGTCTTCATCATCGTATGAGCCTGGTATTGGCTTATCCATATAGTTATGATATGTTGTACAATTATGTCCGGCAGTCGGAACATTTTTGTACAAAGGATTGAACCAGCATTCGCCATAGTATTCACCAGTTGGATCTTCAAATTCGGAAAAATTCTTTGCTCCATATTCTCTTGAATTTGCGAAATTTACTTGCTGGCATTCAACAGCATCAGTTACCAATCCATATTTCTTGAAATAGTCAATCTTATAACCGAAGAAATTTTTAATCAACGGTATATCGTAAGTATGTCCTTTGTATTGTGATAATTTCATTAGAAATCACTCTCCTTTGCCTTAAGGCGTAAATTCAATTTATCTCGTTTGTTCAAAAAATCAAAGCAGGTCTTAACTATATTTCTATAATCGTCATACGCAGCCTGGTTTTGTTTAATAAATTCTTTTTCATTTTCCTGGAAATTGGCGAAATAGATGGCAAATGGATTTCTGTCACTGCACCACTTGGATTCAAAATTCATCTTATACATTTTCACAAACTCAATGATGTCCTTGAGCTTCAAATTCGTATAATAATCTACATTATCTTCACCAGTTTGAAAAACCGCATCTGGTTGTTCAATTTCAAGTCGTACTTCAATGTGGTTTGAATTAGTATTGTAAAATACAATACGCAGAACATTTTTCTGACGGTTGTAACGATGTTCAGGAACCGAAGTCATTCCAATACTGTACACATTGTAATGTGTACTACCAACACCATCAGGAGTATGAAAGAAAGTAGCACCACGAAATAACGGATGAACAAAGAGAGCAGACATCCAATTATGGAGAGCAGAAGTTACAGGTTTCATTTTT
>RHMF01000537.1_pt1 | contig 27175 bp, 18 predicted proteins | sample 5365151 | NCBI WGS metagenome assembly RHMF01 (sample SAMN10266501, study PRJNA497801) | feces metagenome | isolation source: feces | host: Bos taurus | place: China: Prairie of Fairy Mountain | collected 2017-08-14 | reverse complement strand
AACAAAGCTGCAAACCTCAAGAGCGGTATCGCAGTTTATATCAATAAACTTTCATAAAGAAAGGTTCCCTTTAAGGGTTTTCTTATAGCTAGAGAGCGGCAGTCTGATGACTGCCGTTTTTCTTTTATGCAATGCACATAACAGTATAAAGCAAGCGGTCAGTTCCTTCACAGGGACCGGCCGCTTTCAATATTTATGTAAATAACCAGAAGGTGCTTAAATTGGAACTGATCGTTTATTTCTTGATATACAGATACGATTCAGCTCCGTCTATCTGAGGAGTAAGGGTCATCTGGCTGCCATCAATGCTTACATCATATGATGCTCCCCATTTTTTCCCATCAGAATAATCTCCGTCAAGGGTTGTTCCTGAAAGCGTCCAGGTACCTGAAAAATCGCGATATCGTCCCGAGCCTATCTTCTGACTCAGATTATAGGTATTGTCTGCATTGAAGGTAATCAACACCTCAATAGTCTGGTCTCCAAGCTGGGCAGCCTTGGTCTTTATATCCATGAGTTCCCAACTGCCTGTAATATCCAGAGGCTTGGTCTTATCTTTCTTACAACCTGTCATCACAAGCAAAGCGATGATGACATATAACACTCTATGTATCTTCATAATTATCGTATCTGATTACATCCAACCACCATTGTCAGACTTGAACGACCTGACTACAACAGAAACGTCCTGTGAGACTTCCATTCCACCCGGAGGATTATCCCCTCCACCTACAATACTTCCGCCTCCTACAGCCTTGATTCTGACCTTGGCAGAGCCGATCTTGGTAGGATGGATATAAAGTCTGCCATACTGTATATAAGGATCCTGAACAAGTCCAAGTTTCTCTCTGTCATTGTCTGAGACCTCTACACCGAGATAAGTCAGACTTGTCGAGGCACTTCCGAAATATGGAGTCAGGTCAAGCCACTGGTTTTTACCGGTTTCAGCTATCAGGCTCGGCAAGCCCTCAATCTGCATCATAAGCTGCCAAGTATCGATTGAACCCGTTCCTAACTTATGGTAGAACTGAGCAAGATTCAAGTCGCCTCTTCCTACATACGATTTGGTTCCCTTAAGGAAACTGTCCATGTCGTTGGCCGATGTAAGTATCATCTCCTTGAATTTGTCTCTCGAAAAAGTCTTGCCTAATTTCTTTGCATATGAAAGTGCAAGAGCAGTTATGCCTGACACATGAGGACAGGCCATAGAGGTTCCCTGCATATATCCGTAGTCAACTTTCCCGGAACCGCTCTCAGTATTGCTTACGACCTCAGACGGAACAGTTGATAATACCAAAGCCTTAAAAGAGTTCCAAGGCGGCAGATAAGCCTCTCCACCTGGAGCGCAGATATTACAACCAGGACCATAATTGGTGTAATATGTCGGGAGATTATCCGGAGCAAAGGCTGTGACACTTATGATGTCATGGAATGCACCAGGATAATGGGCATATGCGTGCGAATCGTTACCGGCAGCAAAGATCGCTACATTTCCATCAAGAACATCATTGTTGTCACACGCTTCGAAATAATGGATAGCATCGATCTCTGCTGAACCTTGTCTATCGATATAGGCATTATCCGAAGGAAAAGAAACGGTATATCCAAAAGAACATGAAATAATGGATGCGCCCATATCAGCGGCATATTTGATCGCATTAGCCGTGCCAGAAACAGAAGCCGTATTATTACCTGAAAATATCTGACAGGACATTATACGACAGCCATCTCCTTTGCCGGAACCACCTGCTACACCACTGACTCCCTTGCCGTTGTTGTTTACTGCAGCGATTGTACCGGCGCAATGAGTTCCATGACCGCTGTCACCTGCCAATCCCCATGTTATGGGACCATCGTCAACGAAGTTATAGCCATGGATATCATCAACATATCCGTTGCCATCGTCATCGATTCCGTTTCCCGGAATCTCTTTTTCATTAACCCACATATTCGCCTGAAGATCTGGGTGACTGTGCTTTACACCCTCATCTACGACAGCAACGATGATCGAAGGATCGCCGCATGTGAGCTCCTTCCATGTATCCAGAACATTGATATCAGCGCCTTTCTTAGCGGTTTTGGCTACAGAAGCATTACCTTGGTTGATATAGTGCCACTGATCTATCAACGACGGATCGTTGAAAGGAAGAGAGGCATCTGAAGCTTTTGTTACAGCATCCGGACCTGCATAAGGATATACCTTACAATCGGAAGCTTTTTCAGGAATGCTGTTGTATTGGACAAGTGATACGCTTTCCAGCGAGGCAAATTCCTTCACAGTCTGGTCAAATGAGCTGCCATCTGCGAGAGTAGCCATATACCACCTGTTAAGACCGAATTGCGATTCCAAGGCCTCTTTCCCCGGTGTACTGCGGAAGAGCTTTTCCAAAGTCACATTTCCCTTGTTATTGATTTCAGTCAGGAGACTCTGCTCAGGAACCGAAGCGAACTTGATCAGCAATGTACCTTCATCATAAGTATCTGAAAAACTTACAACCTTGGTCATCGGATCGTCATCACGGACGTCTCCAAGCACATTTTCATCTACCTGGACACATCCATACATCGCTGAAATAAAGGCAAATAGCAATAAGGTCCTTTTCATAGTTATAAAAAATAAATAGGCTGGGAAGTCCATGCTTCCCAGCCTATGGTTATGTAAGATTAGTTAAGAGTCATCTTACTCATCTGAGCTGGGGCGATATCGCGTCCTGTCTCTTTCTTCACAAAAGGAATAGTCTCCTGTGAGAATGATACAGTCGTAGCCTCACGCTCGATAGGGATAAAGCGGCTGAAATCTGTACATGCCTTTGCATCGCTCTTGAATGTCGGATTTTCTACAGATATAGAAGTTGTAGTGGCTGGAGTTGAACCGCTATCTTCAGATACTGCACCTGGAAGAACGACCTTAAACTCACCTGTGGTGTTTGCATAGTACAAATTATTGTTATAATCAGGCATATAGAAGAAGAGAGACTTCACAGGGAAAGTGATGACTCCATCCTTGAGAGTACCGAATTGCTGAGCCGCTACAACCTCCTCTACTGTCTTACCCTGATCCATAAGGTAAGCGGCATAACTGTAAGCATACATCATACCCATACCCCAATCCAGTCCAAGAGGCTGCATATCAAAATAAACCTGATCCGGATTCTCTGCATGAATTGTAAAATAATAATCCTGACTATCATCCCAATCACCAGGCTCATTATGAGGGTAAGCCTCGCCATAAGGATTTACAAGACGATATTTTCCTGGATTTTCCTCACTTTCCTGTATCTCAACTTCATATGTCACACAAGGAGCACTAAACATCGGACCAACTATATCATCAGTATAAAGTCCCATTCCAAGTGACTTGAATACCTCAGGATTCTTCTCGGTAGTAAACTCTGCTGCAGCTGTCACAGTCTGGTAACCATTGGTTCCCCATACCACTACAGTGTAAGATGTACCATCAGAGAGTCCGGTTGCAAGAGTGGTATAACCTGCTGTAGTGTTGATATCTGCAAGGACATCCTCTGTAACACTGTCAACACTACGGACAGAAGCGACAACAGCGTCAACACCAGCCTTCTCTACATCGGCTGTCTTGAAAATGTTCATCTTCACGTCAGTCAGCTCTGTGCCACCATATATTGTGAATGAGAATGAGTTAAAGACAGTATGTCCTTCAGCTTCATAACGAGCTGGAACAGGCTCTGTAAATACGTTTACTGCGACATCGAATGAATCATCATCAGCAGCCACATAATCAATCACTACAGATGCAGTATTCTTAGTATTGCCCTCCGCATCGTAAGCGACAGCGACTACAGTGTACTGGCCTGACTTGTCAAACGAAACACCAGCTGCAGCAGACTTCTCACCAGTCTCCTCATCAACGATGAAGTCTTTGATCTCTGCTACATTCTCAGCTGTACCGTCAACGATAGCAGCAACAACGCCCTCAATCTGTACGGCATTGAGTTCGCCTTCAGAAGCAACATACTTGATGTTTGCCACATCAGGACCTGCTGTGAAATATACAGGGTGTGTACCGGATACAGTATAGTCATCTTCGACTTTGAGCGAGTAGTCAACACGTGTGAAACCATCAGCAAGAAGCTCGACATCATAAGCATCAATCTTCCAGCCACCGATTCCATCCATGTAGTAATACTCGATGTAGAACATAAATCCTCCGTTTCCATCATAAATCGAAACCGGATAATTTCCGCTATATTTCTGTACGAATGTAGGGAAATCAACACCCTGAAGAGCAGCCTGCGGATTGAGTACGGTCCAGTATTTATAATAGTCATAAGCCTTTACCATAGCACCGTCATACGAAGGATTCTCGAAGACATCGGTCACTGGAAGCGCTACAGCCTGCTTACCATTGGTATCAAATACATTTGTGTACCATGTAAAGGTAATTTCGCCTTCACCTTCCTGTGCACCTGTTCCCCAGAAACCATATCCAACAGAACCATCATCATAAGTCAGAGGATCAGTCTCAGTAACGCAAGTGCGCACGCCATTCACATCATAATACCTTACATAACCGGTATGAACTTCTCCCCACCAGCCCTGATTGAAAGTGAACTTAGCCTTCTCACCAGTCTTAGGGTTAAGGAAATACTCCCATGAAACGATAAGTACTGAGAAATCTATGAATGAGTCTCCATCAATATACTTAGAAGCATACTGAGGATTTGTCACGCCGAGAGAAAGGCTATAAGTAACACCAGTCTCTGCATTAGGGAAATCAACAGTAAGAGTAGTTTCTGACTGTCCGTCAGCAAACTTAAGCTCACCTACCGAGAATACGCCGTCAGCTGAAGCCGTTACTTCTACAGGAACTGTAATCTCACCCTTGGAATCCTTACGGGCGACAGTGAATGAGATGGTACGATCCATACTTGGGTCGAAAGTGTGCGATCCTGTAGCTTCCTGAGCAGGGAAATAAACGCCGTAGCATCCCTCAAGGTCAGGTTCTCCTTCTACGTATGCAGATTCCTCAACGCAGGAAACCGCACCGAAAGTCAGAACTGCCAATGTCAGTATATATTTCCAGAATTTCATATTATCAAATTTTAATACATTAATGATTATTCTTCAGAAACGACCATTAGTCGGTAACGCCGTCACGAAGGTTGCCATGCTGATCCTGTACAGGCTGGTTTCCGCCGGTATTATCAACGATAGCAAGGTTAGCATTCACCTCTGACTGGCAGAAACGCATGAGCAACCATGGGTCATCAGCCGGCAAGTTGAAACGGAATGCTTCAGGAAGGTTGCTTTCCTTACCTTCATGGAATCTTACGAACGGCTTGCCGAGGCGTCTTGTATCAGAGTTTGCGAATCCTTCACCCCAAAGCTCGACGCGACGCTGGAACCAGATCTCGTCAGCAAGTGAACGACCGCCAGCTGCTGAAGAATATGAAGGATCACGATAAGTCTTCACGAAGTTCTCAAGAATTTCTTTACCCTTCTGCTCGTTTCCACTCTTAGCATAACCTTCTGCCTGGATAAGGATCATCTCCTCAACTCGCATGAATGGCCAATCCTCTTCATTAGATGTACTACCGTATGTGTACATACCAAACTTGACATTGGTATATGGATGGAAGATCATCTTCTCGTCAGCGATCTCCTTGGTAGCGATTTCCTGACCCTTGAGGTCACCCCATACAAGGCCGTCAAGAAGTGGAGAATACAGATTCTCGTCAAGCCACCAGCCCTTGCGGACGTCTGTATCAGGAATCTTATTATAAAGAAGGACGTTACAATCTGAATATACGCCTGTACCTGCAGAATAACCCCAGGCAGAGAATGAACGGATCCATGAGCTCGAAGTTGCGTATCTTCCTGTAAGAGCCATATCAGGAGTCATGTCATAACCCCAGATCCAGTTATGATCATTGAGGTTGTAGAATGAAGGAACTGAAACCTCCTCGATTGAAGCCGGAGTATATCCTTCAGCAGCCTTTTCAGCATCTGCAGCCGCATCAGCGTAGTTACCCATATCGAGGTTGGCGCGTGCACGGAGACCGTATGCCACACTCTGGTCAATCTTTGCCTTGTCTGTACGCACGAAGCCTTCGAGATTCGTAACGGCAAAGTCAAGGTCTTCCATGATGAGGGTATAAACTTCTTTAACTGACGCACGTGGATTCTGAGTAAAATCTTCAGTTGTTTCAGTCACGATAGGAACGCATGGAGCATCCGGATGTGTCTGATAGTTGAACTGGAAATAAGGTGCGAGATTCAGATATGCAAATGCGCGCATTGCACGTGCCTGTGCAAGTTTTGCAAGTGTTGTAGCATCAGTTGCATCTGCAGGAAGCGACTTGATGATGTCGTTTGCAGCAGCTATCTGATTGTATGGGGCAGCATAGCGTACATATGGATTCGCATAGTCAGGATTTCTTGAAGAAAGCTCCATACATGTACTGAACCAGTTGTAACCGCTGTTAGCTGTAACGATATCCGCAGCCTCGAGGTCATTAGAGAATGCCATCATGACAAAGCCGAAGTCATCAGGACGACCCGAGCCCGATCCGAACACACTGTATGGACTACCGAGCTTGCTGTACATTCCGGAGAATGAAGCATCTACTCTACTTGGTGCAGCAGCATTGGCCTCCTGAACCTGAGTTGCAAGGAGAGTTCCTCCCTGAGGCACTGCCTCATCTATATAGGAGCATGAAGCAAAAGCCGCTCCAGCGAGTGCAAGTGCTATGTATCTATTAAGTTTCATTGTAATCCTCCTTTTTTAGAATGTGAGTGTTATACCACCGGTGATAGTACGCATTGCAGAGTAATTACCGCTGTTAAGACCTGAGCCTGAAGTGTATGAACCAAGTCCCATAGAGAAACGTGGGTCAATACCCTGTCTAGCAGAAAGAACGGCAAGATTCTCACCAGAAACGTAAACTCTAAGACCTGCAACCTTGATCTTTGACATCCAGGTCTTAGGGAATGTATAACCTATTGTCACGTTGTTGACACTGAGATAGTTAGAGCTGATAAGGAAGCGATCCAAAGCAGACTGAGCCACTGTGTAGTCTCCATCAAGACGAGGTACGTCTGTGTTGGTATTCTCTGGAGTCCAAGCCTTGAGAGCGTCCTTGTGCCATGCCTGTCCTGCAGATGCCTGAGTATGCATGAGTGACTGGTATGTACCGTCGTAATACTTACCGCCGAGCTGATAAGAGAACTGTGCGGAAATATCGAATCCGTAAATATTGAGCGAAGTACCGAAACCACCATAAAGCTTAGGAAGCACTGTTCCGCATCTGAACTGTGTAGCCTCATCAAAGATCTCAGTAATCTCTACGGTAGTAGTACCGTCCTCTCCTTCTACTTCCTTATAGTACTGTGCCTTACCGGTTTCCTTGTTTACACCGGCATACTTGTACATGTAAGCATCATAGAGCGAACCACCGATCTCATAAATATAGTTGCTACCCTTGATACCATCCTCAGCAACGCTCTCATCGAGTGAAAGGATTGTGTTCTTATAATGGCTGAAGTTGGCGTTGATATCCCAACGTACGTTCTTTGTGTTGACGAGCACACCTTCGAGAGTAGCCTCGAAACCGGCATTGCTTATCGAACCTACGTTCACAGGAATACGACCTGTAGGGTTACCTGCTGAAAGCGGAACTCGCTTGCTGTAAAGGAGGTCAGATGTGATACGGTTGAAGTACTCGACAGTACCGTTGAATCTGCTTCCGAAGAATTCGAAGTCAACACCTACGTTGAATGAATGTGAAGACTCCCAAGTCAGCTTATCATTACCCTTGTAAGAAAGTACGAGTGCATACTCGCCTGTCTCCTCATTATATGAGTGGGTATATTGATCTGAATATGGGAAGTATGAACCAAGGTCATCGTTACCCTGGACACCGTAAGATGCCTTAAGCTTGAGCATGTTTACCCAATCTGCTCCGCTCATGAAATCTTCCTGACTCATAAGCCATGCAACACCGGCACTTCCGAAGTTACCCCAACGGTGAGCCTTGTGGAAACGAGATGAAGCATCGCGACGGAACGAACCGCTCACGAAATACTTTTCACCAAAGCTGTACTGTGCTCTTGCAAGGAAACCCTGAGTAACATACTGACTTGAGCTTGAGCTGGTTCTCTTTCCGCTTGTACCGTCAGCATTGTTGAGCTCACCGATGAACGGATTGAAGAGATGGTCATTCTGACCGGAAAGGCTCTGAGTCTTGAGACGATACATTTCGAAACCGGCGAGAACCTCTAAATTATGGTTGCTGCCGCCGAAATCTGTCTTATAGTCAGCAAGATACTGATTGTTGACTGCAAAATATCTGCTGTGGCTTACGTATGCCATACCATCAGTCGAGTTCGAAGAGCCGAACTGGCTGTAAAGAGCATTGTAGCGTGTGTTGTCATTCATCAGACCGACGTTGGCAGTAAGGTTGAGACCCTTTACAGGAGTGATGACAACGCCCCACTTTCCGGTAAGAACGTCAGCATAGTTCTGCTGTCTGTCAACTTCATTGTCACGGATAGCGTTACCTATGATGTTAGGACGCTTGAAATTGGTCTGGTTGGAGTCATATACAGTCCTTCCGTTCTCTGTCATGATATTACCTTCTGCATCACGTACATAAAGAGGGTAGATCGGACCGATATTGTTGGTGATATAGAAAATGTTACCTGATGAACCGAATCCTGTATCATATGAAGGAGTCTGAGAATCAGAGTGCGAGTAGCTCATGCTTGTAGTGATCCTCATCCACTTCTTAGCCTGATATTCAGCATTGATACGTGCAGTATAACGCTTATATCCTGAATTGTTAACGATACCGCCGTCGTTAAGGAATCCTACACTTCCGTAATATGTAAGACGATCCTTCGCACCGCTTACAGACACGTTGTATTCCTGACGGAATGAATCATGGAAAGCCTCGTTGTACCAGTTGTCAGGAGTATAGTAGTATTCTCCGTCAGAGTAACCGAGGGTCGCATTAGGATTAAGCTTGAAGTTTGTACCGATGAACTTCTCACCTTCAGGAATTGTGAAGACCTGATAACCGAGTCCGCCGTTTGCTTCATCGAAGAGGTTCTTGTCAGCAAATGCATACGCCTCAGCCACTGTCTTGCCAGCATAGATCTGAGAGTTGTACAGTCTCTGATAATGAAGTTCGTAGTACTGTGCAGGGTTATCGATCACATCATACTGCGGGATAAGTCTTGAGTTCGAACCGAACTTAGCATCGAACTTTACCACTGCATCCTGAGTAGTAGCTTTCTTTGTAGTGATGAGGACGACACCATTGGCACCACGGGCACCATAGATGGCAGATGCAGCAGCATCCTTGAGGACTGACATCGATTCAACGTCATTAGGGTTGATGTCAGAAATCGAACCATCGTAAGGCATTCCGTCCACAACATAGAGAGGTGCCGAACTTGCACTCATCGAACCGATACCACGGATACGGATAGATGCGCCGTTTGAAGCAGGGTCTCCCGATGACGAGATCATCTGTACGCCAGGAGTAGTACCAGCAAGAGCAGATGTTACGTTAGTGGCTACACGTGCCTCGATCGCATCCGACTTAACCATAGCCGCAGAACCGGTGAAGGAGCTCTTTGTTGCAGTACCATATGCCACGACGATTGTCTCGTCCAGATACTGGTTGTCAGCTTCCATAACAACATCGATACGAGTGCGTGAAGCGACTGCTACCTCCTTGGTCTTGTAACCGATTGAAGAGAATACGAGAACGCCGTCTGCCGGAACAGAAAGAGAATAATGTCCGTCGGCGTCTGTGCTGACTCCGGTCATAGTGCCTTGAAGATGAACCGAAGCGAAAGGAACAGGTTCGCCGTTTGCGGCGTCTGTCACATTTCCGGTAACTGTGAGATTCTGGGCAAAGGCCGCAGTAGCCATCAGTACCGACAACACCATAAGAAATAGTTTCATTTTTCTCATAGTCGTTTGTTTTAATTAGTTAAACATAAATATTGATACTTTTGTGTACACTACACTAAAAAACCAATTGCACTAATAATCGGGCGTTTTTTGCAACACCATTTCCTACAAAGTTGACTAATGTTTTTTAAAAAAACAAACACTTCAATTTATTATATTTCTAGCGATTAGTAATCATGTATCTGTAATTTGATAATAAATTGTAAGCATTTTACCGTAAACATTATTCAAAATAACATCTTGCAGCATATTTATGATAAAGAATTATAATTGTTTACAAAAAATCACATTTTAACATTATTTTCCATTTCTATCATATATCTATGCATTGTATTGCGGTGTATGCCATATTTTCGGGCTATATTGACCATTGACATACCCTCTGATTTCATCCTCTGTATAGCAGGGTATTCCTTATAAAACGTAAGTTTCTTCTTGGAACTTCCGGGAGGACGGCACACTTGCAGCTGCAGACGGAAAATTCGTCATCAATCAGATAATTCCGCCGCTGAACCAGCTGTTCCTGCTCGGAGACTGGTATATCACATACAGCAACCTCGGTGCATTCGGTCAGACATACTTCAATCAGGTCAAGAAGGGACTTGATGGCATCGGTGAACAGCTGCTCCTCGCTTATATGGGAAGTTCTATGTTCGGATCATGGGGATTCAACTTCTACAGCACTGACGGAGCCGGCAACTACAAGGGAGGACTCTTCTTCGCGTATGAACTCAGCGGTGAAGACAAGATCACAATGCAGTTTGCCATGTCAGGCGGCGGAGACGGTGTATGGTACCACAACAACGCCAATTTCGCCTATGCTCTGTTCCCATTCGGCTACTCAGGTCCAAGGACATTCACTATCACAGCCGATGACAACAAGGCACCTACATATGTAGTACTTACAGAAGATGGAAATGAAAGGAATACGATCAAGCTCATAGCGACACAGACACTTTATCCTTTCAACAACTGATACCTTCTGGTTATTTACACATAAATATTGACAAGCGGCCGGTCCCTGTGAAGGAACCGGCCGCTATCATTTACATATATGTCTGAATTACATCATACCGCCCATTCCACCGGCAGGCATTGCAGGAGCAGCTGCTGGTTCTGGAAGATCTGCAATCGCGCACTCTGTAGTAAGGAACATTCCGGCTACTGAAGCTGCGTTTTCGAGAGCGACACGAGACACCTTTGTAGGGTCGATCACTCCTGCCTCGAACATGTTCACATATTCCTCAGTACGTGCATTGTAGCCGAAGTCACCCTTGCCTTCACGGATCTTGTTGATGATCACGCTTCCCTCTACGCCTGCATTCGCAGCAATCTGACGGAGCGGCTCCTCGATGGCACGGGCAACGATGCGGATACCTGTTGTCTCGTCCTCATTGTCTCCCTTAAGGTCCTTGATGGCCTCTGATGCACGGATATAAGCGACTCCACCGCCAGGTACGATACCTTCCTCTACGGCAGCACGTGTAGCGCTGAGAGCATCTTCAACCCTGTCCTTCTTCTCCTTCATCTCAACCTCTGTAGCTGCACCGACATAGAGGACAGCTACACCGCCTGCGAGCTTACCGAGACGCTCCTGAAGCTTCTCACGGTCATAATCAGATGTGGTCGTCTCGATCTGCTTGCGTATGAGGTCCGCACGCTCCTGGATAGCTGCAGCATCACCTGCACCGTTAACTACAGTAGTGTTATCCTTGGTAACGACAACCTTCTCTGCCTTACCGAGCATATCAGGAGTAGTATTCTCAAGGCTGAAGCCCCTTTCCTCTGATATCACCATACCGCCTGTGAGGACTGCAATGTCCTGAAGCATTTCCTTGCGACGGTCGCCGAAACCAGGAGCTTTCACGGCAGCGATCTTGAGGGTGCCGCGGAGCTTGTTCACCACAAGGGTAGTAAGCGCCTCGCCATCAACATCTTCCGCAATGATAAGAAGTGACTTGCCTTCACGTGCGATAGGCTCGAGAACAGGAAGAAGATCCTTCATTGTAGAAACCTTCTTGTCTGTCACAAGAATATAAGGAGCATCAAGGACAGCCTCCATCTTGTCACCGTTTGTCATGAAATAAGGAGAAATATATCCTCTGTCAAACTGCATGCCCTCTACAACCTTGACCTCAGTCTCTGTACCCTTGGCCTCTTCGACAGTGATCACACCGTCCTTCTTCACCTTCGACATCGCGTCAGCGATGAGCTTTCCGATATAATTGTCATTGTTGGCAGATATGGTTCCTACCTGCTCGATCTTCGCATAGTCCTCGCCAACCTCCTGGCTCTGCTCGCGAAGGCTCTCTACTACTGCTGCCACAGCCTTGTCGATTCCCCTCTTCAGATCCATAGGATTTGCGCCGGCTGTCACATTCTTGAGTCCTACATTGATGATGGCCTGAGCCAGAACAGTAGCTGTAGTTGTACCGTCACCAGCCTGCTCATTGGTCTTTGAAGCCACTTCCTTGACCATCTGAGCGCCCATATCAGCGAACTGATCTTCAAGAGAAATCTCCTTTGCCACAGTCACGCCGTCCTTTGTAACCTGAGGAGCGCCGAATTTCTTTGCAATGACCACATTGCGTCCCTTAGGACCAAGAGTCACCTTGACTGCATCTGCAAGAGCATCTGCGCCTTCCTTCATCTTGGCGCGTGCATCGATATTGAATTTAATTTCCTTTGCCATAACCGTTACATATTAAAGAATTGCCAATATGTCAGACTGCTTCATGATAAGATAGTCCTTTCCTTCTACTGATACCTCTGTACCAGCGTACTTTCCGTAGATAACGACGTCGCCAACCTTTACTTCCATAGGCTCGTCCTTCTTGCCCGGGCCTGCCGCAACGACGGTTCCCTGCTGTGGTTTCTCCTTTGCTGTATCAGGAATAAAAAGTCCTGAAGCTGTCTGTGTCTCAGCCGCTTTCGGCTCGATCACAACTCTGTCTGCTAATGGTCTGATCATAATTATTGTTTTATTTATTACATTATTATATCCGGAGCGAGCCATCATCGAAGACATTGCCAATGCCACATATCTTCATGACAGCAGGATACATATGGACAAAAGAAGTGCCAACCTCCTCAGACTGACATTTTGTCACGACCGGTACATGACCAGGATTTGAAAAGATGGAATAAAATGATAAATTTGTCCTGCTAAAACCTGAATACAATGAAAATCATCAACTGGATCATATTGATCGCAGCATTCTGCCTCATTCCGTCAGGAGTATTATGGCTCTGCCGCAGATTCAGCTTTCTTGGCAAGATAGGACCGGTCCTCATATTATACTTCATCGGCATTGTCATCGGCAACATCGGGCTGATGCCGGGTCAGCTTCCTGCCGTACAGGAGCTCATGTCGAACGCCATGGTACCTCTGGCCATACCTCTGATGCTGTTCAGCTGCACATTCAAGCTCAGCGGAGCCAGATCGCAGATTCTGGCACTTGTCACCGGTATGATATCGGTAGCTGCAGCCGTCGTGGTCGGCTTCCTCATATTCGGCGACAGCATACCGGAAGGCAACAAGGTTGGAGGAATGCTTGTCGGAGTCTATACAGGAGGCACGATCAACCTGGCGGCATTGAAGACCATGCTCGGAGTAAGCGACGAGACTTACATAATGATAAATTCCTATGACATACTCGTCAGCTTTCTTTACCTGACATTCCTCCTGACCATAGGTATCAAGTTGTTCAGGAAGTTCCTGCCTAATGAGAAGAAGTCATTTTCTGAAAAAGACGAGGCGGAAATCCAGGCGGAAATCGGAAAGGAGGCAGAGAATCCGTACAAAGGACTTTTCACCCGGTCAGGTATGGCACAGGCAGGGAAGCTGCTAGGTCTGACAGTACTGATAGTCGGCATCTCCGCCGGAATCGCACTGCTTCTGCCGTCTGGCTTGTTCATGACAGTATTCATTCTGCTTCTGACCACCTTCGGCATAGCAAGTTCGTTCATCAAGCCCGTCAGAAAGATGAAATACAGCTATGACATGGGTATGTATTTCATATACATATTCTGCATAGCAGTGGCTTCGATGGCCGATCTGAGCAAACTTGACCTTGCCGGAGGCATCAGCCTTCTCGGTTATCTGCTCACTGCCGTGTTCGGCTCACTCCTGCTGCAGGTGATATTCGCGAAGATCTTCAGGATAGATTCCGACATGATGGTGATATCATCCGTCACATACATCAACTCTCCACCTTTCGTTCCTATGATGGCTGCTGCCATGAAGAACAAGGATGTACTTATCCCAGGCCTCACAATAGGAGTAATCGGCTATGCAGCAGGCAATTACCTCGGTTTTCTGATGGCACAGCTGCTAGGCATTCTATAAATGAAGGCGGAAATGCCACAGGATCACACCTATGCTGACAGATACATTCAGAGAATGTTTCGTGCCGAACTGAGGAATTTCAAGACATGAATCCGCAGCATCTACCACATCCTGTCTCACTCCAGCCACCTCATTCCCGAAGACCACGGCATATTTACGGCCCTTTTCAGGAACAAATTCATTCAGCATGACAGAGCCCGCTGTCTGCTCGGCACACAATACCGTATATCCGTTCTCCTTCAGACGACGGACCGCTTCCATCGTATCATCGACATGTTCCCATTCCACACTGTCTTCGGCTCCAAGGGCAGATTTATGTATCTCGGCAGAAGGTGGTACCGCACATATGCCGCAAAGCCATACCTTGTCTATCTTGAATGAATCAGACGTACGGAAAGCCGACCCGACATTATGGGCGCTGCGTATATTGTCAAGCACTACGACAAGGCCGGATTCCGGCAGTTCCTTATATTCCTGCACAGAGACTCTGCCCAGCTCGATGTTCAAAAGTTTGCGATTACTCATATAAATCCAAAAAGTTATCAACACAAAGGTAGTAAAAATAAAAAAATGAGTATTTTTGCATTCGCTTTAAACTAAGATTTATGAAACAGGATCTTCAGATTTTCAATCTCATCAAGAAAGAAGAGGACAGACAGACCTCAGGAATCGAGCTCATCGCTTCGGAAAACTACGTTAGCCATCAGGTGCTGACAGCCCTCGGCTCCATCTGCACGAACAAATACGCGGAAGGATATCCGGGAGCTAGATACTACGGAGGCTGCGAAGTAGTTGACCAGATCGAGCAGCTCGCAATCGACCGCCTTTGCGAACTCTACGAGGCAGAGTATGCTAATGTACAGCCGCACTCTGGAGCTCAGGCAAACATGGCAGTAATGATGGCCTGCCTCAAGCCTGGAGATACATTCATGGGTCTTGACCTTGCACATGGTGGCCACCTTACCCATGGTTCTCCTGTAAACATGTCAGGAATCCTTTACAATGCAGTTGCATATGGTCTGAGCGAAACTACCGGAATGATCGACTATGAGCAGATGGAACAGAGAGCCCTCGAGTTCAAGCCGAAGCTCATCATCGGAGGTGCTTCCGCATACTCCAGAGAGTGGGATTATGCACGTATGCGCGAGATTGCCGACAAGATAGGAGCAATCCTTTGGATCGACATGGCACATACAGCAGGTCTTATCGCCGCCGGCCTTCTCAGCAACCCTGTGAAATATGCTCACATCGTGACATCTACAACACACAAGACACTTCGCGGACCTCGTGGAGGAATCATTCTTCTCGGAAAGGACTTTGATAACCCATGGGGACTCAAGACTCCAAAGGGAGTAGTGAAGAAGATGTCGCAGATCCTCAACTCCAGCGTATTCCCAGGAGTACAGGGCGGTCCGCTCGAGCATTGCATCGCAGCAAAGGCTGTCTCATTCTATGAGGCGCTCCAGCCTGAGTTCAAGGAGTATCAGAAGCAGGTGGTATCCAATGCCCAGGCAATGGCAGAGGCATTTGCAAGCAGAGGTTATAAGATCGTCTCAGGAGGTACTGACAACCACCTGATGCTCATCGACCTCCGTACCAAGTTCCCTGAACTGACCGGAAAGGTTGCCGAAAAGGAGCTCGGAAAGGCCGATATCACAGTCAACAAGAACATGGTTCCGTTCGACTCACGCACCCCATTCCAGACTTCAGGTATCCGCGTAGGAACCCCAGCAATCACTTCACGTGGTTTCGTGGAGAAGGATATGGAATTCATCGTAAACCTCATAGATCAGGTACTCAACAACGCTGCCAGAAATCTTGACCTCATCGCAGGAAAGACAGAGGAAGGCCGCGAAGCATACGAGGAGGTCCTCACTGCTGTAAAGAAGCAGGTACGCATGAAGACCAACGGAATGCCTCTCAACAGATACTAACAGAAATATCATAATATAAAACTCCAAGGCTGTACAGCCGGCGGTCCTCCCCACTATCGTGGGTCCCCTCCCTTTTCGGGAGCCAATGCCGCCTTGCTGTACAGCCTTGGAGTTTTATGTACTGTCATCAGTTATTGACAGGCCTGATGATGAAATTGAATCCGTATGGTTTTGCAGGAATACGATATTCCTCGCGAGGCCATGCGCCCCATGAAGTCACACAACCAAGTCCCATCTGAGACAGGTCGAAATTGACCCATGTCTTGCCTGCAGAGCGTGTATTTTCATATGCCTTAGCCTTGAGTTCCAGCGAATGAGCCTGATTGTTGGCCAAGCATCTCACATCCATCTCCTCCCAGCTGAACGGAAGCGCTGAAGCTGAGAACCTTACGTCTGATGTAATTTCAAAACCAGCTCCGTTATCGTCCAGGATCTTCATCCATTTCACCTGAGTCTTTGTACCTGATTCCTGAGGACGCACATAGCCGTAATGATACTGATCCTCGACCTTCTGCACATAATGTCCCATAAGAGCAGAAGAATTACGGTCTATATAATTCTCATGAGGGCCGAATCCGAAATATTCCAATGTCGAGAATTCTCCAGGCATTGCAAGCTGCATTCCGAAACGAGGAAGCATCGGAGCCTCTGCAAGTTTTCCGGCATCGTTCAGGATTTCTCTTGCCGCAATGGTTCCGTCCGCATATATATCATATATCATGCTGATATCAGCAGCATCCCCTACCGGAGCATATCGTACATTGACCCTATAGCAGAAATCTGTCTCTTCTACATCAAATGAAGCTACAGAAAGATCGATTGAACGCCAGAACGACTGCAGCTTATCGAATCCTGCTCCAAGGTCATTTTCTGTCGCAGCTCTAGCAAAACATGGAGTCAGAGGGGCTTCAATCATTTCGGTCTCTCCAAGGATATAACTTGTAAGGCTACCTGATGAGGCATCGAAAACAGCCTTCCATGGCGCTATCCTGCCGTTTGAAGATCCTTCAAATTCCATATTGCCTGAGAAAGCGTGCAGAGTTCCGTCCTGTCCGTAGGCAGGAAGACCGGAATGATTTTCGAATGCAGGCTGTGCTGCTTCATTCAAAGCAATCTGACCATAAGCGACCAGAGAACCAGCCGGAAGGATTCCGTCAGCCTGATTAAGCACATAGCGCACATTGAGATATACATCATGAGTCTCCAATGTTCCGCCGCATGCTCTTTCGATATCAGCCGGAGAATAACCAAGACTGATGGCAACCTTTTCCTGAGGTGCTACATTCAGAGAAGGCACATATCCCCTTCTTACAGGTCTTCCGTCCACCTCGACTTCCCACTCCATCGAATAACGTGAAAGGTCAATGAAGAAATATTCATTATATATCGTCACCTTTCCCTCAAGAGCTTCCTCAGGAGTAGCTTCGGTATGGATCGGCTGATACTGATACGCAACTTCGTACGCATGAGGGTGAAGTGTACGGTCTGCAGCAATTATTCCGTTGCAGCAGAATGAATTGTCCGAAGGATCATAATCATTGAAATCACCGCCATAGACAAACACATGGTCTGTTCCATATTTCTCCTTATCAGCAGGCCACTTCAGCGCCTGATCCACGAAATCCCATATGAAGCCGCCCTGATATGAAGGATACTTCCTGATAAGGTCCCAATACTCCTTGAGACCTCCCATCGAATTGCCCATGGCATGAGCATACTCGCACTGGATAAGAGGCTTGTCAGGATTGCCCGAGACATACTCCTCGCAACGGTCGTAATCCCAGTACATAGGGCATATTATATCAGTATTGTCACCATTGCGGACAGCCTGCTCAAACTGCACGGGACGTGAAGGGTCCAAAGATTTTGCAAGTTCGTACCCCTTGACGAAATTAGGGCCGTTTCCAGCCTCATTTCCAAGGCTCCATACGATTACCGAAGGGTGATTGACATCTCTCTGCACAGCCCTGCGTATTCTTTCAAGATGGGCATGCTCATAGTCGGACCTCTTTGCAAGAGTTCTGTCACCATAGCCCATTCCATGAGATTCGATATTGGCTTCGGCCACTACATAAAGACCATAACGGTCACACAACGTGTACCAGAGCGGATCATCCGGATAATGGCACGTACGCACAGCATTGATGTTCAGCTGTTTCATGATCAGAATATCCTGAATCATATCAGCTTCCGTCACAACATATCCTTTATATGGATTCATCTCATGTCTGTTGGCACCCTTGATTAGTACCGGCCTGCCGTTCACAAGAAGCTGACCTCCCTCGATGGCGACATCTCTGAATCCGATTTCAAATGAAGTACACTCTGTCTGTCCCTTCTTGTCATACGATGCAACGTTCAGAGTATAAAGCCACGGTGTCTCTGCAGTCCACTGCTTTACATTCTCAACGTTCAGCACAGTTTCAGCGACATTCTTCTTTGCCGGCACAACAGCCTCGGCAACCTTTGCACCGAACGGATCCAGAATCTCGAATGACACTTCTGTAACACCTTTGGAAACATCCGCGCGGAGCTTAGCCACTCCTGACGCAGAAGCTGTCACCCTTATGTCTTCCAGCCTCTTCTTTTCACGCGAATATACATACACATCACGCGAGATACCGCTCAATCTCCAGAAATCCTGATCTTCAAGATATGATCCGTCACACCAGCGGAAAATCTCAAGAGCTATAAGGTTATCTCCCGTCTTGACATACTTGGTTATATCGAATCTGGCTTCCAGTTTGCTATCCTCACTATAACCGACTTCCTTTCCGTTGATCCAGACACGTACATTCGATGTAGCTGAACCTATATGCAGGAAGACGTCCTTGCCGTCCCATTCCTGATCAAGAGTGAAACTGCGTCTGTATTGTCCCACATAATTATGCCAATCAGCCGGATAAGGAGGGTCATTCTTGAAATGTCCACGCCATGCGTAGCCGACATTCACATATACGGGATCGCCATATCCGTTCAGTTCCCACATTCCGGGAACAGGAATCGTATCCCAGCCGCTTGCATCATAACTTGTCTTGTAGAAATCCATCGGACGGGCGTCCATATGTTCGTTCCAGTTGAAGTCCCACACACCGTTAAGCATCAGTTTCAAGCCATCAGTCTCAAAATGTGCAGTCATAGGAATACGGCTGTTTTCAACAACCTGAGGATTCTGCCAGTCAGGAACAGCGTCCTTCTTCGTCGCTGCTGAAGCGACAGCAGCCGCTCCCAACGCCATAGCGCAGAGAACAGCTGTCATCTTAGTTTTCATAATGTATCAGTTTTGTGTTAAATAATCTCAATGTCCGCGGACGGGATCCAGCCTTGACGTCCGTCTGCAAGCTCGATGTTCTTCCATGAGCCCACCTCGTCAATGATGTCCACCTTCGTTCCCTCATGCAATATGAAAAGATCCTTGGAAGCTTCTGAAGAAGGAGAGCTTTTTACCGATGTAACAGGTCGCATAATGACAGCACTGTCAGTACTCATGTATTCCTTCTTCTGCCACAATGAAAAGCTGAGAGAGAATACAGCTGAAAGAAGCAGCACTATTCCTGTGAAGAATCCCGTACGTCTGCCTCCTGCAGTCGGAGCAAGGATAAAGAGGAGCACCATGGCGAGAGTCAGGGCAAAAAGCACAAAGAAGCATATCGTCCATGCATTCGAATCCATGATATAACATACATCTCGGGCCCACGCCTTCAGCACAAACTCCGGCACAGGATCTATTCTGTCCTGAATGCTGCTTCTGAGAAGCTCCAGATTATATCTTGCATCCGAATATGAAGGATCAAGCTTAAGCGCACGCTCATAATACAGTATGGCTTCCGGAATATTTCCATTCTTGAAATACGCATCTCCGGTATTGCAATAAAGGGCAGCTGATTCCAAGCCCATCGATGATATCATCTCATAGCCTGACGCCGCATCATTCCAGCGTCCTTCCACATATGCCTCGTTTGCAGCATTCCACAACGAATCCACGTAATCCTTTTCGTTTGCAGAAGCGGCAAAAGGAAGAGTCATCAGAGCGATCAGAACCATTGCAGCTCCCTTAGGAGCATTCTTTTTAGCTTTCATGTTCGAATCTATAGAAGAAATCACTTCCAACGCAGACCTGTAATGTGCCTCCATAGCCTCATGGCCTGCATCAGGGGCATATCTTGCAAACTCACATGCGTCCAATATGCCTATGAATGTATCCACATAGCTTTCCTCCACCTTTCCTTCCTTGAGAGCCTCGGCAATACGGTCACGGGAAAGCTCGGAAACCGGCATGTTCAGCTTGTCAGATATGAATCCGAGAAGAGCCTTGTGAAGCTCCTCATAAAAGGCTGTATAAAGATTCTGTTTCAGGAATGTATCTGCAAGCTGAAGTCTCCTGAGAGCCATCTTCGTAGCCTTTCGGTTCTTTGTTCCGACCACATCCGCCCTTCGTGCCGCATACCTTCTCAATGCTGCCCAACAAGCCACAGCAGCTGCCGATATAAGCACAAGTATGATCCAGAATGCTGCAGATCCGACGAAGAAACGTCCCTTTGAAGAAAGTCCCGGATTCTTTGTGCTGATGAACCTGATGTCGCTTCCAAGCGTCCTGACATCCTTCTGAAGATTACCTCCACCGACTACCGTCACACCTGCATCAGTCTCATTCCCACGAGCAACGCTGAACGGAATCGGCTGAGTCTCCAATGTAATGTATTTCTTCTTGGAAACGTCGTAATACGAATACTTTATCGGTTCTATCACGAAATCGCCATGACTTCTCGGTATGAACGGATACTCATATACCTTGCTGCCGGAGATACCGCCTCTGTCGATCTTGTCAGACACCTTGGTATCATACACTTCCATATCCGGAGGGAAGTTCACTTCCGGTGCTTCGAGGAGAGAGACATTTCCCTTTCCCGAGACTGTAACGATAAGAGAAGCCGCCTCATGCGTCTTGAGTGAATCCTTGCTGACCTTAGCTGATATGTTGAACTCGCCTACACCGCCACCGAACGAAGCAGGAGCTCCGGCTGGAAGAGGAGAAACATTGACGGTAACAGGCTTTGAAGACACCTTCTTCCTCATAGTCCTGTAATCATCAAAGAACCCGTCAAATATGCTTGAACCACCGGATGACACCCTCACGTTCACAAGGCATACGAGTTCAGCAGGATCGATTCTGACCGCTCCCTGCTGCTGAGGGATAAGAATGAATTTCCTGAGAAGTGCGGAATTATAGATCTGGCCGCCATAGGTCTCACGGGTGAACTCAATATTTGTCGGCGCCTCAAGCTCCTGACTCCAGAATCCGTTGAATGTAGGGAAGTTAGCGCTCTCAAAGCCAGCTATATTCACGCGCTGATAAAGCTTGATAGTAGCTGTAATAGGCTCTCCTACGACTACATTCGTACGGCTGAGGTTCAATGTAAGGAATATGTCCCCATCCTGGACGACTCCTGATTGAGACTGCCTCTGAGTCTGTGAGCCTGATTGAGAAGAAGAGTGCTGCGAGCTTGAAGATCCTGAAGAAGATCCGGCCGAAACGACTTCTATTGTAACAGGATCAGAATATATATTCTCACCCTTGACCTTGGCACTGGCTCTTGCTATAGTGAACTTTCCGGTCTTCAAAGGACGAAGCACATATGAATATGTAGTCTGGACAGACTTGGTGGTCTTTCCATTTATCGTCTGGATACTCGTCGAGCGCCCCTGCTGAGGGCCCCAAAGCAGCTGGAAATCATCTCCCGGCTCCCAAGAAAAATCAGAAGACTTCGTTTCGCCCTCTATGATGAATGTCACATTGAACTGCTCATCCGCAGCCACGACATTATGTGTCTGAACCTTGATGCTTGTCTGGGCAAAGGCCATAAATGCACATATTGCCAGCAGCATTGTCACAAATAATCTTTTCATATTACCAATTCTTCTCCTTCTGTCTTGACTTTAATGCCTCGGCCTTCTGTTTGTTGACCTTATCCTGAGTCTCCTTTTCCTTAGCCTGGATAGCCTGAAGCATCTGCTGAGCGGCCTGAGGGCTTATTTTCGGTTGCTGTCCCTGAGACTGCTGCTGATTGTTCTGGTCCTGATTCTGATCATTCTGATTCTCATCGTTCTGCTGATCATCTTTATTCCGGTCCTGATCCTGATCATTCTGCTGATTGTCCTGATCCTGATTCTGATTCTGATCGTTGTTCTGATTCTGATCGTTGTTCTGATTCTGCTGGTTCTGCTGCTGGTCCTGGAGCTTCTTCTTCGCATAAATGAAATTCTCCTTTGCCAGCAGATCATCAGGTCTGCGTATCAGAGACTCGCCGAACGCTTCGACGGCCTTCTGATAGTCCTGCTGCTGCAAAGCGGCATCACCCAGATTGAAATAGTAATCAGCTGCGGACGGAGACATCGGAGCGACCTCCTTCACTCTCTCCAAGGTCTGCTGAGCCTGAGCATAGTCACCTTCACGATAAAGCGTGGAGGCAAGGTTATAATTTGCAGCTACAGACATGGAATCCTTCACCAAGGCCTTCCTGTAGTCGATTTCAGCCTCCCTGAAATTTTCCTTCCTGAAGTCACGGTTACCTCTCCTCACATCCTTCTTATCCACCTGCGCCATAGCACTCACCCCCGTAAGGAGCGCCACAACAAGAAATATGTATCTTATTCTATCCATTATCTTTTAAATAAATGTCTCTTAGACCTTCGGTCCCCTACCAGCATCTCTATGACAAAGAAGAACAATGCAAAGCCGAGGAAATACATGAACTGTTCATCATACTCCTCGAACACGATGGAATTATACTTCTCGTCATCCATCTTCTTGATGTCATCGATGATAGGATTAAGTCCGAACTCACTGTTTCCAGCCCTCACATAAACACCATTTCCTGCGACTGCAACCTCCTGAAGCACACTTTCATCCAATCTCGTTACAACTATCTCTCCATCCTTGTCCTTCAGAAGCTCTCCATTCATCGGAATCGGCTTTCCCTCCGGAGAACCTACTCCGATAGTAAACACCCGCACTCCCATTTCCGCAGCCTGCCTTGCTGCCTCAACAGGGTCATCTTCATGATTCTCTCCGTCTGTGATCACGATTATGGCACGGCTCTTCTCGCTTTGAGCGCTGAAGCTCCTCATGGCGGTATTTATAGCATCTCCGATAGCCGTACCCTGTACAGGGACAGACTCCGTCGAAATGGATCCGAGGAACATCTTGGCCGAAACATAATCCGTCGTGATCGGAAGCTGCACGAAAGAATTGCCGGCAAATACGATAAGTCCTATACGGTCGTCACGAAGCTTGTCCACAAGTCTTGAGATCGCAAGCTTTGCCCTGTCAAGCCTGTTCGGAGAATAATCCTCTGCAAGCATGGAATTCGACACATCAAGTACTATCATGATTTCAGCACCTCTGGTCTCATGTTCCTTGAGCTTTGCACCGATCTGAGGTCTTGAAAGACCTATGACAAAGAAAAAGAATCCAAGAGAGAAGAGTACCAGACGCACCCATACCTTCGCCTTTGAATGTGAAGGCATCAGCCTGTTCACAAGATCCTCGTCACCGAATTTCCTGATTCTGCTTCTCCTGATTCTCAGCACAACGGCCTGAACAAGGAAGAAGAAAGGTATCAGCAGGAGAAGAAGCAGATATTGAGCCTGAGCAAAATTTATCATGGCAACCTCCTTATTACAAACCAGTTAAACATAAGTTCCAGAAGAACCGCAATCAACGCCAGAAGTGCATATCTTCCGAAAAGCTCCTTATATACAGGGAAACTGTCCACTGTCGTGCGGGCCTTCTCCATCTTATTGATCTCGCTGTATATTTCAGCCAGCTTGGTATTGTCAGTAGCTCTGAAATAGCGTCCTCCTGTTGACTCTGCTATTTCAGCGAGAAGCGCCTCGTCGATCTCCACCTTCACATTCTGCACCTCTACTCCCCATGGAGTCATGACAGGGTACGGTGCCATTCCTTCCTTGCCGACACCGATGGTATAAACACGTACACCATAAGTCTTTGCTATCTCCGCAGCCATCTGAGGCGATATCTCTCCCCTGTTGTTGACTCCGTCGGTCAACAGGATCACAACACGGCTCTTCGCATCGGAATCCTTCATACGCGCAACGGCAGTCGCAAGACCGTTTCCTATGGCCGTACCGTCTTCGATAAGGTCTGTCTGAACCTCCTTCATCAGATTTATCAATGTAGCACGGTCGGTAGTAAGAGGGCATTGCGTGAAACTCTCGCCAGCAAAGACCACGATTCCCATCCTGTCGCTAGGGCGCTGTGCGATGAACTCGATCGCAATATCCTTTGAAGCATTGATACGGTCCGGAGTAAGGTCACGCGCCAGCATGGAAGTAGAAACGTCCATTGCAAGTATTATATCTATACCCTCTGTATCTACCCTTTCCATTTCCTCCGAAGACCTCGGACGCGCTATGGCCACTATGATCATCGACAGAGCGAAAATCCTCAACAGGAAAGGCATATGGCGTAGGAAAGCCATGAATGAACGGCCGGAAGCCATCCATGGAACAGCAGTCGAAACCCTCAGATGAGGATGCCTCTCAGAGAGTTCCAGATATATGTAATGCAATACCAGCAGGACCGGTACCACAAGAAGCCATAAAAGTTTCGGATACTCAAAAAACATCACTCCTGCCCTCCATTTTTAGATGTCTCGACTTCGCTCGACATGACAGGGGTATCACTTTCCACCTCTGCCTGATAAGTCTCCGTCACGAATCGCACAGCGACAGGAAGAGCGGCGGCATTGTCCTCATCTGAAGCCACAAACTTGGCAAACTTCACAAAGTCAGCCCTGTCAAAAAGCTCACGAAGCTCAGCTGACAGCTCCTTGGAAAGATCGGTTTCCTTCAAGTCGTCGAAAAGCTCTGCTGTCGTCATTTCCATGGCACCGATGTCATATCTTGCGGCAATATATTCTCGCAGTGTATCTGTAACACCTGAATAAAAGGCTTTCTGTTTCTCCGGAGCCCAAAGCTTGCTGCCACGATACTGGTCGAGCTTCCTCAAAGCGACTATATGGGCAGGATCCTTATGTTCAAATGCCGGATCATTCTTGCGACGATGCATGATGATGAGGCAGACGACAAGTATGATGATCATGGCTGACAGCCAGAAAAGTCCGATCCACGGCATCACTTCTGCGAATGTGACCGGATAGCGGATCTGACCCTTGATGTCATGAGGGACGAATGTAGCTGTATCTACCGGCATAGTCTTGACTTCCAGACGCATCGGATCAAAGACCAGTGTATCAAGCACCCCGTCCGGAGTCATTCTGCCTATGACTATCTGAGGGAGTTCATACAGACCTTCTTCGAAAGAAGATATGACCACACTTCCTTTCAGGTCCATAAGCCGTGGCTGTCCTTTTCCCTGCTTTGTGACCTTGACCGTATCCATCTTCCATGGAGAAAGATACATGAGCCTGTAGTCCTGCTTTTCAGGGAGTTCCGGAAGCACGAGCTGTGTCCCCTCAGTCACACCGCCAAGTTCAAACCCATAAAGCAGCTGATCGGCTATCAGGACAGAATCCCTTTCCTGCAGCTGCTGCAGAAAGGCACCCTTGACAGGTATCAATCTACCCTTGGGAAGCACTTCCGCAGAGTCCGCCTCATGCACAGCCGACGAATCCGCCTCCTGAGCGGAAAGCGGAGCCATGCAAAGAAGCAGAATAAAGTATATCAATGCTTTACGCATATATCACTACCTGTTTTTAAACAAGGTCATAAGTCCCTTGACATAATCATCGTCAAGAGCGATGCTGACCTTATCGACATTATATTTCATGAAAATGCGGCTGGAAGTCTGTTCCACGTTGCGGAACCACTCCTCATACGCCAGCCTCATCTTTCTGTCCGAAGTATTCACCCAGGCAGACTTACCAGTCTCCGAATCCTTGATATGTATAAGACCCACATTCGGAATGCTCCTTTCGCGAGGGTCATATACCTCGATGACAGAGAGATCATGCCTGTTCACAGCCACTTTCAAAGCCTCTTCATAACGCGGACTGCCATCCTTATCCACATCAAGCATATCGGAAAGAAGGAATGCAGTACATTTCTTCTTTATGGCGTTGGTCAGATAACGTAAGGCCTCAGAGATATCGGTACCATCGGTCGAAGGCTCGAATTCGATGATTTCCCTGATGATATGTAGCAGATGGCTTCGCCCCTTCTTCGGAGGTATGAACTTTTCGACCTTGTCACTGAAGAAGAGTGCGCCGACCTTATCGTTATTGATGATAGCCGAAAAGGAAAGGACTGCAGCGATTTCAGCAAGCATATCCTTCCTGCTTGTACCCACAGTTCCGAAAAGCCTCGAGCGGCTGACATCGACCAGAAGCACTACGGTCAGCTCTCTCTCCTCTTCAAAGACCTTGACATACGGAGAACGCATGCGCGCCGTGACATTCCAGTCCATATTGCGCACATCATCGCCATACTGGTACTCGCGCACTTCGCTGAAAGCCATACCACGGCCCTTGAAGGCAGAATGGTACTCACCGGCGAATATCTGGTGCGAGAGTGCCCTGGTCTTGATCTCTATCTTCCTGACCTTTTTCAGAAGGTCGTTTGCGCTCATTCCGTCCATTATGGAACTTCTACTGCATTGATGATTTCTGAAATGATCTGGTCTGTGGTCATATTCTCGGCCTCAGCCTCATAAGTAAGGCCGATACGATGACGAAGGACCTCATAGCATACAGCACGTACATCCTCCGGAATCACATATCCCCTTCTCTTTATGAATGCATATGCCTTCGCAGCCATTGCAAGCGAGATGCTGGCACGTGGAGACGCTCCATATGAAATGAAATTGGCGATCTTGCCGAGATTGTAGTCCTGAGGGGTACGGGTAGCATAAACGATATCGACGATATATCTCTCGATCTTCTCGTCCATATAGAC
>RHMF01000248.1_pt1 | contig 27224 bp, 44 predicted proteins | sample 5365151 | NCBI WGS metagenome assembly RHMF01 (sample SAMN10266501, study PRJNA497801) | feces metagenome | isolation source: feces | host: Bos taurus | place: China: Prairie of Fairy Mountain | collected 2017-08-14 | reverse complement strand
AAAGCTACTTGACGGAGCCACAGCGCAAGCACTTCGAAGAAAAGAAGGCCCAGATTGAAGCCATCAAGACGGCAACCGAAACCGAAGAAATGCTTAAGAAAATCGCACTTGCAAATTTGACCTATGCAAGGGACTTGCAGGGCAAATGCAACAGGCTTAAAGAAGAAAATAAGCGAGAAATAGAAAAGATCAACGAAAGCAATAACGCCCACGCGAAAAAATACGACGATATGAGCCGAAAGCTAGGAAAAGCCATGGGCGCGATGGTGGCCTGCTACCGGGCAATAGACCGCCACTTCGGCAACGAAATCCGCGCCCAGCTCGAAAAGAACGACCGGACGCAGAAGGAGGGGCAAATGCGTGCCCTCATGGAGCAGATGCAGAGGCTCACGAAGTAGAATTTGCCGCCTTGTTTGAGTCAGCGTTGTGGTAGACGTCAGGAATGGCAAGGCGGCAGTTCCGAGGATTGGCGGCGGTCACGCACATCGATAAAACAACCGCCACAAGATTAAAAAGCCCTCCGGGCAGCATTTTACCACAACACAACGGTAAAATGAATCCCTCTCTACAGAACGCCCGGAGGGCGAACTTTTGAAAATTGCGTCGCCCATAACAGGACCTTGGGGACGCGATGGCGCGGCGAGGCGGCTCGTAGAGATTCTCCATTTTTGCTTACCGCCCACGCCACTAGGCGGCATAAAAATAGCTGGATAAGCTGATGCCAACAAAGACGGGTAAAACGTCGCGCCTCCACCCGCAGGGCCATAACTGCGGGTAAGGATTTGAAAAAGAGGAAGGATAATGACTGAAAACGGAATAACTGTACTATCTCTGTTCGACGGCATGAGCTGCGGCAGGATCGCGCTCAAGGAACTCGGAATCAAGGTGGACAAATACTACGCCTCCGAAATCGACAAGCACGCCATCAAGCAGACGATGCTGAACTTTCCCGACACCATCCAGCTCGGCAGTGTGACCGAGGTGGATGCGCGTAAACTCGGACACATTGACCTCTTGATTGGCGGTTCTCCGTGCTTCGCAGCCGGTACTAAAGTCCTTACCAAGCAAGGCTACAAGAACATTGAAGACATCCGTCTTGGCGAGCTGGTGCTTACCCACAAGAACCGTTGGCGTCCCGTGGTGGATTACGGATGCAAGCTGGCTGAAACCTTTGAGGTACAGACCCAGTGTTCCGCACCCATCGTGTGTACCGCTGACCACAAGTTCTGGGCTAGAAAGAAGTCCTTTGCATGGAGGAACGATGCCCGTACTCGTAGATTGGAACTCGGTAAGGCTGGTTGGGTTGAAGCCGAAAAGTTGAAGGACGAATACTATGTCTGTAGCAACCGCCCGAAGGTTGATGGCGATGGCTTGGACATTACCTTAGAAGAAGCCTGGGTTCTCGGTAGGTATCTTGCCGATGGTCATACCCGAAAGGATTTGCGTTTTGATGGTAAGCACAAGGGTTCGCGTGTTTGGCAACTTATCTTGTCTATCGGAACAAAGAAGTTGGACGATGTGAAAGCCCACCTTGCCACCTTGCAATATTCTTGCTATCCGCATAGCATCTCTACCTACCGCATTGTGTTCTCCAACAAGAAACTTGTGGAACTTGCGGAAAAGAATTGTGGCTGTAATGCAATGGACAAGTTCATCTCCGAAGAAATCTTCAACTCTTCCGATGAAATCAAGAAGTCCTTCCTTGAAGGTTATCTTTCTGGCGATGGTTCTATCAAGGGAAACAAGGTGCAGATTTGCACGGTCAGCCACAATCTCGCCCTCGGTCTACAACGCCTTATCCTTGATGTGGAAAAGGTTCACTCCAACATCTATCTGTATGATAGGGGTGCTACTTGGGAAATAGACGGAAGAACCGTCAATCAGCATCCGCAGTACGTCATCCACTACACCAAGGGCATCAAGGGCAACGTACGGTATGACGATGACAAGATTTGGTTCGGAGTCAAGAAGTACACCCACATTGGCGAACAACTCGTTTACAACATCACGGTGGACGAAGACCACTCCTACACGGTTGAAAATGTGGTTGTCAAGAATTGCACGAATTTCAGTTTTGCCGGTCGCCGCAATGGTATGAACACCACCACCAACGAAGAGATTTACACCCTCGAACGCTACCTTGAACTCAAGGAACAAGGCTTCCAGTTTGATGGCGAATCCTTCCTGTTCTGGGAATATATGCGCATTCTCGGCGAGGTGCGCGAGACGAACCCCAACGTGTTCTTTTTCCTCGAGAACGTGGAGATGGGTGAAAAGTGGGAGTCCGTGCTGACGAAGGCGATCGGCATCCCTGGAGTGCATATCGACTCCGCGCTGGTTAGCGCACAGCACCGAAGAAGAATCTACTGGACGAACATCAAGACAAAGACGGAAGGCTTCTTCAACTGGGTAGTGCCGGACATCGAGCAGCCGGCGGACAGGGGGATAATGCTGCAAGACATTCTCGAGGACGAGGTGGACGGCAAATACTACCTCAAGGACGAGACTGTGGACAAGCTGCTTGCTAACGGGGTCAATGGTGCGTAGGAAGTGCGTGTGCGAGCCTACGAGGCGGCACGGGGTATTCCTACCCCCCCCCCATCGTCAAACGAAGGCAGCGTGCTTTATACAAGGCTATTACAAGGGTTATGGCAGCAACACACACGAGAGGCAATATGTGCTCGAATACGAAGATATTGTTGGTGAACCTAAATAGGATTACCCCCCCCCATACTTACTTTGTATGCAAAGGCGTATTGTCTTACGGCGGTTGGCTATCCAAGCGTGGACGGGTTTACACATAGGACTTACATCATGGAGATAGAGGATGCAGAAAATGAGTTGCGCGATGCGCCAACGCGACCGCCACGGAAAGGATGAAGGCAAGGCGCAGCAGATGGAGATTAGGGGGGGGGGGAAGGCGAACTCTCTCACTACGGTAAACAAGGACTCGATGGTGATGGAATATGAAACTCTGGATGATTCAGTACCCGCACGGATTTAACGATGGCTTCGAGTATCACGACGGCAAGTCTCCCCCCTCACTACATCGTCGTGGCAACATAACAACTTTTTGGTAATGGAAGATGATACGGATAAAGGAAGCGACGAAGAAGGGCTACGTGGAAATCCACATGGGTGAGTGCTTCGACGCCGAAAACCCCAACAGCGAAACTAGAAGAGGACGCAAAATGGAAACTAAATCTAATTGCCTGATGGCGAAAGACACCGACTTCATGCGGTACGAAGGTCCGCGGATCATCACTCTGAACGGCAAGAAGGTGAAGGTGCTCGGCATCCGCAGGCTCACGCCAACAGAGTGCGCGAGGTTGCAGACAATCCCGACCTGGTACAGGTGGGAGTGCAGCGACTCGCAGGCATATAGGATGCTTGGAAACGGATGGACGGTAGAGGTTATCAAGCACTTCTTCGAGGAACTGCCGAAGGAATGGTTCGCATGAACAAGAAAAATATAAACGCCTTCGACTGCATTTGCGTAACCGATGTAAGAATAAGCCCGATTAAACAAATTGAGGGACTGACACACACCAAGGCACTCGCCGAAGTCGTTTTCAACGACCAGCTATTGATCCGTGGAATCCGAATCGTGGAAGGCGAGAACGGACTTTACATATCGTACCCGTTCCCGATTCAAACGACAACGGGCGAAGACGGACAACAAAGAAGTACCGTTTTCCCGATTACAAAAGTGTTGCGCGACCATGTGGAAGCGGTCGTGCTGGAAAAATACCAAGACACCGTTAATAATGAAAAAGTAGCAAATAAATAAGTTGCGCTTCATGAAATAATTTTCTATAATAAATCACGGCTCGTTAGGACTTTGTCGGGAAAATCGTTTTTTTTCATTTGACGAACCTCGCCCGCACAAACCATGGATCGACGCCATGGGAGCCACTAAAATAAACGCCGATGGGTGCATGAAACAACAGACCAAAAACAAAAAACTTTCTTCGTCGGTCTGTCCCGTAAACATCCGCACCCGGAGGCAAACCTTTAACAAAACGGCGATGCACCGAACGGCGCAAAGCCACCGCGGGGCAACTTATTTTCTCCTTCTTCTAAAACTCGATAAGTTACACAATCCCCGCGGTCGGGCGGCTAAAAGCGGTTCTCCAATCCCCTTCTCCCTCTTTTAGCCGTCCAAAAATTTTTTTAAATAACAGAGGAAAATCAAATGAAAAACCACGCCCCACACCACAAGGACATAGCCGACATTCTCGGAATGATTCATGACCGCGACCATTATACCGTGATTCGCGATTTTTTCGAACTTTCGGCAATTTCTATCCGCAACAATTTCGACTTCGGCCCGGAACACGCCAACTTTGAAAAAAGATACTTGGAAATCGCGCAGGGCTACAAAAAGGAATACCTGGAAGGATTCGCCAAGGCTCTCGGATTGCTCGGCGCAAAGATCAGGAGCGCGGTAGAAGGAAACGCGCCTTTTGCAGACTGGGCGGGCGAACTTTACATGGATTCGGGCACCAGCAACGGCAAGGCGGGCCAGTTCTTCACGCCCTATTCCGTGTCGCAATGTATGGCCCGGATCAATTTTCCGAAAGACGAGGTAAGGGCTAAACTCGGAAGCGACCCGGACCGCGTATTGACTATCTACGAGCCGACTTGCGGCGCGGGCGGTCTAATCGTCGCTTCAATCGACGCACTGAACGAAGCCGGGGTAAACTATTCCTGGAATGCCTTTGTCGATTGCGGGGACATTGACCCGCGATGCGTACACATGACCTATGTCACGCTTTCCTTGCTGGGTGTTCCAGCCGTCGTGAGGCTCGGCGATCTCATGATGGAATATAGACAGACATGGTTCACGCCCGCCTACCTGATGGCGTGGCCTCATTTCCAAAAGCAAATTGGTCGCGGGAACTACCCAAACAGCGCGACGGTTCCGAAGTCAAGCGAGCCCCAGGAAAAGCCGCAGGAAGCGGCACCAGAGCCACCCAAAGAAGAACCCCAGGAACTAGCCCCGGCGGTCGCTGAAACCGTGCCTACCATGGACGCTAACGGGCAATATAGCCTTTTCTAGGAGAACCCAGATGAATCTTGGTTTACCATACAAGGGCAGCAAGAATACTATTGCAGAAGACATTGTAAACCGAATACCGCGCGGCAAGAAATTACTCGACGCCTGCTGTGGCGGCGGTGCCGTGCTTATGGCGGCAGCGATGAGTAACCGATGGGAGAAGGTGGTCGGCAACGACCTGAACCCCGCCACGATTGCCCTGCTTGACGCCGTACTGATTCACAAGGGGCAGATTGAATACGAACACCCGCCCGTCTGCACCCGCGACGATTTCGCAAATAGCCTACAACTCATTGAAAACGGGGACTTCACCATTCAGGACTGCGTGAACAAATATTGCGCCTCGTTTGGCAACGATGGCAAGACATACCTGTACGGAAAACAAATAGAAGAATATAAGCTCGCTGCGGAGCAGATGCTTACCGCCGACACGCTCGATCAACGGCGAAAGTTTTACCGGAAATTCCATGCGCTGATAAATACCGACGATAGCGATGATAAAGAACGCTTGCAAAAGCTCGAATCCATGCAACGCTTGCAAAGCCTGGAACGGTTGGAACGGTTGGAACGGTTGGAACGGTTGGAACGGTTGGATATTTTCGATATTGACTATAAGGAATTTGATGTTGTCTATTTCGACATTCCGTATAAAGGGACAAACAAGTATGATTTCGAGTTCGATTACGAAAGATTCTACGACCTTTTCAAGTCGCTTAAAACAGACTTAAATGTCAACGCATTTTTAAGTGAATACGAAGCCCCGTTTACTTGCGTTGCCGAATTTGAAAAAACACAGCTTATGGCGGCGTCAGTAGGCGCCACCAAAAAGACAAGCAAGGAGCGATTATTTTACAACGGGTCGGCAGACGAATATCGCGCCTTGATGGGGCGAAATTTTGCCGAAAAAAGCGAGCAAATGGTACTTTTTTAGGGCAGAATTTGCATAATTTTTGCAAAAAGTTGAAATAAAAGCGTGAAAATGTGGTTTTTATGCGAAAAATTCGCACAAAACAATACAAAATGTACGATTTTCCGCATTTTTTTTGCGATGTAAGCAAAAAATAAGAAAAATTTTTGTCTAACCTCTTGATAATAGTCAATAATTTATGTATATTATGTATGTAAATAAAAAAGAGAGGTAAACAAATGAAATTCACGAAAAAAGCATTTAGGGTCGCATTGAAGGCCAACAACCAAAAAGAAATCTGGCATTTGACTGCCATCAAGATCGGCAGAACGCCTGAAAAATTTGAAGTATTGCATCTTGTCGAAGAACTAGCCACTACTAATCGCGATTATAAGAAGGCGTGGGCTTTGGCCTTCCGTGACAACGAGTGCCGTCGTGGCGCATTGACAGATTATATTTTTCTTAAGCGCGGGGGCTTTCGTCAATATGGAGATTCCCATTACAGAAGCGAGGCGCTCCAGATGCTCCGCCGTTTGCTGACCGAAAAACCCAGCAACTACACCAAGGTGCCTATGATGGGTCACACCCACCTTTACTTCTGTTCCCCGTCCTACGGCTACGCGGACTACAACAAGGTGCGCACCTGCTCCATCGAAGGCAACGAGGAATTTGTAAACAAAATCGTCAATATCGCCGAAAAATTCATGGCAAAGCGCAATTTTTAGAGGGGTTAAGATATGATAAAAGTCATTAAATGCGAACGCGTGGATAACCCCTTTTACAAGGCCCTGGTAGAAAATCCGTGCATCAGGACTGAAAAAGAATTTGGCACCGAAAAAGAGGCGAATGATTTTATCAACGCCGATATTGACGAATACCTAGCCAAGCATGACGGCAACGACATCAAGGCCATAAAGATAGAACTCGAATGGCAAGTTGGCGCAAGCATAAAGGACAATTCTATGTTCGGGGGCCTAAACATCTATTACCTAAAAAAAAGCTGGTAAAACCGCAAAACAATTCACCACAACACCAAAAAACAGGAGAAACCAAAATGGCGATCAAGGAAAGAACCACAATCATGATCGACCGCGAACTTCTCGCCGAAGCACAGAATACCGCCGCACGAATCGGCATCCCGCTTGTCATTGCCGGTAGCACATCGAAGTTCTTGCGCTACTTGCTCCAGGACTTCAACGCGAAGAACCCGCCGAAAAACAAAAAGGCATAACACGAACAAGAAAGAGGCATCAAATGAAAATCAAAAAATCCGTACATTTAAGGGTCGTAATCGGCCTTGAAAAAGGTCAAGACAGAATCCGTTGCACCGAAGACGAATTTGCCGAAGCAGCAAAGTTCGGTGTCCGCGACCCGTTCCGCAGGAATCGTTTTGTGGCGGCGTTTTCGGTTTACGAAGACACCAAGGGCGGTTTCTTCGCATACTTTAGCGAGGCATTCAAGATAGCAGCCCGCAAGGTTTGGGGTATCAAACAGAATGAACAGACCGAGAAAACAAAAAACAAGGGAGCCCAAAAGGAGGCGAACTGATGAAACCGACAAAGGAAATGCTCAAGGAATACGCGGCCATCGCCAAGAAAAGCAACCGCGACATGAAGGAATGCATCAAGGCCCACCTGGTCGCCAATTGCCCCAAGTTCGCGGGGCACGAGGACAAGTTCAACGAATGCATCGAATACGTCACCGAGTGCGCCAAGGAAATCCTCAAGAACCGCCCCGGAGACGTGGCCGACGACGCCTGCTACAAGATGGCGCGCGACTTCTTCAACGACGAACTCTGGGATAAGGACGAGAAAAAGACCTCCAAGAAGGCCGCACAGGCGCCCGATTTGGAGACGACCGAGCCGACGCCCGACTCCGAGACCGAAACGCCCGCAGAGTGCGAGGAAACGAAGCCTGCGCCCAAGCCTGAACAGGTCCAGCTTTCGCTTTTCGACAACGCGGGGATCGCCGATGCATAAGTTCGACCGCACAGAACGCCTTGTCCTTGACCGGGGCGTTCTCTGCCGCATCGTGACGGCGCACGGGATCGTCAAGGAGACGGCTTACCACCTGGACGTGGCGAAAATCTACGAGGACGGACGGCAACTTTCCCGAAACATCGAGTGCCAGCCTATTGCCGGCTGGACCGTCGGTTGGCCCGGAGAGAAGTTCCGCGACAGGTACTACTGCCGGGATTGGGAGCAAAAGCTGGAACCGTGGGGCAAGTCCTACACAAGGCTTGAAAACCTCTCCTGGCAATCGCCTAGCGAGGCCGACAAGGCTGTTTTCTGCCAAAAATACCCCGAATTCAGGTGGATCCTGGCAAAGTCCGAGCTTTCAAACAACGACTACTTCCACCTTCTCCCCTACTGGAAAAAGCACCCGCACGACGTGGAGCTCCTGCTTGACGCCGGGTACATCTCGCTTGCGATGGACGGCAGGCTGTGGAATGCGACTGACGCGAGCAGGAAGGCGGTGCTTGGCTGGCTCCGAGCCCACAGGGCCGAGGTAGACGACCCTTCGCTAGACGGCATCCGGTGCTGTATCCGATATGGCTGCTCCTACGAAGACTGGTGCGGTTACAATGCCGAGATTTTCCGCGACACCAGCGTGGACTACGACGTCTACCGATGGCTGAAGGACGGGCTTAAGCGAAATCGCAGCCTCTATGCGAAACTCCGTCAGTACCGCGACTACGCGGACATGGCAAAGGAGGCAGGCCACGACCTGCGCGACCGCTACTGGCGATTCCCGAAAAGCCTCAAGAGGGCGCACGACAAGGTAATGACCGAGGTGGCGAACATACGCGCAGCGAAGAAGGCCGAGGAACTCCGGCAGAAGGGTATCAAGTACCTGGAAGCCGTCAAGGCGTGGATCGGTTCGGACATGGAACTGAAAAACGGCTGGCGCGTCTACGTTCCCGAATCCGCCGAGGACATCGTGCGGCAGGCCGAGGCGCTCAAGCAGTGCCTTGTTTCAGCCGACTACATCGGGAAGGTCATCAAGGGCGAGTGCGTCCTGGTGTTCGTCCGTTTCCGCGGACGGCCCGTCGCAACGGCTGAAATCCTGCCAGGCGGGAAACTGGGGCAGTTCTACGGGAACGAGGCAGACAGGAACCGCTGCAAGCCAACGAAGGCCGCCACGGTAGCCTTCGACGCCTGGAAGGCGGAATACATCGACAGCAAGAAAAAGAAAATCAAGCACAGAAAGGATGCCGTAAAGGCCATGAAGAAGGTTGCCTGATTATGAAAAGGTTTAGATTCAAGATGAACGAAAAAGTTTTCCCGACGGTACTAATCTGTCTCAACCTGTGCGCCATGGTGCCGTACATCAACCAGGGCAATTTGAAAATGAGTGTCTATTGGTTCGCAGCCGCGCTGCTGAACTTCGCTTTGACATGGCTTTAATCAACCCATAAGGAGTAATCAAAATGAAAATCAGTATTGACGATGTAAAGCAAATTGCAAACAAAGTAACGCAGGGGTGGGGAGCAATTACACGCCACTGGAAATCGAGCTCGCAAAGATGGTGGTGAGATACCGGCAGACGATCTGCAGGCTCGCGGACGAAAAGGCAAGGATGTTCGACAACCTTTACAAAGTCTACAACGCAGTCCACAGCACCGAATTTTCCGCCGACCTCATGCACAAGCACGCGGCCGTCTTGGCAGGAAACAGCAAGGCGCATTTTGCACAGGCCGTAAAACTCGACGGCGAACTAAAGGAATTTATCGACAATGGCAATGGAGAAAATAAAGAAGGCTGAAGAGCGTGAACGGCTTGACCGCATCTTTGCGGAGGTTGAAGCCGCCGAGCGCGGCGAGGTCCTGGAACCGGAAGACACCCGCACGCAGGAGCAGCGAGACGAGGACAACAGGCGCGCCAAAATTTACCGCCTCTCAAGTCTCGAACGCAAGGAGTTTCTCGGCAACGTGAAGAGCATCGCCGGAAACGACGGATTCAAAACGAAGTGGGAGCGGGTTCTCTCGCAGTTTATCCTTAACCAGCTTGCGCCGATGAACGAGGAAATCAACATCTTGCGCAACTTCGCAAATGCGGTCGACAACCGATTGCAGAAGGCTGAAAAAGAGGCCAAGGAACAGGACAACCACCACTACTATAAAATCTTCGCAGAAGGCGTCAAAACGCTTCTGGAATCAATCTAAAAGGAGATGAAGAAATGATTCGTAGAGAATTGAATGAATATCAAGAAGAAGTTCTTGAATATACCGGTTTGAGCATTCCACGTTTTGCCCACCGTCGAAATCGGGTAAGATGCTCCGATTGTTACAAATGGATAAGAGCTAGTAAAGAATTGCCGAAGGAACTTGTTCAAGATGATAAAGATGCTGACGCCTATGGTTTAAACATTCATCCTGGAATAGTGTGTGGAAAGTGCGGAAGGAATTATTGGACGAAAGCCGACGAAAAGTTTGAGATTACCCAACGATCTAATAATTCCAAAAAAATTAAAATCAGAAAAGCAAAGAAAATGCTGGAGAAAATAAAATGATTAACCTAACCAAGCACCAGTTCAAGATTTGCGAGGCGGTCTATCTGGGACTGGATTGTTACTACATGTCCGCAAAGGACCGCATAAAGATCACAAAGGCTCACACGGACTTCGCAAAAAGGATCATTCCGACCTTGCCGCGTGGCTGGATGCAGCAAAAGCACTCCTGGGACGCCTGCAAGAGTTAAGCCGACCGAAATAGCGCGAACGGCGTAAGTTTTATGTAAGAAACAAATAAGTTACAAGACGTGCGAATTTATCTAGTTTTAATTTAAAAAAAGGTAAATAAAACAAATGAAATTCATTAAGACCTGTTTGCAAGCTGTCTACATATTGCTTGGCACAGCATCCATGGTGGTCGCGCCGTTCGCCTTTTTCTTCTACATTCTGGAACTTGGCGCGCTCCGTTCGATAATCTACGCTTGGCTGGTGTGCGCCTTCTTAAGCGCGTTTGTAATATTGCCTACCGGAACAACGAAAGCCCGCAAGGACAGAAAGACAAGGCGCAACGTACTCCGGATAAAGAAATTCTTTTGCTCGATATTTTCGACGATGAAAAAAGGAATCTGCAAGGTCTATGAAGAAATATTCAGCGAAGAATATATTGAGGACTAGAGTAAATGCTAAAACGCGATAAAATAATTCAAGCGGCGGCAAATATCGAAGGTTCAGCCGTCTTGCTATCCGAAAAGTGGGACTGCTATCTAATCGGCTACACCATCCCGGAAGGCACAAAGACCGTGCTGGGCGTGTACGACATGACGGAATTGGTAAGCGGTGACGACCTAGACAGAGAAAACGCCATTATTGACGAAATGAAGGCCGTAAACGGCGAATTTAAGCCGGTTCTGGTTCACACATGGTAGAAACGTGGCTTGCCGTCTAATAGTCCTTGCCTTTGCGCTTATGGTTATTGCAACCATCTTATTTATCGTTGGTGCGCTTGGCTTGTACATCGGAGAATTGGTAAAATGACGAATCTTGAAAAATTCTACCCAGGGAAGAAGCTTGAGGCGTTCAGGGTAGGGAGTAGTGCTTTAGCTCATGACCCGGACGATGGTAGATACTGTATAGAGTGCGAATCGTGCCACGCTTGCGAATTTTGCGACACCGACCTGGAACACAGAACCTGCATTGACACGTTCGAAACGTGGGCGAAACGGGAGGCTTTTAATGGGTAAAACGCTAATTTTACCGCTTAAAAAGAAGTGGTTTGACATGATAAAGGCCGGTATTAAAAAAGAAGAATACCGCGAAATCAAGCCGTACTATATCAGGAAATTTATCAAGTTTGACACTTTGCGGGAGGACTTGCTGGAACACTACAAGATTGGTTTCGACGAGGGCGATCCACCTATTCTTAACGATGAAGAATTAGAAAATTTCCGAAAGAACTTTTAATTTTCTCCCTCCGTAAAAAACCGAAGCCCCCGGGGATTTCTCCCCGAGGGCTTTTTTGTAGCCTCCCCGACTACGTTATTTTTTTTTCTTTGTTTCTAATACCGTTCGACTATCGCAAGACTGCGAACGTTGCGGCATAGCATTGTTACCATCTTTTCAGCGTCCTTGCTTTCGTCTATGCGTTCCTTTGCATCGTTGCGCTTCATTCCAACCAACACGCACGCTGCCGAATCCTGGTAGGTGTTTCCGGCGTGTATCCTGACGCCACGCCTTGACGGCACCTTGTCCGAGAACAGAAGCGGCAGCTCGCGCCCGAACTTCGGGGACTTGGAATTTTCGATTGAATAGAGGCCGGCGGGAATAGCCTTTGCCGCGTTTTCAAGCGTGTAGCAAATAAAAGCACCGTTCAAGTAAAGACGGCCCAGGATAGCCTTTTCCGTGCGAGTATAGCGTACCAGCGTAAACATGGTTTTAGTCCAATACCGTCCACTTTGCGCGGGCGAACTGGCGCACTCCATAGGAATCCGAGCCCCAGTGCCTTTTGCCTCCGGCGAAAATTTCAACGCCCTTGTCCGCACATCCCGCTACAAATCGAGACATTCCCCAACATCTCCAAATGCCGCGTAAAATATCGTCCACTTCCTCGCGGATCAATTTCACCGGTTCGTGTTCGCCCTCGACAATTCCCTCAAGGATGTAAAGGACATCGTGGGCCGTCGGTGCAGCGTTGTAATCGTCGTCTCCTTTACGCCATTGCGGAACCATCAGGGACACGGGCCAGAACGTAGACGCTCCGTCCGTAATGAAATGCGGGTAAATATTGATTACCAGCTTTGCGCGTTCCTTTTTCCCGTCGGTGAACGTGCGGGTGAGCCAAATATCTATTATCGCCTTGCCGCAAAATTCGAAGGGCCGCTTTTCGGTAGTGACAAACGGTGTCACCGTGTAGGATTCTACAGTGCACTTTGTTCTCATAGCTCCAGCCTTGAATCCCGTGCCACTTTCGGGCTCCCGGAAATAATTAGCCCTTTGTTGTTCAAAGCACCTATAATTTCACGAAGCAGTCCGTTAGTCTCCTTGACTTCACTTTCCAACCGGACGAAGTGAGTATTTCCTTCGTTCAATCGTTCGCGAGTTTCCCGGTTTTCGTGCTGGAGCAACTTCACTTCGGACTTTAGGTTTTCAATTTCCTGGTCGCGTTCCTTCTTTGCCTGCTCACGTTGAAGTTCTATGGCTACAGCGCGAGCGTCCGCAGCTTCCGCCTTGCGTACCGCCTGCACGGCCTTCACGACTGCCGTTGCGGCAGTCCCAATGGAGCCAACTAGGGTTGCAATCGCGGCAATGTCAGTTCCTGTGATGTCCAATGTCAAATCTTCCTTTCCTTTTTCTTAAAGGTGTTTTTTATTGTCTTTTTCCATCAAACATCAAAACCTCTACTTCATCCTAACCCTATGCTAGAATGCCGCCAGCTGGATAAATCCTATTACCGGACTTCACAATTAGAACTGATGCGCCGTGAGGTACGCTAAATGACCGAGGGTTAGGAGAACCTGTCGTGGCGGGGAAGGACACATCGCTGGAACCGCTGTTGAATATGATTGCCACCTGTCCGTTTGCAAGGTTGTTCATCTTGTCAACGATGTCAGCAGCGCTCGCGTTCCAAATATGATTAGTCAGTGTGAGCCCACCGAAAGCGTCAAGATTGCCCGTTACTTTTTGGTCGCCGTTTACCTGCGTAGGACCGAGGGCTAGCTTTTCCGCTGCTTGCTCCAGGCTCTTGACAAGCATCGCCCCCACCTCGACTCTATTATTGTTGTCTGGGGTGCGCGCCTTAATAGAATCAACCGACACATTTGCAGCATCGACATTACCTGCTTCCAATGAATAAAGGCCGGACATGGACGGCTTGTTATTTCCGGGAACCCACTCGGAACCTCCGACCTTGAACTTTACGGCGGCTTCAATGATTCCGGCAGCAAGAGAATAAAGGTCGGATATGGAAGGACCGACGCCTGCGACATTTTTCCAAATAGACGTGCCAACATTGATTTCACCAGTCTTGATTGGGCCCATATTGCCGTCAGCGAGCCAGCTTGCCAACACGGAAAGCGTAAGGGCTTTATTCTTCTGTCCTATTTGGTTTCCAGGCTTAATCAAAACCAGGATGTCATCAAGAGTCAGTTCCATGGCGCGGGGCAACATGGACCCGGCTATCGGCGCATCAGGTATTCGTCTATTGTAAGGCATAGGAGATTTCCTTTAGTTAGTGCGTAATAGCAACACCTTTGTTTTAAGTTCCATCAAAGATACCAATGTCTGGAATATTATCCAGAAATAAAAAACTACAAATGGGCACAACCTAAATATATATTTATTTTTCATCATGTGGTACCGTTCAAGTGTGCCAAACTTCCCGCTTTACGGGTAATTCGTTGATAAAGCAAGCCGACGGCAACGGGGCATACTCCCTGCTTTCTAACAATACTGCAAGTTCCAAGAGATTATGTTCAAGGTCGGACTCAAACCGCAGTTGACTTCGGGTATTTCGCTTGTTCCTACGGGCATCCCTATAGGACTGGTATAACAACAAGAACAGGGAACCGCCGTCTAGCCGTTCCCCTTCCGAGAGTTCCTTGACGAGCCGAACCGAGTTACCGTTGGTCGCCCCGCCACGGCACGTTAGGAATCCTTGACGAGCCGAACCGAGTTACCGTAGCCCTTGTCGTACGTATTCTGGCGCATCGTAGCAACCGTATCAAAGCCTCGGTAGTAGGCATAACTACCACTCTCCGTAATAGTCCAAAAGTGAGCGTAAGAGCCAACATAGCGGAAACTACCAGTGTAGTATCCTGCGGGGAGAACTCCAAATCCATAGTCGTCCGTACCGCCCCAAGATGTAGCCCAATCAACATTAGCAGCCTTCAGTCTAGTTCCCGCCACGTCAGTACCTCCAACGGCATTTGCGAGTGCCGTCCATTCGTCATTTGTAGGCACGTGCCAACCCGGAATTAAATCGGACCTATTGTCATTAAGCAACTTGCAAGCATACCAATTGTACAACAGACCGCACTTCATAACACCATCTATGCCGTAAGTAGCTTCGCTATTGTTGTAGTACCAAGCATTCGGTGTGGTCGGAGTACCACCGCCACCAATCCCACACCCGCTGAACTTGTAGTCCAGGTTCTCTGCAAGCCAAGTTGCACCACCGATTGTGACAGTCCTGTAAACTCTACCACCAATGGTTGTTGTAGTGTCAACAAATGTCACGCTTCCTAGCCCGGAAGCAGAATAGTCAGCGCCAGGAATCACCACAGCGAAGTTGTTATAGTAATTCGTGCTCGGATAGTAGACACCCAAGAAATCACCACCGATATAGCCGTTCTCGTCAACGACCTTAACACCAGTCGTCGGCATAATGTTTTTAAGATAAGGGACACCACCACCGCCACCACCACTAATACTAGCAATAAGGTCCGGACAATCATCCAACTTGCTACCCGATGGAACTTCAACTCCCTTGTCGCTTATCGCTTGAAGTATATTGGTCTTTACGCCCTGCAACCTTGTAATTTCGCTTGCGATACTCATTTTCGTCACCTCCTTACAGTGCCGCCAACAGCGCTTCCACATCGCCAATCACTGCATACAACGTCGCATTCTGTACAGCGTTTGTGCTCTCACTAGACAACGTAGTGTCGTAACCCGCTACATCGGTCCAACTACTGACTTGGTTATCCCACATTTTGACGACAACACCAGATCTGCCAATATGTACAAAGGTTAAACCACTACCTATCCACGAAGGATAAAAATAATTGTAACCTTGCCCCGCAACATCCTGCATCACAGGCAACTTACCGCTACTGACAATGGCCGCCACTTCGCTCTGTGTGGTGGTGGGAGTAATGTACACGATTCCATTACCTTCACCACCACCACCACCCAATAAATAACCTGGAACCTTTTTTGTTATGCTCGAAGTATCCAATACCCCAAAGTTTTCAGAAACGAGGTCCATCTGCGTTGCGTTTGCAGTTAGGTCTTTGATTCTTTTTGTTGCCATAAATTTTTCTCCACTAGGTTGTGGTTAAAAAGTCCAATGCTACAAGGTGGTTCCCTTCGCTATCCACTAGGTAATTTCCATCATCATCCACAAGTTCATATTCAGTATCAGGCCAACGCTGGTCCACGACAATAGGCTGCCCGTTATCCTCCAGGACTATGAGCCCCCAGAGTTCCCCATCCTCACAAGAGAGGAATGTGCCTTGCCCAAAATCGACACCCGAAGCCGCCGCTATGGTTGTTACTTCTTCTATATCAGGATTAGCCATTCCCGGGCCAAGAATGAAGTAAAGACCAGCGGGCCATACGGGACAAAGAATCATGTCCGAAATGCCGAGAGCTATTTTGAAATAGTTATAAATAGCCTCGTTTGTTGGCAAGTCTTCGGTTCCGCTACCCAGGCGAATCCTCATTCTCAACTGTTCGTCGGTCTCGCCAATTTTTCGGACGATTCCGAAATATAGGCCGTAATAGTCGAGCATCGGGCCGACTGCATCGTCAATGTTGAAATTGTCCGAAATTTCACGTAGTACCGTTTCGATTTCATCCGAAGATCCAAGAGTCGCGTCGATAACGCCGAGTAGCTTCGTACTCCGCTTGTATTGCTCTGGAACGTACTTTTTCTGTTCCAAGGAATAATTTGTTATCGGCTCGCTCATAAAATATTACCAATACTAAAACTATTCTGCAACAAAGGAAATTCTATCATCTTCGAGGGCCGCATAGCTGAAGAACGAAACGGGGATTCTCTTGTCCGTTTCGTAGCTTGCAGAACTGGGTGCAGTGTCTGGGCTGTCTGTCACAGCGACGGCGCAAGTTGCCACGCCAATACCTGGAACATCGTAAAGTCCCTGGTTGATTCGTGTCGAAATAATATCCTTGCCGAGGGTATATTCCTTTTCAGCCCATTCAACAAGAGCGTCCTTTACCACGTCCTGGCCCGGGAAGGCTTCTTCGTCGTAAAGCGAATATGTGACCTTTACCCAAAGATACACGGGCGTGGGGCGGCTAAAGCTAATTTGCTGTTCAATTCCGTGGCTGTCAGTGATGTTCACCGACGTGTTTCCGTAAGACTGAATGCCCCCAGGCTGGTTTTCGTAGATGCACTTCGCAATATCATTGTCATTGCCGCCAACGACAAGAGAAATAAACGCCTTGCCCGGTATTCCGTCCTCGTCCGTAGCAAAGCCTCGGTTAGACTTGACAATAGCTGAAGAAACGCCTTGAACATCGAGCAGGGCGGCCTCTATTGCCGGGTCTGTCGCGCGGCTCTTTCTCACCCTTGCCGCAGCAGCACGGCGAACCCTCAAGGAATCGTCGGATTCCAGGTCCTCGCCGGGGTCACCGGCCACGTAGTTGTAAACGGAGTTCCAGCCGCTTACGCCGACGGCAATAGTGTCTAGCTCGCCAATTTCGCAAGTCTGGTAGCCCAGATCGACGGCCGTAAAGGCGCCCTTTTGGCCGGACAATATGATGAAATCGTCTGGCATGGCCCCGGTGATTCCCACGGGCGTGCCGTCTTCATCATAGACCCTAAGCCCGCGAGCCGTTTGTGTCGCGTTGCCGCCCGCCGATGCGATAGCGGACGCGAGAACGGAAATGTTGGACGCCGAGGTCGAGTTGTTCAGCGTCACGTCACCAAACGTGAAGTGGAAAACGTACTCCGTATTCTTTGCGGAGCCGTCGTCGATAATCAGGAGTTCGTCGCAAGAGGCGCGGGAAATTGTCACGGTCTCGTCAAGCGAGAAGTTCAGGTTGCCGCGTTGCCGCTTTGCGAGGGAGCCGGCCGGGATCGTCGCGCTGTCACCGCTAGTATAGAGGACGGCATCTACGGTGCAGGGCAGGGCCGGTTTACGCGAAACGCCGTTGAGGGCCGCGCGTGCGTCGAGTGCCGCGCCTACGGCCTGGTTCGGGTCAAGGCTGGAATAGATTTCCTGTGCAAGTTCCCAAAGGTCGTTATAGGATAGGGCGAGCTGTGAAATAAGAAGTCCGTTCGGACTATCCACGGCGGTTTCAAAGGCAACGCCGAAAACTTGCTTGAACTTGTTTTCAAATTCAAGGCGCAACTCCTGGAGCGTCTTTCGGTTCAAGCCGGTAGATGTTACAAATTCGCCCATTATATCGTACCCTCTGCAATTTCGCCCGCTGTTCCCTGCACCCTAAAATCGACGGTAAGGCGGCGGTTTCTCACGGAAAACCTCAATTCGAGCGAAAGTATGGTTGCCACGCCGTCCACGCTCTTGATTACAGATGCGAGCAGGGAGCGCACCCTTCCAAGGTCGGGGTTCTTCTTGAGTATTTCCTCGTAATAGGGGACGCCCACGGAACGGTCAAGGAAACATTCGCCCTTGAAAGTCTGGAGTCTACATTGGATCCTTTGTGCCAGCAGGGCGGACGGGTCAACCAGCACGGCAATATTGCCGGAGCCGTCAAGACCGATGTCCCAAGTTGCCGTGTCGAGCGCAAGTTGCAATTCAAACTCCTTATCTTAAATATAACTTATTTTTAGCTCATTTTTACACTACATTTTCAAAAAGTAAAAAAAGGAACGGGAAACTTCACGGCCTACCTCCCCAGGTCTAGCCCTCGCAAAGTCTCCCGTTCCAAGCCCGAAAAATTCAGGACAAAGAACCCGAACCGGATCCGGTTCCCGTTGTCGCGCCCTGCCCGCTTGACGGTTCGACAGATACGGCGATACCCTGCTCCACGGTAACGGAAACCGTCGCCGTCTTGATGTAGGCGTCTATCTTGTCGGCCAACTTGTCGGCTATGTTCTGCAACGCCGTATCCTTCGCCACGTTGTCCTTGTCGTTGAGCGCGGCGGCTTCTTTCAGGGCCGTTCCGAGGTCTGTCTTGAATTTTGCCAAATTGAGGGCCATATACTGCTATACCTCCGGCGTTATCGGCGTAGGCGTGGGCGCACTTGTCGGGCCCATCGCTGTCGGGTGGACGTGGTTCTTTAGGCTTACGCCCGGGCCGGTCGGTTCCGGGCCACAGAACACATCGCCACGGGCTATGATGTCACCCTTCGCGACTACCTGGCCGTCAAAGACGAACTTTTTAGCCGTCCAGGTAATCACCCCTTCCTTGTCAATGGTGATTCTGGCCTTGCCCTTCGACGGTGACGGAACTAGGCCCGGAATGGCAACGGCAGAATCGAGGTTGAAACGGGACGCAACGGCGGGAATGGCCGGAAAATCGCCGTTTTTCCATGTCGAAATATCGGATTCCTGGAAAAGCAACAGAACGCCGTCGCCCTCGTCAAGCGGGAACTCCAAGTCGAAGAACTTGGACGCGGGAAAAACGACGGGAACTTCCATCAGGCTCGGAATCTCGATTTGCACCCCGTTATCCATGAGCATATTCACGGCGGGCTTGACCGTCGCCGTGTGCTTTTCTGCGTCGTACTTTTCAACCTTGGCGGGTAGAGAAGTATGGACGGCGTACATCGCGGAGCTTAAGAATAAATCCATTGCGGCTTGCATTGACGGCATAAAATTAAGCCTCCACCAGGTTCAAATCCATCGCGAAAGAACTATCCTTGCCTGTCCCAACCGCTACTTCCATGCGGTCAACCACAAAAAGGCCGTCCACGCCCCGGTTCGGGTCGGCAACGTGAACAAGGCTGTTCGGGCGCAACTTCGGGAACACCATCGTTCGCGCCGAATAGGTCTTCTTCATGTTCGTAAAAATCTTGTCAAGGAGCGCATAGGCATCGTCTGTCTTTTCGGGCGTCAGCTTTATTTCTTGCCCGCCAACATCAACGCTTTCGCCAATCTTGCTTGCAAGAGAGCTTAAATTAGAGTGCGCCGCGCCCACGTAGTCCGTGGTATCTTGCAGGTTCAAAAGGCCCGATTCAGGGGTGATGTAGGCTATCGAGTAGGTGGAATCCGCATTATAGCGGAAAACGACCATTTCGGCAAGGTCAACGTAGATTCCTATTCCCTTGGTCTTCAAGTCCTGGGAAAGTTTCTTCATTGCGCGGGAAACGGGGCCGACAAAAGTCCACCCGCCGGGGAACTTCACTTCTTTAGCCATATCCTTTCCTTGCGGCACCAGGCCCAAGATCGTGCAAATAGAATCTATCACCATGTCGGCGGTGGAATCCTTCGGGAACGACAAACAGACGGGCGTACAGGTGAACGGGCGAGTCAATGAACGCAAGGCGATAGAACGGATAACGGTCAGCGTGTCCGTTCCGTCCCTGTATGTCTTCGAGTCGATGATGTTGCCCTGGTACATTAGGCCCGGTTCGGCTCCCTGTTCGTAACCGGCGAACAGAGCGACATTCGCTCCGCGTTGCAGAAACTTCGAAATGGTGTCTTCGTTCGCGTTGTGGATCGTGGCTTCAAGCTCGTTATCGTCAAAGACGCGTGAACGTACACAGCGGGCGTCAATGCGTAACGCCGCCACATCGACCTGCACCCCATTCGCGTTGCGGGCCTGTAAAATTACCTTTCTACCCCAGAGCATTTGCAGCCTCCCATTCCGCCAATTCTTCGGGCGAAATCCAGAAAATGCCCCAGGAATCGCCAAGGGCCGAATATTCCGAAAGCGGCTTGCCTTGTCCCTCCGAAAGCGGCAAAACGATAATGTCGCCCTTGATGGGGGACAACGCCTTGTGTTCGCGCAATATCGGGAAGCGTTCGACAAGCCGGAACTGGCCCAATTCCCCGGAATCCGAAGAAACGGTCACGAACCACGCCGAGGCGCGGCTATTCCAGAGCAAGCGCAACGTGATAACCATCTGTTCGGGGATAAGGACTTGGAACTTCTGGTCTGCGCTTATTGAAGGGTTGAACGGAATTTCAAGCATTAGCGAATCACCCCCAAATATAGTTCATTCATCGTTGACTTGCTAACATTTTTCGCCACCTTCTGTCCCACGTTCACGCCGAGTGCGGATTTCCGGTTGATGTCGCTATCCATGTCCTTCGGCTGCACTTGCGCCGTTATTTCGTGTTCCATCAGCGAGACGGTGAGAATTTGACGGAACGAAACCTTTATTTCGAGGGCGTCGCCTGAATCTCCGTTGCGTTCGGTCGAAATATTCGTGATAGCCACGTTGTCGTAGACTTCCAACGATGTGACGATAGTCACGGGCTGCTTGGCGTCCATGACGGCCTTCAAATCTATCCAGGCTTGCTTTGCGCGGTTTTCAAGCTGGTAATTTTCGGCCTCCGCCATCAATGTTTCGGAATCCTGCAAATCTAGCTGTTTGGCGCGTTCTTCTGCAAGTTTTACGGAATGGTTGGTGACAAGGCCGGTGAGCGAGCCTTCCTGGAGTTCAAGAAAAATGCCGTCCGAAATTGCGCGTCCGTCTTGCAGGGGGTTCTCGGTGACTTGCGCCGACTTGGAATGATCCTCGTCAAGAATCAGGTCGAGTTCGACGGAGCCGACCTTGTAGCCTTCTTTTGGATAGAACAGACATACGTGCTGGGGCAAGGACTGTTCGCCCATGACGGTCTGTGCAATAGCCTTCAAAACACTAATCATATTGACCCGATTGCAAATTCTTTGAGTTTAACATTAAAGGCGGCATCGAACGCCTGGCGAGAGAGGGCGGAAATATCGAACTTTTCTTGCGCCTTGGTGTTCGCCTCGGTTGCCTTCGTCTGCTTTTTAGTGGCGGAGACACTTTCTTTCAGGCTTTTCTCAATTTCTTCAAATTGCTTTTTGAGTTCTGCCGTGTCGGATGTCATGGAAGGCGTCTTGACGGCTCCGGCCTTTACTTCAAATTCTAGTCCCGTCATTTCCTTGTAAACATCTTTCATGGCGTTTACAAACGAGGCTCTTTTTGTAATTTCAAGCTGGACTTCTTGCAATTTCTTTGACGCTTCGACACCTTCTGGGCCACCTAGAGCCGCTTTTTCCTGCAATTTCTTTAATTGCGCTTTTCGGGCCTCTTGCTGGCCCACCACATCGGCCATGATTTCTTCACGGGTCTTTGTGCTGTTGGACGACCTTAATTGCTGTTCCATGTAATTTCGTGCATTTGCCCTTTGTTCTTCGGTGGCCTTTGCGCGTGCCTTGCCTTCAAGCCAGTTGTAAGCCTCGACAAAACCTTCAATGGCTAAAAGGGCTATTCCGATGGGGCCGAGGGCCGTCTTCATTGCGAGACCGATGGACTTTGCGCCGGTTACGGCAATATTTCGGAAACCAGTAAAGGAAAGCGTCATGTTTTGAAACGCCGAGCTTCCAATGGCGGCGGCTTTCAAGAAGGCGTTTACAAGGGTCACTTGCAAATCGCGTGTGGCAAACGCCACGACAAGTATAGAAAGACGGCGAACCCAAGTAAGCAATTCGTCAAACGGAATAGAAGAAAGCGCATTGCCGAACGCCTGAACCTTTGCGACAATAGGCGTCCAGTCGAACGCGATTAGAACATCAACACCCGCCTTAAGCAACGGCAAGAAGGCCTCCGCCATGTTCTGCAAGGCGGTTACAAAGTTATCCTTAAGCGTTGAAATTCGGCCCTGCAATGTCTGGCTTTGCGCTTCGAGGTTGCCGTAGAACAAACCGCCCGCACTTGTGGCGGACTTGAAAGCCAAGGTCACCATGTCGGCACTAATCGCGCCCTTTTCCATGGCCTTTTTTAAATCTGCAACCGACATTCCCGTTTGCTTCGAAATTTCGGTAAGCGGGTTGAATCCTTGGTTGATTAGCTGGAGCAAGTCTTGCCCCATCAGGCGGCCCGTGCTTTGAATCTGCCCGAAAACGAGGGCGAGACCGTTCAGCTTGTTTTGATCCGCACCGGCAATGTCACCCAGCATCTTTAAAGTAGGGACTACCTTTTCTGACTGCAAGCCGAACGACATCAAGGTTTTTGCGGCGCGTGAAAGACCTAATTTGTCAAACGGGGTTTTTGCGGCAAAATCCGAAATTTCCTTGATAACGGCGGCGGCACGTTCCGCACTACCAGTCATTACCTTAAATTCGGCGTTCAGGCCTTCCATCGTCATTGCGGCTTCTATGCCCGTCTTTGCAAGCATGGTAAAGCCAGCGCCGAGAGCGAGACCGCCTACGAAAGTCTTGAAACCCGTCAATGCCTGTTTGGCCTTGTCAATGCCTTTAGGGTCAACCTGAAAGCCCAAGCGGGTGAAAAGTTCCTCAATTACCATCAGCGTCTCCTTTCGTTCGCTTGCCGCATCTGTTCCATTTGCATGGCCTGGTATGCGTCCGCGGCGGCTTCACAATCGCGGCGCATATCGAGAATGGAATTGAAGTACCTAATATCGTCCAAGTCCCATTTCTCGACCTCGCTCAAAGGCTGGCCCATATCCACGACTAGGCGCAATACGGGCCACATATCCTCTACTTCGCCGGCGAGTGACCCGACAGAGCCAATCCGGGCCCAGGTCTGGTCTCGGTGGGTTCGGCTCCTTCGGAGGTAGCGGTTGTTCTCGGCTGGAGACCAAAGCGAGCCGCCAACTTGAAAGGGGCCAATTTGTTGAACTTCCAGCTTTCAAGGACAATCGAATACATGGCTTCAAGTTCGCCCTGGAAAACCGTGTCGATGTCCGTTGAACTCTGGATTTCTACGGGCGGCATACCGGGCGCGGTGATGGTGCAACCCTTCAAGGAATCGACCACGATGCCCACGGCCTTTTCGTCGGGCAAGTCGGCAAGCATTTCGATGATGCCGTCAATGATGGAATTAAGGTTCACATCTTCGGACAGCTTCGACAGGTCGATGCTCTTGACAAGCGGCAAGACGAGAGTGCCCACCCTCTTTGCGAGGGTGAAGGCCTTTGTAGCCGGAAGCGGACGGAACCGCACGGAGAAATTTTCAATATCTTTAGTAATCGGGGAGATCATGGGTTAGTTACCTCCTACGAGGTTGGCACCGATGCCGGTATCGAACACCCATGCGCGGGTATTCAAATCGTCACCGTCTTCCCATTCGGGATCCTTGCGAATCCAGGCTTGCGGGGCGAAGAAAAGAGTCTTGCCGAGCAAGTCCTTGATGGTAAGCGGGAACACTCCGGCGTTCGTCACCTGGTCGGCTGCGAGGGCGGCAGAAAGTTCGGCGTTCACGGTAGCGGTCTGCTGGAGCGTGACGGTCACTTCGAAATCGCCCTGGTTCTTGTTGATTCTTTCCACATCGCCACCGGCTCCCTTGGACTTCACGAAAGCGTCTCCGGAACGGTTGACAGAAACAAAGGTGCCTTCGGCATATCCGCTAATAGGGATAACGCCGAAAGTGATAACGACCATTTTCGGGTCGTAGGTCTTGACGGTTAAATCAGGTGCGGGCATTTTTGGCCTCCTTTAATTACACGGAAATAGTGCCGTTAATGGTTACACGATGGATAGCACCCTGGTAGAGTGCGGTGAAGTTCACGTCCGGCAGCTTGCGGGCCAGCTTGTCGGCTTGCGGAATGTCGGCGTAACGCGGGACGGTCACGACGATAGAATCAGCCTGCAAGATACCGGCAGAAGCGGCCTGGTTCAGTACGCCCTTGACAAGTCCTTCGATCATGGCTATGCCCGTGTCGTCATACGGAATCTTGCGGTTGTTGACGAGTGCGGAATAGACGGTTTCGCGGAGACGGGCTTCAAGCCAGTCCGTACCGATGATAATGTCAATCCATTCGCCGCTTGCGACCTTGCCTTCCTGGGTGATGTTCACGCCGCCGACTTCGGAATAGAAGTTGCAGTTTTTGGCAACGAGTGCGGTTTCCTTGGTTGCCGTGATATTGTCGGAAGCAACGCCCTTAAGGGTCTTGTAAGCCCAAGTGGAAGAACCCGGATTGTACGGGAAACCTTCGCCCATCCATGCGGCATCGGGATAGTCCGCGCCGGTTGCGGGTACGGCGTGGAAAATAACGGCGGTGCGGTCATAGCCCAAATCCTTAAGGGTGTAGGCCGGATCGGTGGTCTTGGTGCCGTCGAAGCAATCCACGTTTGCAGACCAGATGATAGAGAATTTCTTTGCGCTCTCGACCCATGCGGCAATGGCTGTAATCTTGGCGGTGGAGTCAACCATGGCGGGATCGACAACGAGGCCATACCAGCTATTGTCTTCGTCACAAATTGCGTTCAGGGACGCGGCAACGGAGGCGTCGTTGGAATCAGCGCGGCCCACGACAATGCGGTTCACGGTCGGGTTCTGCGAGAAGATAGCGTTTGCAATCTTATAGACCGCGCCGAGCGTGCTCCAGCCATCATCTTCAAGGGCCTTTGCGGAGCCGTAGGATTTAGCACGGGTGAACGTGGACGGGTAGCCGCTCGGCGTTGTTCCAGAATTGTCGTTCTCGGCGGCAAAGGTGGAGAGAATGAGAGGGACATTAAAGGCGGCAACGGACACCGAGGTCGTCTGCCTTGTAATGTTGATATTCACGATGTCTTTATATGCCATATTAGGCCTCCTCGATTTCTATTGTAAATTCGTTGACAAGTTCTTCGCTCTGCACGATATTCTGCTGCGAATCGACGACAATATCGTCCTCGTCGTCGATGGTACCAAAAGTCTTGACCTGCGAGATTTCCACGCTCTCGATAGTGAGGGTGCTTCCCTCATAGGCGCGAACCCACGACATTGTAAGCGTCAAGAGCGATTCCTTGCGCCATTGGGCCTGTTGCAATGCGGGCATTTCTTGCGGCCCTTCCGCCTTCAATACTGAAAGTCCCGCATCGTTCAAGAGGTACTGATATTCCGGGTTGTCCAGCGATTCCAGAAGTTGCATCAAATAATCGCCGTCGCCTTCGACCTCACGAATTTCGACAGTTCCACGATAGACGAAAACACGCGGGGACGGCAAGTCGGGCCGGTCGTCAACCATTTTAGACGCATTGGAGCCCGCGATGTTCCAGCTCCCGGCGTAATTGATACAGATAAAAGTTCCCTTGACGCTCGCCATGTCCTGATGGCTTTTTACCACCTTCACTTTTTTGGGAAGTACGGCGGTGGCCCACCTGTAAAGGGCGTTCCAGAGTTCGGCGGCGGTCTGGGCCGTCGGCGTTGCCGGTGTAGGCGTTGCGGGCGGTTGCGGTGCGTTATTGTTCGGCATCTTCGCCCTCCGTCGTTTCTTCGTCGTTTTCTTCGTCGCCATCGTTGAACAACGCGGCAATATACTTGTAGTGGTTTATCAGGTCGTTCGCAAAGACAAGCTCCCGTATAATCTCCCATTTGCGACCGGCCCAAATGACAACATCGCCCGGTGTATTGGAGCCTTCCACGCTCACGGAAAGCGGCGTATTGGAATAGACCTTCATCAAGCCGATGTCGCGGCGACCTTCTGGCAGGAATTGCAGGTCCTTGCCGGTCAGCGGTTGAACGGAGCCGGTGAAGGTTCCGTCCGTCTCGCTAAATTCCCAAACACCGTTCACCAGTTCAGCGGTGCGGTGCTTGTAGCTAATGGTTCTCGGGAAAAGCGTACTCATACCTTCGCCACCTTATGCTTAATGGACTGACGGAGAAGGCCCGTGTCGATGAGAGGCCTGGAGCTTTTCTTTCGGCGAACGGTAGCCGGAGCATTCGGTGCGAAAGAACCTTCAATAAAGATTCTTTTCATGGCTCCTTCATAAGTTACGCCAAGTTTCTTTATAGCGTCCATGGCGGTCGTGGAACCGTTGGAAAGATTCTTCAATAGTTTCTTACTCAAACCAAGTACACGCTTTTCGTTGCGTTCCCTAGTCTGCTGCATGAAAGGACGTGCGGGAATATTGTTTACCACGCTTCCCTTTTCCATAATAAAAGCAATTTCCGCAAGTCCTATATTCGGGTTATCCTCGTGCCTTTTTGCATCGCTTGGGATTCCCACGAGAGCGACGAGCTTTCGGGCGGATTTCAATTCCCGCTCGATTTTAGCCTTGCCAAGATCCCTTGTCTTGAAACTAACGGACATCAACGCCCCCTGCCACCACACACGCCAAAGAATGGCTTGCAACCCTTGCGGAGCGAAATGAGCATGAGGCCCCAGCGGGTCTGCGAAAGTTCCGCATCGCCAAGATTACCGGCAGAAGCCGAAACGGCACCGGCACCATAGGAAACGGACAGGTCGCCTTCACGCTTGGAAGTAATGGAGCCCGTGGAGCCGCCCTCGGCGTTACCGGAGCCAGCCCCAAGAGTTCCAGCACCCAATAGGAAAGCGATATGGGCTGCCATGAGCGCGACGGCGTGGTTGTACTTCACGCCGTAAAAAGCGCGGTCGGTGCGCTCCTTCGCCATTTCGATGAATACATCAAGGGACGGATCCTGCAACAACGCAGGAGCCACGGCCTGTATGTACTGCTCGATTGACAGAGGATTTGCGCTCATGATTCTTTAGCCCTTGT
>RHMF01002219.1_pt1 | contig 27277 bp, 35 predicted proteins | sample 5365151 | NCBI WGS metagenome assembly RHMF01 (sample SAMN10266501, study PRJNA497801) | feces metagenome | isolation source: feces | host: Bos taurus | place: China: Prairie of Fairy Mountain | collected 2017-08-14 | reverse complement strand
AGAGAAATCTTTACCAACGGCAAATGGTCTTATCAAATGCCGGAAACGACTGAGTTTAAGTACAACAACGAACTTATCGAACGACTTGTCCCTCGTAAAACTGAAGTCGATACGGCAATTATGACCAAGATTAACGAACTCCTTAATTCTAATAATGGACGGAAGTTCGTAAGCAACCCCCGTTTGAAAATCGGATATGACGATATTCTTGATAAGCCGATTGTTAGGTGGGAGGCAGCATGATTGCTACTGATGAAATAAAGGCTACAATTAACAGACTTAATCTGCTTGCGAATAATACGGAATCAGCTGAAGAAAAAATTATGGCGAATCTTCTTGTCGCGAATTTAAGTGAACTTATGAAACAAGCCGTACTTATCGCTGGCTCTCCTCAGTTCAAGCAACAGGTAGAATTGGAAAAAGAAAACGCGGAGGATGAAAAATTAAACCGGTAGGCATTACAGAGACGTTCGATCCATGTTTCGTCCCGGATTGGGAAACGAAACTTCTCGACGCCAATATCATTATTTCGAAAGAGCTTAGTGACGAAATGATTGAGAAACTCCTTATCGTTCAGAATAAGGTTATTTTTCATCATACTGTTACAGGGCAAGGCGGAACAGTTCTCGAACCTAACGTAAAACCGCCACAGTTTGAATTTGAACAGTTTAAGAAACTTCATGAACGCGGTTTCGATCTTTCTCATTATGTATTACGTATAGATCCGATTATTCTTTTTAATCCGGAATGTATGGATAACGTGAAATTCACGTTGAACTTATGGGAAGAGTTCTGTAAGAAGAACAACGTTATCTTGCGTTGCAGGGTATCGATTATTGACTTATATAACCACGTTCTGGCTCGTTTAAAAGCAGCCAATGTAGTTCTAGGGTGGGAAAGTTTTACGGCCCCACAGCTCGTGTTTGATAAGGCAGCGGACATTCTGTCTAAGTATACAGATAGTTTCGTATTCGAATGCTGTGCAGAACAGAAATTCAACTGTAATTTCATCCAGAAAATCGGGTGTGCAAGTATGAAAGACTTGGCGATTATTGAACCGCCAGATATTTGGGATTACGGCATGCCGGAAAAGAAACAGCGGCAGGAATGTATGTGTATTATGAAAAAACAGATTCTTGGCGTCAAACCGGGAAGATGTGGGCATCAGTGTCTATATTGTTTCTGGAAATAAGGAGATTATATGAAGCAGTTACTCATGGGATTTATTCTCGGCGTAGTCGTGTGTATGCTTATGGGTGCAGAACTTTATAAACCGTATAAAGGTGTCATTACGAAATCAGAAACGACATCTCCCGGTATTGGTCCTGACCTGAAAGCAATCATGATGAACCAAGACGCAATCTTCAAGCTGATTGAATATAAATGCGGGGATAAGTAATTAAAAAGGGGTTGACGCAAGTCAATCCTTTTATTATATTATACGTAAAACCAAGGAGTAATACAATGTTTAATAAAATCTTCGACAAGCTTGAAAAAACCGTAATCGCCCATGAAATTCGTCGAATCAAACCAACTACGACTCGATATTACAGGCCTGACGGTAAGATATATGCAGAGAACGATGCTCTCTTCGAATCTCGAAGTCGTTATTTTTATGATGAAAATGGCAACGAAGTAGGTTATGTCCATGTTCGTAAAGGTAAAGTTGATACCTGTACAAGATATGAATACGATGAAGAAAGAAAGGTAAAGAAGATTTACCGTCGTAATTTTACTAAAATTAATAATGAACGTGTTTTGAAAAATGAATGCGTCACAATCAATAATCCGGATAATAGCTATACAGTTATCGATAACGGCGTCAAGATTGAATACCCGGCCGATACTCGTACCGAAGTTAAGGATGAACGCGGTAATGTCATTCATACATCGGTTATTTATCCGGACGAAGAACGTGGTTCATACTATACCAATTCGACATATGATGAAAACAATAACCGGTTGTCTCATGAATATGTCGTGACAGTACATAATAATATTACAACATTACATCGCGAATTTAATGAATATGACGACAAGAATCGCTGTATTAAGCATATTTTCTATATGAAGAATGAAGGCCGTTCTAACGAAAGCGTAACTCTTACATATTATACTTATGATGATAAGAATCGTGTTATTTACGAACGTGAATACCATAATTTTTATTTTCCGCATACTGGAAATCAAAACGCTGTGTCGGACAGTTATCGCTGGTATGACGAAGAAAATAATGCTGAAATCCATTATGATATGCATAGCACTTGGGATTACAAGTCCTATTATAAAACGACCATCTTGCCTGATGGCCGAAAGATTGAACAGCATTGGACTCTTCCTACCTGGATTGATAAAGTGCGAAAATTCTTTAACGCATTTTAATTAAAAAAGGGGTTGACAAACCAAACAATCTTTACTATATTTACAACCGTTAAAGCAAATGAATGTTCCTATTAATGATTAATTTTTTATAGCATTACATTCCGCTTTAACAACATGCGGCGGGTAGCTCAATGGTAGAGCAAAAGTTTATAATTTATTATCCGCTTTCTAGCACCGATGATTCCTATTTTAATGGGTACTTTGGGTTGCTGGTTCGAGTCCAGTCTCGCCGCCTAAAAAATATTTTAAAAAGAGGGTTGACAAACCAAAAACTTTTTACTATATTTTAAACATAACTGATGCATCAGATGATTCGGTGCAGCGCTAACGTAAAACTTTGGATGGAGTCCATTGGCCGAATCTATTTTGCGAAAACAGGAAAAAAATTTTTATATATAATATAAAAGGTAACAAAATGAACAAGAACTTTAACATTGAATTCATCGCGGTCGCAGCAGAACGTATTGCAGAATTTGCAGAACGTGTATTTGCGATTGATAATTCAGTGCACAGGTTCAAGTAAAGCGATTACCTAAGAGTATGAAGAATTTACGGTTCCTGTGCACAACAGGAACCTTTCTTTTATGCCATGGCATCCAATCGTGGGAATGGACGGGACTGAAAATCCCAGAAATCCGGTTCGACTCCGGAACTTGGCACTACAAAATATGCTCCGTTCGGCCAGCGGTTTAAGCCATCCGACTTTCTATCGGATAACCCCGGTTCGAATCCGGGACGGAGTACTAAAATTTGGGCCATTAATTCAGTTGGTAGAATGTCTGCTTTGCACGCAGAACGTCATGGGTTCGAATCCCATATGTGTCCACTAAATTTCGGCGCTGTCGAATAACTGGTTTAGTTCACCGGCCTTTCAAGTCGGAAATTCGGGTTCGAGTCCCGACAGCGCTACTAAAAATTTTGGGCCATTAATTCAGTTGGTAGAATGTTTCCCTGGCAGGGAAAACGTCATGGGTTCGAATCCCATATGTGTCCACTAAAACTGATAACGCATTTTGTTCGGCGGTAGAACAGGCGGTCGAAAGCCGCTGGTCACGGGTTCGAATCCCGTATGCGCTAACCGAAAGTCAATAGTACGCGTTGAGATAAGTAAGGTCAGTTTTATTTTTGGGCTTGTGGCGCAATTTGGTAGCGCAACTGCTTTGCAAGCAGAAGGTTACGGGTTCGAGTCCCGTCTTGTCCACTAAAATATGGGTTCATAGCTCAATTTGGCAGAGCATCGGTTTTGCACACCGAAGGTTGTGGTTTCGAATACCACTGGATCCACTAATGGGGGCAAAGGTTACTTTCCGCAATCTTTGCACAGAATGTTCCTCTCTAAGTTGGTTCAATTCCAGCTGCCTCCACTATGCTGGGTTAGCTCAAATGGTAAGAGCGTTTGTTCGGAAGGACAAAAGATTCTCGGTTCGATTCCGAGCCTGGTAATATGCTTCTGTAGCTCAGTTTTGGTAGAGCGTTGGACTGAAGATCCAAGCGTCGCAGGTTCGATTCCTGCCGGGAGCACTAAAAATCTTGAGGGTCTAAAGTGAAGCCTGCTTAGACACGTATCAAAAAGATGATAAAAGACTGGTTGGATTCCAGTTGGATCCTTAAGAAATTATGGTTCTATCGGCTAGCGGTCAAGGCCACTTGGTTCTCAGCCAAGTTACTACAGTTCGAATCTGTATAGGACTACTAAAATATGGCGACGTAGAATAATGGTTAGTTCACGGGACCTTCAATCCTGGCATTCGGGTTCGATTCCCGACGCCGCTACGCCGCTACTATACTCGATTAACTCAGTTGGTTCAGAGTGACGCTTCGACTAAGCGTAAGTCATAGGTTCGAATCCTTTATCGAGTACTAAATGCCTGGTTAACTCAGTTGGTTTAGAGTGACTGTTTTACACGCAGTAAGTCAAAGGTTCGACTCCTTTACCGGGTACTAAAATATCGGTATCTATCCCCTCGCTCTGATAAGGCGTCGAAAGGGTAATTGGTTGCATGTAGGTTCGATTCCTATGATACCGACTATCGGCAACTATCTCCTCGCTCTGATAAGGCGTTGAAAGAGTAATTGGTTACATGTAGGTTCAATTCCTATGTTGCCGACTAAAATATTAGGGTTGACAGAAAGTCAGCCCTTTTTCTATATTATATTAAAAGGAGTTTTATATGGTAACTAAAGAAGAAGTCGATAACACTTTTGAAGTCTATGAACGAATGATTACGCGTGCCCAGCATGTGTATAATCGTCTTTATACTGAACTTTGGAAACCGTATCATGTCGGTCCGTGCGGAGACTGTGAACTGTTCCAGGCAGAAATGAACGGTTATGATGTTAAGGTTCGTCGCGGCGATAAGGAAGACGAAATCGATTTCGGTACATCGGATTCTGACCGTTACGGTGACTATATCGGTTATTCTACGTTCAAGAAGGAATTCCTTTATAACGACGAAGCTTTGACTGCATATATCGAATCCGAAAAAGTAAAGGCGGAAGAAAAGTTACAACGTGAACGCGAACGCGCTGCGAATGCCCGTAAAAAGGCGGCAGAAAAGAAAGAAGCGGAAGAACGCGCCACTTATGAGCGTCTGAAGGCCAAGTTCGAAAATCAATAAAGCATTTTGCACTAAAAAGGGTTGACAAGAGTCAGCCCTTTTTCTATATTCATCAGCATGGTAGATTTGTTGACAGATGTCAATGCGGCTGAGCAGTTTCTGAAAGAAATCGGAATGATTATTGTAAAGAATAACACTCCGATGTATGGAACTATGCCTTGTGACGTTGCTGGTGCAATTACACATCCTGTATTAGATGATTTTCTTACATCTACTGCGATATTTGTCTATTTCTTACCAAATATAGGTTATCAAATTTTTAAACTTAATGGTTTAAAATCGAACGGCACAGTTATGATTGACCGTATACCGGCGCATTCTACTTATATCGTTCCTGGAAAACCTGGTTGGAAAGAAAAAATGGCTAAGCATATTGAACAGCTTAGACATGACCTGACAAGATATTATAAAATACGTAAAAACAGAGAGCTTAACGAAACGTTATCGGTATTATAATGAACTACTTACAGCGAAATGACAAGGGAATTCTTGGAAGCGACGAGCAGAAGCTTGCCGACTATTTCGGCGTTGGTCATTATTTTTCTTTTTACAAGAAACACTTGCTTCAGAATAAGATTAAGATTACCAAAGACGACTTTATAGCAGGCGAAATTCCTGTCATGTTCAATGCTATGAAGAAACTTGGAATTGATTACAAGCATGACGATTATCCTGATGCCTTAAAAAAATATTTGCATAGACGAATCTGGGAAACGAAACTCGGGTATATGCAGGATAAGGCGTTCAACGATTATCTTATGGAACCGGTATTTATCAAGCCAAAGGACAAGCTGAAAAAGTTTACTGGATTCGTACTGAATTCGAGAGATGACTGGATGCTTACCGAAGGAGCAAGCGCCGGAACGAATATTATATGCTCTGAGCCAGTCAAATGGATTACTGAGTACAGAGTCCCGGTAGTCAATAATGTACCGTTGGACTATTGCAATTATTTCGGTAATCCTGACATCATGGTATCGAGAGTTACAGTCAACGAAATGATACGAGACTGGGCTAAGGCTGGTGCGCCGAGCGCATACTGCCTTGATGTCGGTATCTTAGATACTGGCGAAACCGCACTTATCGAGGTCAATGACGCGTTCAGTTGCGGAAGTTACAGTATGAGCAGTGAAACCTATTCCAAGTTGCTTATTACGAGATGGAATGAATTAGTTAAAGGAGCTAAATAATGTCCAGAGTTTTTAATAAGATGTACATTGTTTCTGGCGGTGTTGAAGCTACAGATAAGCTTTCAAGCTATCGTTTTCAGTCAAAGACACTGTTGAATACCATTCCGATTGGTTATACACATACATTGTTTGATGAAGCGATTGAAGTAGATACTACTGGTAAACATATCGAATACGATACGTTCCATGGAGATAATTATTGGACTACTTGTGATGAAACACAGCTCAAGGATTTAAATTGTCACCGTGTCGCAAGGATTAACGAGGTCTGGACGACGCTCGATATTGATCCGTTTAAAGATGATGTCGTGAAGTATCTTGAAGGAAAAGGTTATTATCAGAAACTTGGAGATTATGGTTCTGGTTGGTACGATAAGGATCATCGTCCTCCGTTTAAGCAGGCGATTTTTACCAGGATTCATCAGTCTTTGAAACTGGAATGGGATTTCAAGCGTAATCGTTTCGCAGGTATCGTTCCGAACATGAAGAAGGATGAACTTACAATCTATACTGGCGAACGCCCTCATTCTTTTGACGATAAAATCGGTAATATCAAGGTCGACGGAAAAACCGTAATCGTAACATATAATGACGATGTTTTTAAGTTTGAAAAAGAAACTGACCAAGGTTTTATTGATTTTCTCAATCTTTGTCTTAAGGCCAGTAACCAGGTAGTTTTTAACCATGCGGAAACTAAATGGGACACTCCTGATTGGCAAAGCAAAAGAATTTTAAGAGAAACCAGTATGGAAGTAATGAAAACAACGCTCGAACAACTTACAAAAAACGAATTCGAGTGGAAGCAGAATGATTTTAAAGAAATTTTTAACGTTTATAAAGAGGTAAAATAATGGGCGCATTGGTATCGGAAAAGGCAGCAAAAGAAAGTTTAGAAGAACTCAAGAAGGCTTTTGAGATTAATCCTTCTATGTTCCGTGAAGATAAGATTAAGACATTCTATGAAGATCTTTACGGAACCGGTGACCAGCATATTGATAATGTTTTCGCCGCGTTCGACCATGTTTATGCAACCGAAATTCGTTTCACTGATAAGGAATATCAGGGAATTTTGGATGTCATTAAGGAGCACGGTTTTAAGGTTATCGAAGAGTCAAAGAAAGAATCTAAAGAAGAAGCCATGAAACGTTTAGGCGACAATTATAATCCTATTCGTGATGACTATGCCGTTATTGCCAAATACGGTAGAAAGCAGTTCTATTTCCATTTTGTCAAGAAGTGTGTAAGTCCGGGTCGTTTTCTTGAAAACGCGAAAACCAATAAGCTTGAAGTAGACTATGTTATCAATCGATTCTGTGTCAATGCAGAAGATACCAAGCACTGGTTTACTACTCCGCAGACACAGTTTATAATGGAAGAGTATAGTCAGAAGCCGTTTTCGAAGATGCTTAAGATTCTTGCTGCTGGCCTTGAACTAAAGCAATACAACCAGGACAATTCTGACGATTATTATAGCAGATTCCATGACCTGCAAAGAATCGAAGATAGGTCTAGTCGTTCTGCTACATTGGCTAAGCGTGTAAAAATTGTACAGAAGTACGAAGAATCAAAAAAGAAGAAAAGTAATGTCAAATGAAGAATGGGCAAAAGTACAGGAAGGTTGGCATAGAAAAAACCTAAACAAGCTTTACCTGAAGTTAAAGAAAGGTGAACCCCTTGATTTTACAGAAACCGAGAGGCAACATCTTTGTAATGCTTTAAAATGGGCAGGTCAAGAAATTAATTACTGCTATCGTGAAATGAACCTCATGATGGAGCATGAAGGCTATACTCCTGGCGATTGCCTTTTAGCTTGGCAGGTAGATTAATGAGGATAATATGATAATTCTTTTCCAGATTCAAGAAGTTTATGCACGTGGCGGCAGAAAATACGACCCTGAAAGCGGTACTTATAGGGCAGAATTGATGTCTAGTCGTTATGTCGTAGATCCGAGTGAAATTCATCGTACACATGGTAATACGGGCGATGCCGACGCATTAGACTGTTTTGGCGTAACGCATAATGCAAAAGAAAGACTAAGATATACATATGGCTGTTTGCCATTTTATAGTCATGATGAATCATATTTTCAATTAAACGGAGTTTATTTTATTCCGGATAATACTGTCGTAAGTAAAATTAATTTTGACAATACTCCGTTTTATATTCCATATACTTATAAGAATATCGTAACTAACTCACCACAACAGCTTAAAAAACATTATGAAGAAATTCAAGTCAAATCATCAATAGACGATAAGATTACAGAGCTCGAAGCAACGATTAAGACTATACAGAAACAGATTGAATATTTTAAGAAACTGAAGGCTGAATAATATGGCTAAGACTATAACGAAGAAAACCGCTATCAATATACTCAAAAAAGCCAAGACAGAAATTATTATAAAAAATACTGCTGTATATGGTGTAATGAAGCATCCATTTATCGATAATTGCGAAGTTAATCGTGACTGGAAAGAAATGCCGGAAAGACATACGGCATATTTTGCCAAATGGTCATTATCGAACGGTTTTGAACTTCGTACTATAGCATATAACAAACAGCATAAAATGTTTGAACCGGTAAAACTGTATGAAACTTATCAACAGCCACCAATGACAGTTGAATTAATTAACGAGCAAGTTGTTAAAATTACTGATGCATTAAGGAAAGAATTTGTTAAGCGGGAAAATAAAAAGATTGTAAAAGAACTCGAGGTGTTAGGTTAAATGGATTACGATGAACTTTCTGAAAAATGGCGAGCTGAAGGTAAAGATACCAAGCAAATGCCGGCGATTGTTGTCGAATACAATCACCATAATACGGCATTAAAGCTCAGGGACCGTGATTTTAGAGATACTCACGGTATTAACTGGAAGCTTACGCCAGATGACCCGCCAAATATGAATTTGCTTGCTCATTATTATCCGACAATGGGTCTTTCGAAAGGTAATATTCTTGTCGATGTAACGGATTATAAGTATGAACTTAAGGATTATGTTACAAAATTACCATATTATTCACGAACTATGATAAGGAACGAAATATCTGTTCCATGTTTTTTCTTGCATTATCGCGATAACTGGTGTTGGACTACGAAGCAACCGTTTCCGCCGGAAATAGACAAGCATATGGGTTATTCTTGCAGTGCAATTCCTGTTATTCCGAATATTTTTAACTTGGTAACTAATGACCGTGAAGATAGATATTCCGGCGATAACTGGATTGAATTTAACGGTAAACGTTTTGTAATCGGTGACCTCTATGAACTTGAACAGGCATATCAGGCACTTGATTTGGAAATAAACTTTTTATATTTTGGTAATAATGATGGAAAATATACCTAAAGCAACATTTTTACAGGAATATCAGGCATGGCAGGACGAAACCCGTTTTCGTTCTACTGACCAAGGTTTCGACAATGAACATTATCTGAATATCGTAACCATGGGAAAAGGTGTCGTTTCATATATCCACGATATTATAAAGAAAACGCCGGATCCTGTCGCATATGCCTTGGAAGAAATCTTGAAAGACGAAGTAAAAGTTAAGGTAGACGGATATATGGATCTAGATACATATTGCAAGATGTGGGATATGATACTCGATTCGTTATTGGAGGAAGTATGACGATTGACCAAGAAACAATAAAGCAAATAGTCTGGTTTATTTGCGGAGTTATCAATGCTATCGTAATCTATAGACATATAAAGCTTGAAAGCCCGATAGAAATGATTATTATAGGTATGGGTGCACTGATGGGCCCGATACTTACTATTATTTTCGGTATACTTTATCTCGGTAGCGCGGATGAACGTATAAAGAAAAAAGAAGAAGCTTCTGGATTTGTCTCAACTTCATGTATGACAATCACCCGGAATGGCGTGTTGGCGATGTGAAAGATATTATGAAATATATAATGACAAAATTTCAAGGAAGAGCGAATCCGAATACGATTCGTGATTGGATTGACCATATACAGGATAACTAATATGACATACGAAGAACTCTGTGACGATGAACGTTGGAAAGTTTTGATAAAAAGATGCGAGAACCTTCCAATATCTAAGGTATTTGCTGAAAAAATCGAAGATATGTGGTCTGAAATGCCAGATTATCTTAGAGAAAGCTTTGAAGCTAATTTTGATCCGGATGATATTTGTTATTTTAAAAGCATTGCCGACGTAATCGATGACTTTTTCTTGTATAATGAAGCGTCTATTACTAAGGAACAACACGACGAAGTGCTTAACTGGGCATCGAAATTAAAAGATACAGAACTTATACATTTTGTAGAACGATGAATCTTAAAGCGTTTATAAAAATAAGGAGTATACAATGACTGAATACCAAAATTCCTGCTATATGTTATCTATCGAAGAAATTTATGAAATTGAAGCATTGATGGCTAAAAAACAGTTTAATGCAATAGCCAATAAGTTATTACAAGATCCGAAAATGTGCTTGTATGTAACTGAAGGTTCTACTTTTCCAGATTATGTGTCAAGTTTCCAGCTTGATACGATAAGGACTGCTTTTGCTGAAAAATTACTTATGATAGCTAGTAGAGTATTCGAAAAATCTACTTATTGCATAAAGGTTTATATCGAAAAGGACAAAAGTAGTAATTTGTGGCATAAAGTTTGGTTGATTGATATAAGATAGAAAAAATTTTATTTTAGGGGTTTACAAAGCTAAAACAATTTACTATATTTAACAACGTAAAATAAATGAGAACAGCATACGCGGTTCCTATAAAATTAACGAGATAGCTCAGTGGGTTAGAGCGTTCACCGCAAGGTGATAGGTCGTTGGTTCGAGTCCAACTCTTGTTGCCAGTTACTGCCCGCTGTTTATTTTACGAAAACAGGAAAAAATTTTTTATATATAATATAAAGGTTAAGAAAATGACTCAGTTTGTAGTTGACATTCATGATTGCAAGACTCGCCGCGACGGACGAGGTTTCGGTAAGCATGATAAGGATCGACATAAGCACAGGGTCATCTAGTTTTTAACTGTAAAAAGTTTTAGATTGATTCCTGTGCAGCTCACAGGAATCTTTTTTAATTTGGTCTCATCGTTTAATGGATGGACACCAGTGGAGGTACGGGATCGTGACCCGTTGAGACCGCTAAATAGCATATGAAGTTCCTATTAGACTGCAAATCTGTATTATTACTTCTCGCTATAACATTTGGGGTCGTAGTTCAATTTGGTTAGAGCGTCAGATTGTCGATCTGAAAGTTGAGGGTTCAAGTCCCTTCGATCCCGCTACAATATTTTGGTTCATTGGTGTAATGGAATTAGCATAAGAGCCTACGAAGCTTTTGACCCGTGTTCGACCCACGGATGAACCACTACGAACTTAAAAATACAAGTTCAGAAAACGAAAAAATTATATATAATATATGGATTACAAAGCTATATATTATAAGATAATTGAAAACGCAAAAAAGGAAATAGAAAATGGGAAGCGAAGTTTAGGTTATTATGAAAAACATCATATTCAACCAAAGTCTTTAGGAGGTACAAACGATAAAGAAAACCTTGTTAAATTAACTGCTAGAGAACACTTTATTTGTCATTGGTTACTTGTTAAAATGTATGATAAAGGAACTATTGAAAGAAATAAAATGTTATGTGCGCTTTGGAAAATGCAATCTATTAGTAATACACATAAACGTTATATAAATGCAAGAGCATATGAAGCATTACGTATAGAATTTGCGAAAATGATAAGTGAAAGAGCTAGCATATATCAGCAAGGTAAAAACAATTCACAATTTGGAACTAAATGGTATACAAATCGTAATACTGGAGAATCTAAAAAATTTAAAGAAAAACCTGTAGAAGATTTTTGGGTTGAAGGAAGAAATTTATTCAATGGTAGTGAACTTTGGTCTATAATTACAAAGCATAAATGTTCTTTAAAAAATATAGATATAAGTTTAGAGTATTATACATATTGTAAAAAAAATAATATTGTCGATAATAAACGTATAAATTATAATACTATAAATCCGAAAATATGGGAAGAACGAAAAAATATTATTTTAAATTCAAATGTTAATTTACAAAAACGAGGTTGGATAAAGTTAGTATCAGAAAAAACAGGTTTAAGCTATTTAATAATAAAGAAAACACTATTACATTTTCCAGAATTATTAAATAATGTATATCTAAAAAAACATAATAATATAGAAAATATAAATCGACTAAATTTCGAAGAGTTTAAAAATTATAGAAAAACAATTGCAGAAAAAAAAGCACAAAAATTATGGGATGAATATCATAAAGGAAGTTATAAATCTTTACGTGAATTTAATTGTGGAAAAACAATAGAAGCATTAACAAGGCAATTTAGAAAAAATATTCCAATTTACAATAAATTAATTAAACGTAGATGTTTATTTCCTTCAAATAAAGATTTAATAGGAATTTATGAATAAATGCGGTGGGAGTTTTACTAATGCGGTGGGAGTTTTACTAATTTCTCGTGTCCGACACCGGGAAGATAAAAAATTAGGTTATGCGGTAGTAGCTCAACTGGTAGAGCACCGGATTGCCATTTCGGAGGTTTTTGTGGGTTCGAGACCCATCTACCGCTCTAAATATGTGTCCATGGTGTAGTGGTTTAACATCAATGACCGCCAGTCATTGGTCGCCGGTTCGAATCCGGCTGGACGCTCTAAAATTTGGATCTATATGCTAGTTGGAAAACGAGCGGACTCTTAATCCGCGGTCCCCTGTTCGAACCAGGGTAGGTCCACTAAATTGGTTCTATATGATAATTGTCTAGTCGAATCGCCTCTTAAGCGATGCGTGCTGGTTAGAGTCCAGCTAGAACCACTAAAAATTATGCCTTATTGTTGTATTGGCTCAGCAAGCAAACCTTCCAAGTTTGAAGAGCGAGTTCGATTCTCGCATAAGGCTCGAAAAATCATCCCCGCTGTGGTGTTAATTGGCTAGCACGTAGGAATGTGGATCCTAAGGTTCGGAATCGTTCTCCGACAGCTGGATTAATGTGAATTTTTTAATACAGGTTCGAAAAATGTAGAATTATATATAATATATGGATTATAAAGCTATATATTATAAGATAATTGAAAACGCAAAAAATGAAACAGAAAATGGACACAGATTCGTAGGTTATTATGAAAAACATCATATATTGCCTAAATCATTAGGTGGTAGTAATGATAAAAATAATTTAGTTAAACTTACAGCACGAGAACATTTTATTTGTCATTGGTTACTTGTTAAAATATATCCTAAAGGTTCTGATGAACGGCATAAAATGTTATGTGCATTATGGCGAATGCAAAGCCAGCCAACAAAAGACAAACATAGATATATAAATTCTAGAACATATGAATATTTAAGAATAGAATTTGCGCAATATGCATCGGAATTACATAGTATAGATCAACAAGGCAATAAAAATTCACAGTTTGGAACTAAATGGTATACTAATAGAAATACTGGTGAATCTAAAAAATTTAAAGAAAAACCTATAGAAGAATTTTGGATTGAAGGTAGAAAACTGTTTCATGGTGAATTCGACTCGATAAAAGCACATTTATATGCTAGAAATAAAGAAACACGATTAATTAATGCAAAAAAATTATGGAATGAATTTCATTCTGGTAATTATAATTCTATTAGAGAATTTGCTAAAGAAAAACAAATAGGTAAAAACCTTATTATGAATTTATTTAAATTATCGCCTTTTTATAATGAATTATTTAAATGCCATTATTGGGTAAATTCATCAAATAAAAATTATATCAATAAATTTGATTAAAATATAATATATGTAAAGAATTGATGAAAGTCAATCCATTTTTTATATTATAAACAAAAGTCTCCTATTATAAATAATAAAAATAGGAGATTCAAATGAATTTAACTGAAGCTAAAAAAGTTTTAAAAACCGCCGGTTATACTCCTATTATAAATAATAAAAATAGGAGATTCAAATGAATTTAACTGAAGCTAAAAAAGTTTTAAAAACCGCCGGTTATACTCTCTGTGAAGCATATGCAGACGTTACTCCGGCTCAGATGGCTGGCATGAAGAGCCGTCTCGAACAATATCTCGCATCGGGCGAAGAATTTAAGATTAAGAGTAAGGCAAATCCCGAAGGTTTGGCAGTAACCGTTAAAAAGGAAGACGACGGTGCCTATGTTCTTTATAAAGGAACAACTAACCAAGAACTTACTTGGTCCAAAGATATTGACGATTTTATCAAGAAAATTTTCGATATTCAGGCAAACCTCGGCGCTATTCTAACCCGTGACTCGTTTGTAGATGAACTTCCCCAAAAAGTTGTTGAACTTCTTAACCAGGATCAGATTGTCATTATGCCGGACGGTTATAATGATTACAAGACTTATAAACAGTACACATCAATCCTTGATATGTACTTACACGGTGAAGCTGAAGACGATGCCGGTTTCGATATTTGTTCGATTTTAACTAAGGATGGTCGTCCGCTTAAGCGTGAACAGCGATACGATTGCGTAGTTCCTTATGAAAACAAGGGCTTTGTTCCTAGCTATCTATATTTCTGGTATGATAGAAAGTTCGTAGGCGGGGATTTCCCATACGGACTACCTCGCGGTCTTATCTGTTACAAGTCTGATACTGAAGCCTGTAACTATGCTCAGAAGCAGCTCGATTCCAAAGCCTCAAACATTTAATACATAATATATTTTCAAAGAAAGGGTTGACATAAGTCAGCCCTTTTTCTATATTGTATATGTACAAAACCAAGGAGTAACCATGTTTCGTAAATTTCAAGAATTTACACTCAAATTTTTCTATGATGAAGATGTAGCTGCCGGCGTTTCTCATGACGATCTCGGCGCTATTGCGGTTATCTATATCCTATTGCTTCTGGGTGAAGTAATTTCGACAATTGCATGTATTATTAAAACATGCAGTGACGGTTTTACGGATGTTACGACACCGTGGGTCGCGGTTTCAGTTTTATACTGGGGCACGATGATTATCTCGTGCTGTATCGAAAATAAGTACAATATTCCGAAAAAAGTCAAATATGACAAGCTTTCACTTGAACAGAAGCGATTCATATTCAAGATGTCTATTCTGTTGTTTATTCATCTGTCTTCTTGCGGTATCATGCTTCTCGCCTTGCCGTTTATGATTATTTTCGGTTTCTTTAACATTGTAACTGACGGAATTTCTAGGTTGATTTTCCCGGATCCGGTTAAGAAGAAAACAAGTAAAGACCTTTCAACTCAGTTTGACAATATCCTCGAGGATTAATATGGTTGACAATAACAGTGCTTTAAAATATAAGTATTTGACCTTCAAGGTACAGGCTGAACGTAATACGGCCGGTGCCATGTATTCATGGACTTATACTGTTACCGGTATTGGTCCGTTTGAAAATATCAATATTCTTGGTTTCTATGACGAAAAGAAGACGGCTCCTGTCGTTCTTATGAGTAACAAGAACATCTATGAATATGACTGGACTACAATTCCGTCCCGTATTCGTAACGGCTGTCATAAGAACTATATGGATATGTTCAAGGACGATAAGCATATCATTATCGTCAGCGACGCCGTGTCTTTCGAATCCGGTGTTATCAATGCCGCTCAGGGCGTAGAAGAAGCCGGTTTCAAGCTGTCTCACGCATTTGAAGGATATACTCTCCAGTATATCAATCCGGCCGTATATGAAACGGTTGAATCTGAAAATCTTCTGAATAATTCGCTGTCTGAAGAAGAAAAGAAACAGAAGCGTGAAGAAAAGCTCGACGCCGAATGGAAGAAGCATTACAGCAATGTTCCTGAAGAAAATCGTCCGACGATTGCCTTCGTCGAGGAACTGAAGGATAAGGAAGAGAAAAAACCGTTCTGGACTGAAACGAAGATTGCCGCTACGGTAATGCTTCTCGTTTTCGGTGCGGTTATCACCGCTTCCATTATCGGTTCCAATATGATCAGTCGTTTCCAGGCATGGATTGAAGAACAAAATCAACAAGCTATTCAGACCAAGTTCACTACAACCGTAACTAAGAATCCGTATTCTCGTGCACAGGCGATTGCTGTAGCGATTGATAGCATGTCGGTCTTTGAAGACGGAACTAAGGACTCTCTTGATGTGAAAGCCCTTGCTGATTCTATCTATGCACATGATTTGGACCGTAGGGCCGATTCTGTAGCCCGTGTGGCCATTAAACGTGACAGCCTTATAGCAGAGCTCCCGAAAGAAAAGAAGGTCCAGGTGGAGCTCGTGGCCGTTATCGAAGACGGTGTAACTACTCGTAAGGTACAAACAGCCGCTATCCTGGACACTATTCGTGAAAACGACATGCGACATCTGACTAAGACTATTACGGCGATGGCTACTAATATGGCTAAGGATAGGCAGACCGAAATCGATACGTCCAAGACATATTATAAGCTTACAAAGAATGATAACTTTATCAAGCTGGAGTAATTCATGGATAATTATGAATATGAAGACTGCAGCTTTATTAAAGGTGCATTCTATACCATCTATGGGCTTGCTGTTGTAGTTGGCGGTTTCGTATTAATGCTTTGGGTTTCTTCTTGGTTTTTAAAACCAGACGATTATACTCCGCCTGAAAAACCCAAAGTAAAGGTTGAACAGATAATGTCGACTAAGCCGGTAATTAACCATGATGTAACTGTTGAAACAAACATAACGGTTTCGGACGGCGTTACAAAGCGTACTATGAAATCCAAAGTTAAGACAGAGGCAGTTACTCATGCCATGATAAAGACTGTCAACGACCAAATGTTGCAGGCAACGTATAAAATCGTTGACGACCGACAAAGAGAGATTAATTCCGATCCTAATTACTGGAGTAGGAATGTAATTAACCATACCAAGGAGCGTTAAACTTATGTGGGAAAAATTCAAAATAGAAGTATTCCATACGTCATTTTATAATGAACGTGATGGATTTACCGCATTAGATAACATATTATATGGCGGCGCAGTTATAAATGCCATAATCGGTATATGTTCGATTGTGTTATTTTTCGCCGCCACTAATACGTCTAAGATGGTTTTAGGAATTATTTCTGCAGTAATGATTACATTTTATCTATTCTTTGGACTGACTTGTCATTCAATGGACAAGATAAAAAATTTGACTCCGCGTTATCTTCGAAGTAGGTCAACTAAGTATGAAGACCTAGATTCAGCAATTCAGGAAGAGATTTGCCTGGCGTCATTTTATACGATAGGCGCAATATTCTGTTCTTCATGGTCATATCTCATATATTCATGGAAAGCATTATACTTGGCTATTAAATATGCGCTTGCGGGTCCGTTCTATATGTTGCCCAGGTATCTTATTCATAAGTCATTCAATAAGAAGCGGCTTAGCAAATGTGATAGAAAAGAACGAAAAGATATTATTACTTCTTATGACGATTTGCTAGACGATTAAACATAACATTTTTGCGAAAAATACCCGTTGACAAGACGGGTATTTTTTACTATATTAGAAATATAAACCAAGGAGCATAAAATGTCAGAATTATTTTTAAGAACTCTTCTTATCGGATTGGCAACGTCCGTTGGTTCATATTTCATTATTAAGTTCTTGCATAAGCATTTACGCCAGACGGCGATTTCTCTTGGAGTAGCTGTCTTTGTCGGTCTATTCGGTTACGGTATCTATCAAGAAAACAAGACGCAGAATGAACTTGATGATGCAATTTCAAAAATCTCCAAGGAATTAGATTCGATTACGAAAGATAACACACTACATGACCTTATCAAAAAAACTATCGCAAAGAAAGACGGTGTGAGCCTGGACATTGTTCCTGCGCTCGATACTGCTATTCTCAAGATTAACAAGATTTACCAGACCGTATTGCAGGATCCGGATTATAAGGTCGTAATTACTAGTGCAAACGACTTTAACGGACATAAGAAGAATTCAGCCCATTATAAAGGTGAAGCAATCGACGTTCGTATCAAGAATATCGATAAGGATATGAAAAACGATATTGTAAAGCTTACTAAAGGAATTCTCGGCCCAAATTTTACAGTTATCCATGAAGACATTGGAACGCCGAATGAACATTTGCATGTTCAACTGAAACAGAGAGGATAAGATGGAAGAGCTATTAAAGAAATATCTTGTAGTTATTCTTTTTCTTGGTGCATGTTCGTCATTCTACTTCATCGGCGAAATCTGGCATAAGCCTGCTTTCCAGAAGGAAATCAAGGAAGACCGTAAGTTTTCCATGCCAGTAACTATCGAAATGTATACGGTAATCAATGACGGTGTTACTCGTCGTATCGTCGCTTCCAAAGTCGTGACCGATTCCATTACTCACAAAGATACTGAAATCGTCAACCGTGCGATTAAAGAAGCTACTCACCGTATGATTGCTATCCGTCAGAAAGAAATCGACCATAATGAACGTTACTGGCGCGATGCGAAATTTATCAATGTCGGTAAGGAAAAAGACTTTACGCCGGTTAATATAAAATTCTTAGATGAGGAAGATGAATAATGGATAACGAAGAACATCATCCGCACCTAGTCAATGTCGGTTGGTCAGATTACAGGAATGACCATTATAAAAACGACACTGCTGAATATACTGACAAAGAATTTTGTGTAGGCTGTGGCTGTACTATTATATTATCGATAATTTTATTATCTGTCTTATTCTTTGCTTTTGATAAGGCTGAATTTGACGGAGATAGAGGATCAGGAAACTTCTGTGCATGTGCTGCATGTAATAACAGATGTAACGATGCAAAAGTCAAAGAACGCATGGAAGCTGAAGCGAAGAAAGCCGAAGCTCGCAGAAAATTTGTCGACGACAGTATTGCACGTTATCAGTTCCTACATGATAGTCTTTTAGCGGCGATACGTGTTAAGGACAGCATAGATGCGGCTTTGGTCAACCAGAAGAAAATCAAGGTAGACTTTATCGCATTTATCGACGACGGCGTTACATCAAGAGAAGTAACAATCAACAGTTTAAACGATTCTTTGTCTCCTAATGACGTAACATTGTTAGGTGAAGCTTTTGGAGAAATGACATATACCGCTGCAAAAGATAGACAATTTGAAATCGACAACAACAAAGAATATTATACAAAAAGGATTAAAAATGAAGACCAATAACTCAACCGATACAAAAGACATCTTGACAGAAACTCAAGAAACACTAAAAGCACACGTCATTCCGGATCCGCCTGATTACGGTAAGCAGAATTTCGGTTATGAATTCTGTAATAAACACGGAGATAAGACCGGAGCAATCCTGTTTATTTTATTGCTTGTCGGTCTGTGTACTTTTGCAGTCGTTTCGTTCAAGGCAAATCTTGACCTTGGCGAAGCGAGACCGATTGATATGCAGGTATCTACTACGGTCATTCATCATGAAAAGACTAATCCGTCTTCTTTCTCTAAGTTCTTGAATAAGAAGATTGAAGGAGATCCAAAACTAATTGCGGCATTTGATTCTTTGATGGAAGCAAAGCGTGCAGCTACGTTGGCTGAACAGGAAGAACGTAGGCAGCATATCCGTGACAGTCTTGCCCAATATATTCATCGTAGGGATAGTATCAGAGCTGAACTGTTACGCGAAGACAGTCTACGCCTTGAACTTGAAAAGGCCAAGAAGGCAAAGATTGACTATATCGCAGTTATCGACGACGGCATTACAAAAAGAACGGTCAATGTAAATTCTGTTGTAGATACATTGACCGAAGAAGTTACGACTCAGCTTGGAAAAACCTTTACTATCATGTCAGTCGAATCTGCTAAGGAAAGACAGAAAGAAATTGACCGTACTAAAGATTATTACAAGCACTTGAGAATTAAGACAGAACAGATACTATAAGTTCTTAGATGTTATGAATTCGGCATCAAGCTCTTGTTTAAAGAACATTTCACCGTATTCTAACATCTTTTTCTTTTTCCATTCTGCAGTACGATATGGAACACAGTTCCATTTGAGTTTTGTCGGAATAAATGAATTTTGTCCGGCAAGTGATTTTTTCCATATTTCATAGAATCCGTGTTCTGTCCCATGCGGGGTGGAACACATTATCATTTGTGCATTCGGCCTACATGCCTGTGTAGGGAATACACTCCACAGGAAATCATCGAAATCGTTATCATTTGTAAATGCGACTTCATCGAATATAAGCAAGTCGACAGTTCTTCCTTTAATACTATTCGACTTAAACGGTGCTGCGAATATCTTGGAACCGTTTACGAATCCGAGCATTTCGACATTGTTTATCTTCGGTTGTAATTTCAAGAAATCCGGTAAGGTATTGTAAATATCCTTGATTCTCATTAAGATTTCTTTCGAAGCCGCATGTTTGAATGACATAACGGCAATATACTTCTCCGGTTTAAATAAGGCAAACCATAATGCATAAATCGCCAGAAGTGTTGTCTTGCCTATCTGTCTCGGCGCGACTATTATGTTATTGTGTTTTTCTTCCGGCGGACTGTTATAAGTGTCCATTATCTTTTTCAGAAGTTTTCTCTGATAAGAATACGGTTTGAATTTTGAACGACCTTTAGCAGTAATTATCTGAACGTACTTACTAAAGTAATTGACATTTTCGGCGCATTTTAAGAGTGCGTCTACCTCTTTCTTAGATATATTCATATTTGTCCTTTGTTAAAAGCAGTTTATATCATTCCCGCAATCCTGTACCAGCGTACTATCATGTTCACGAGCCATGGGTTTTTTATGAGGAAAACCCTTCCGGTATTTTCGATACCCGTACTGTAGCCTTACGAGCTACGTTTGAAAACCTGTAGTATATATAAAAAATTTTTTACATATTTACGAAGTCAATATTTTTATCTATATTTTCTGATATGTGGTACAATATTTTATTAGTCGATAAGTCGACATATCCAAACGACCCTAATTGGTGGACTCGTTATGACATGTGTCAAAATGAAAACCTTGAACTGATAGCGAAGTTCTATTCGCATCTTTATGACAGGTTCAAAACATACCTTGCAGGAACAGACAATTATAAGATGTATGATTTGATTCTTACAGAAGATCCGAATCATGATCCAGATTGCGGTTCATTCAAGTTTGAAAGACTGAATCTATTTCCGGATTTAATCAATAAGGAATTGGATTTTCTACTTTCTAATTTTGATAAATATACAAAGACCTGGAAGGAATAAAAAAAATTATTTTTAGGGTTTACAAAAGAAAAAACTTTTACTATATTTACTCATGTAAAAACAAAAAACACAAAAAACTTTTTATATATAATATAAAGGATTAAAGAAATGAAAAAGGTTTGTCTCACTAGTTTACTACTCCTCAGCTTGCTTAGCTGGTGTTTCGTAGTACACGGTAGGGACAAGGTAACAAACCCATAATTCATAATTCATTTCCTGAATCAAAAGGTTTTACAAGGTTCCTACGAAAAGTAGGGACCTTTTTTATATCTCGGTGGTGTAATGGTTTAAGCATGGCTGGCTCCAACCCAGCTGATTAGGGTTCGAATCCTTACCGGGGTGCTAAATATAAGTTACTACAGGTACGCAAATTTGGCAAAGCGACAAGTTTCAGAGACTTGTGATTTTGTGAGTTCGATTCTCACCCTGTGGATAAATTTTTAATATGCTGATATGCCGAAGTGGGAACGGAGGGGTCTGCAAAACTTTCTATGAGTAGGTTCGATTCCTACTATCAGCTCTAAACTAATTTACTGGTTGTGATGAAATTTAGAAGACATAGCATGCTTAAACCGTGCCGGGGGTAACTCCATGAGAGTGCAAGTCTCTCCAGCCAGATAACGATACGTGATGGAATGTATACATGTCATCTTGAGAGGGTGATGCCAGAAATGGATTGAGGGTGCGAGTCCCTCCGTATCGATAATAACGTCAGGTGGAGTAATTGGTAGCCTCGCAAGAATGAGAGTCTTGTGGTAGAAATACCGTGAGGGTTCGAGTCCCTCTCTGACGATAAACCGGTCTGTGCTTGGAAATGGTATACAGTGTCGGCTCAAACCCGGCAGCCGAGATAAACACGGATTGTGGGTTCGAATCCCTCCAGACCGATAATATATCCCTGTGTGGCGAAAATGGTTAATACGCGCCAGACTTAGAATCTGGTGGATTAAATTCCGTGGGAGTTCGAGTCTCCCCTAAGGGACTATAACGAAGGTTGGCAGAATGGTAATTGCAGAAGTTTGCTAAACTTCCGAGGCTGTCAAAGGTCTCACACAGGTTCGAACCCTGTACCTTCGGTTATTTTTACGGAACTGGTAGACTCATCCATTATATATAATGTATGGGTTCGAATATAAAACTAAATAGATGGAAATGTAGACACTGTAATAATGTGTTTGATACAAAAATGTCATTATATGAACATATGCATATAATGCATCCTGAAAATTGTTTTAAAACAAAACATAAAGAATGGATTTGCCAATATTGCAATCAAATATTTTATTCACGGCGAAAATTATATAAGCATTATAAAGATTGTGAAGAAAAAGCTAAATTACCACATGATTCATTAGGTAAAATTATAAATTATGAAAGTAAGCGAAAAGCGACAGAAACATTAAAACAAAAATTAAAAAATGGAGAACTAAAATATAAAGGACATTCTTGTTCTGCTGAAACTAGAGCAAAATTAGCAGAAAATATGCAAAAACGTAGAAAAATTCAAAACTTTCAGTGTAATTATAATGAATGTGCTTGTAAATTTATTGATGAATTAAATATAAAAAATAATTGGCATCTACAACATGCTATGAATGGCGGTGAGATTCATGTTGGTCCATATAGTTTAGATGGTTATGATAAAAATTTAAATATCGCATTTGAATATGATGAAAATAAACATAAACATACAAGCTTAAAAGGACAAGCACGTGATAAATATAGACAACTTTATATAATAGAAAAACTTAATTGTGAATTTTGGAGATATTCAGAAAAAGAAAATTTATTATATAAAATTGATAAAGAAAAAACCATTGAAGATATTAAACAGTTTGAAATTAATTATCCAAATATAACAAGTAAAATACAAGAAAAATTACAAAAAATAAAAATTAAAAACGAAAAGAAATCAAAAATTAAAAAAGAATCAATATATCCAAAAGATAAATCTGGTAAAGGTAATCCAAATATTATATCAGAAGAAATTTGGATAAAACGTAAGAATCTTATTTTAAATTCTGGTATTGATTTAATGAAATTTGGATGGGTTGGCAAAGTTAAAAAACTAACTGGATTAACCCAACGTGAACTTGAAAATACATTGGAACATTTTAATACAGAATTCGAAGGTAAATATTTTAGACGAACTTAGTATTAAAAAGGTTGACGAAAGTCAACCTTTTTATATTATAAAACGACGACATATAAATAAAATATGGAATTAAATGAAGCAATAAAAATCCTCCAGGAAAATAATTATATCGTAGAAAGTCTTAATGCTAACATCGAAAAACTTTATGCGATGTTTGATAGACATCTTAAAAGGTTGGGTTATTACGAAGAACCGTGGAGAACCGCCAGACATTATATAATAGGTGGTCGCGGAAGAAATAAGGACAATAGATTTGTTGTCTATAAAACTGAAAAAATTATAAAAGATCCAGAAGTTATAGATTCTTTAAAAGACAGCTGTGAACGTTGCGGATTTTATTGCAATACTGAAACCTTCGATCGTATCATTATAACACCAAAAAATCAGAAAAAAGTAGCTAAAGTTTCACCGGATCAGGTTTTTTATCATGTAAGCAAATCGCCAACCATAGATAAAACTGGTTTAAGAATACGTGATAGAATGAAAGACGACATGTTTGATATTTATGAAGGGCGTATTTATTTGTCGACTGTAAAATCTAACAAGTTACGTGACTTGATTGTAATGGTTCTACGAGAACATAGAATGCGAGCCAGCGAAATAAATCTTTATGAAGTCAAAGTTCCGCCGACATATGAAATATACAAGGATCCGACGTTAAATACAGCAGTATATGTTACGAACAGCATTCCGGCAAAATATATCAAGAAACTTGACGTAAGAGACTATATAACACCTCGTATTTTTAACAGGCTAGACAAACCGTTGAATTTTATCAATGATAAGGATTTTGGTTTTGACCTGTATCAAATTTTAAATCATTATCTTGACGAAGAAGGCTATGGGCCTATCGATCGCATGAAAATAATAGACAACTTAGTAAAAGATAACTCTGAATATATCCAGAATTTATATCTGGATGATAAAACCGCACATACCATTGCAAAAGAATTAATGAATATTTTTTTGGGTTGACAAACATTAATATTTTTTTTTCTATATTATAATTGACGATACTTAGTAATGGTGCTGAAAACGGTTCGATTCCGTGTTCTCTAGGTGAGTGGCCGTTCAAGTCGGCGTAGATATGGTGTCTGGCGGTTCGATCCCGCAGTATCGTCCTATGATTTCCACAGAATTACAAGCAGAGAGAGTCCTTATAAAAATGAAAAAGGAGTTTTTTGCTAATGGTTCATTTTTAATTATTGCTTCTCGCGGTATGTTTATTGTTCGCCATTATTTTTTAGCCTTGGACAGACCGCATACGCAGACTGAACGTGAATTTAACGGATTACCGAAAGCAGAACGTGTACGTATAAGAAATGAATATTATGAGTGGGAAAGAAAATTTATTTCTCCGCCGTTGCCGCCAAAAATATTATCAAGAAAACAAGCGCGGAAACTGAGGAAACAATCGAATTCAAGTAAAAGCGGAGTTATTTTTTGTCCATACGTACCAGTAATCGTTTCAACAAATACAGGACCATAAAAAATTTTTATTTTAGGGGTTTACAAAGAGAAAAATATTTACTATATTTACGTATGTAAAAACGAAAAACAGAAAAAAGTTTTTATATATAATATAAAAGGAAAAATTATGTTGCACTCTTATTCATATTCATGGTCATTAGTTCCGAGCTCGATGTTCGGTTATTCCATGTATTATATGGAGTGTCGCGACTAGTAAGGTTTTTATTATAAAACTTTATTAAGTCGCAGCGCAATCTGCGGCTTTTCTTTTTTACTGATTGTCCAGTCCCTTGAGGCAAACGCTGTATAGGATAGAATGGATAAACGCTCGGTGAAAGTCCGAGAAAAATTTTGGCAGTTTGGCAGAGTGGCGAATGCGCGTGACTGTAGATCACGTCTCTAACGAGTTAACATCAGGGGTTCGACTCCCTTAGCTGTCATTAAAAAATTTGGGTTGACTGCAGGGATGGTGGTTCTGCACCGGACTGTAAATCCGGTCCCTTAGGGTAAACATTGTAGGTTCGAATCCTACTCAACCCACTAAAAGGCAGATAATGACTGATCATCATTGGATTATTCTTGTCCTCCAAGGTTTCCTAGGAATGACTGAGGAGAGGGCAATCTGCTACCAATTAGTTCGCTTGAGACACTGTGCGAAAAAGGTTGCGGCCTTAAAACAGTGGACGTGTTTAAAACTAGAGGCAAAAAGGCGGCAGTCCGCTGGAGTTTTTCGGAATCTTCGGTAAAAACCGAAACAAAGTTTATCATGGGCGATAGTTCAAACGGAACGGGATTGCTACTGCAATCACAGCAGAGAGAACGCTCTCAGACCTTCGTGCTAGGTCGCGAGAAAACACGAAGTTTAGGACGAGAGACTTGCCGGGGTTCGAATCCAAGGCCGCCTACTAAAAAATTATCGCAGGGTCGAGTAGAGGTCGAGCTCGCTAGGTTCATACCCTAGAGCACTGAAAGGTCCACGCTGGTTCGAATCCAGCCCCTGCTACTAAGTTTAGCACAGGATGTTCCTATTATTGGATGATAGGCTGTCAGGCCTTGATTCGGTTCAAATCCGAAAGCCGAAAGGCAAATTACATCCCGCTAAAAGAAATTAATAGCATATGGAAGTTCCTATTAAAAAACAGACTTAAAATCGGTAATAATTACTTCCCGCTATTACCATCCCGGAGTAGCTCAGCTGGTTAGAGCGTTTGAATCATAATCAAAAGGTCGTTGGTTCGGGTCCAACCTCCGGGACTACATAATATAGAGTGTATAAGTTAACATGACGCAACGGTGTTAACTTCGAATATACAAGCGTAATGGGCGATTGCGAATTACGTTGTATATTACTGAGAAATCGTCTTCGAGACTGAAAGAGAGATAAAGATATTACACTAGTATTTCGTGGCGCTCAGGAAATAATATATTATGGAATTTTCGAGGATACGCACAATTGGTAGTGCACCCGCCTAGAAAGCGGACGTGGGAAACTGCATGGGAGTTCGAGTCTCTCATCCTCGGCTAAAAATTATGGAAGAGCATCAGACTGGCGACTCAAACTGTCTTGAAAACAGCCGTTCCGAAAGGGCTTGTGGGTTCGATTCCCTCCTCTTCCTCTAAGATATGAGACGATAAATATCGCCTCATATTTTTTATATAAAGGGGTTTACAAGACAATCACTTTTTACTATATTAATAACATAAAACACAAGCATGTACACGGTCCAGTAAGGTGCCGGCTAGGGATAGCAATTACGTGTGTATAATAGTGCGGCGAAGGACGGGTTACACCCTTCGCTGAGATTCACGGACTCGACCGCTACGGATAGGGTGACGTTGGCGTGCATGTGTGATATAAATCATGTCCCGTATTAATTTGTATGATTAATGACGGGACTTTTTAATATATAAAATATGGATAACGCGACAAGATTACAGATTTTAGCGGCACAGTACGCAGGGAATTCACCAGATTCAGTCGTCGGTGGTTTTATGGCTCCGGGCGCTTTGGCTGCTGTTTTCTTTCTTGCATTTATCGTAGCAGTATTTATACTTATGGGTGTTGTCGATTTTTTTACGGAACAGCCCGCACAATACTATGAAAATCATGATGTAGAAAAATTTTTAGATAAAAAATAATTTTTAGGGTTTACAACTAGAGAAAAATTTACTATATTAAAAAGCGAAAATTAACAAACAACTGTTATATATAATTATAAAGGTTAAAGAAAATGAAGCAATTCGTTAAACAAGTAAAACAGA
>RHMF01000156.1_pt1 | contig 27278 bp, 49 predicted proteins | sample 5365151 | NCBI WGS metagenome assembly RHMF01 (sample SAMN10266501, study PRJNA497801) | feces metagenome | isolation source: feces | host: Bos taurus | place: China: Prairie of Fairy Mountain | collected 2017-08-14 | reverse complement strand
GCGTCGATACACTGAAAGAGTACGGGGAGTATGTATGGGACGACAAGGCGCTGGAAAAGGGTATCGACCAGCCAATGAAAGTGAATGACCATTGCATGGACGCGGACCGGTATTTTCTTTACACGGTCCTGTTTAAGAAGCACGGCAAGGTGAAAGACAAAATCAAAGAGGGATTACGATAATGGATTATATATTCACATATCCAAGAGACCAATTCGAGGCCGGCAAGCTGAAGAGCTCAGAAGTGCGGAAGCTGATTGAGAAGCACGAGGCTGAGCTCGTGGCCAACATGACCAAGCTGACCAATTATTATCAAGGTAAGCAGGCCATAAATGAGACCGAAGAGACCGGGACCGTACAGACGGTTTGCAACCATGCGAAGGACATTTCAGACACGGCGTCCGGGTACTTTTTAGGGAGCCCGATAAGCTGGAAACCAATCGGCCGGCCGGAGGCGGAGGGCCCGGAAGGCGAGAGTTTGGAAGAGCCGCAGGAACAGGAAGGGCCGACCCCGGAGGAACAGAGATTCGACGAAGCCTTCAACAAGCTCATGGACGCGTTCGACCATGCCTGTGTAGCGGACACCGACCAAGACAACGCGCTGTCGCTGTCAATCACCGGGAGGGCATACGAGTATGTGTACGCGGAGGAAGACGAGCCGGAGCTCATGACCATGCCGCTGGACCCGCTTCATACGTTCATGGTGTGCGATGAGAGCATCGAGCACAAAGAGCTGTTTGCGGTCTATTACTATTACAAACAGAACGACATCGCGGACAGCCAAGACACCAAGCTGTACGTCATGGCCTTCACGGACGAGGAAATCTTGAGCTGGACGCTGACCAGCAACGAGGACAAAGAGCCCGAGAGACAGGCGCACAACATGGGCCACATCCCGGTCATCCTTTACAGGAACAACAAATACTGCATCGGAGATTTCGAGCAACAAATCGGCCTGATTGACGCGTACAACACCATGACGTCGGACCGGGTGAAAGACAAGGAACAGTTTATTGATTCCATACTGGTCATTTACGGTTCACTGCTGGGAGAGGATACCGAGAGCAGTGATAAGGCCATGAAAGAGCTGAAGAAAAAGAAACTGCTGGAGCTGGACGACGACGCAAGAGCGGAGTATCTGACACGGACGCTGGACGAAGGTGGCATGGAAGTGCTGAGGACCGCGCTGAAGGAAGACATTTACACGTTCAGCCACGTTCCAAATTTGACTGACAAAAACTTTGCCGGCAATTCGAGCGGCGTAGCGATGGAGTACAAACTGCTGGGCCTTGAGATGCTGACCAAGATAAAAGAGCGCTGGTACAGAAAGTCGCTAAGGAAGCGGCTGAAAATCTTTTTGCACTTTTACGGGGCCAAGGGAAATATCTTGACCGAGGAAAACCTTGAGGCGAAGTTCTCAAGAGGCCTGCCGAAGAACCTGACTGAGATAGCACAGATGGTTGTGACGCTTGCCGGGACGGTTTCCAAAGCGACGTTGCTATCGCAGATTCCATTCGTCGAGGACCCGGTCGCAGAGCTGGAGGCCGTCAAGGCGGAGAACGAGGAAATGATGCGGCAACAGCAAGAGATGCTCATGGCACAGCAAAACCTCCCGCCGGAGGAAGATGAGGAAGATTTAGATGAATAATCAGCAATACTGGGAGCGACGCGCGGCGCGGCAAATGTACATCAACATGAAAAGCGCTGAGGAAGCCGCCAAGGACATCGAGCGGCTTTACATGCGGTCCTCCCGGTACTTGCAGTCACAAGGGAAGACCATTTTCGAGGCTTTCCGGAGACAGACCGGTCTGACCGAACAGGAGGCGCGGCAGATACTGAGGAACGCTAAGAAGCTGGGCGACATGCAAGCGGTCATCGAGTTTGCGAAGACGGTCCGGGACCCGGAGAAGCGGCGACTGATTCTGCTGTGGGCCAAGGCTGACGCTACACGGGCGAGGCTGGGCAGGCTGGCCCGGCTGGAGCGGAGAATCACAGAGCTGGTCCCGCTGTTGTACGCGGCAGAAATCGGGAAACACATAAAGGTATACCGGGACATTATCCGGAAGGCGTATTACCACAGGGTGTTTGACATTCAGCAATATGCCGGATATGGCCACAGAGTGGCCCCAATGGACGCGAAACGGATAAATCGGATATTACATCAACGATGGTACGGAACGAATTACTCGCGCCGATTGTGGGGCAATACGAAGGCACTGGCGGAGCAGGTCCGGGAAGAGCTGTTGGTATCATTCCTTACAGGCCGGCCACAGCTTGAGGCGTGGCGGGCAATCGACGCAGTGTTCCAAAAGGGAGCAAATGCGGCCCGGCGCCTTATAAGGACCGAGAGCGCACACATGGCCAATCAGGCGACGCTGGAATCCTACATGGATTCCGGGGTAGAGCGGTACATCTATGTGGCGACGCTGGACCTGAAGACATCGAAGGTCTGCCGGAGCATGGACGGGAAGCGGTTTTTAGTAAAGAACGCCAAGGCCGGCGTCAATTATCCGCCAATGCATCCATGGTGCCGGTCGACAACGATAGCGTGGGTTTCAGAAGCGGTCCTCAGGAGGCTGAAACGGGCCGCGTGGGACCCGGAAACGGGCCGCTGGATACAGGTGCCGGCCAGCATGACATACGACGAATGGTACAAGCAATTCGTACAAGGGAAACCGGTCAAAGCAACGGAAGGACCGGGAAGAGACCTGACGCGCGAGCAGTACGACAGGTACATCGGCCGCGGTGTCTTTACCGGGAGCTATGACGACTTCATCATCGCGAAGGAGGACCCGACCACATGGTCCGCGTTACAGGACGCGTACAGAATAGCAGGAAAGCAAAACAAAGGGGCCTGACGGCCCTTTTTATGGGGCCAAAGGAACAGGCCGGTTCGAGCCCGGCAGGTCCCGCCGATAACACTATCACAAACAGCAACGGCATGGGCAAACAGAACGTGCTGGGGCAGAAAGGGCAATTTTATGGATATGTACTGGAAACTGATGTCTGAGGACGACGGAGCATCCGGGGGCGACGCTACATCCGAAACCGGAGGAGACGACAAAAAGCCAATGACGTTCGACGAAATGCTTGCGAGCAATCCGGATTACCAAAAGGAGCTGGACCGGAGAATCACGAAGGGCATTAACACAGCGGTCACGAAGGAGCGCGACAGACTGAACAAGCTCCATAACGACCAGCTCACAGAGGCCCAAAAGCTTGCGAACATGACCGAGGACGAAAAGCGGGAATATCAGGGTCAGAAGAAGGAAAAGGAGCTTGCAGACAGAGAAGCGGCAATCACCAAACGGGAGCTTGCGGCGGAGGCAAAGAACACACTGGCAGACAAAGGCCTGCCGGCCAGCTTTGCGAAACTGCTGGATTACACCAATGCGGAGACCGTAAAGCAGAGCATCGAGGCGCTTGAATCAGAATGGGCACCGGCGCTTGAGGCAACCGTAAACGAGAAGCTCAAGGGAGGGAAGCCGCCGAAGGACGCAAGGACCGAAGGCAACACAGACCCGCAGGAAGCAAAGAAGAACGAAATCCGCGGGTACATGAAACGGTTTTAGGAGGATTAAACCATGGCAAATTCTATTGCATACGCAGACATTTTTCAGACTGTACTTGACGAGATGCTTGTGCAGGAAGCGACTACCGGCTGGATGGAAGCAAACGCCGGTAGCGTGATTTACAACGGCGGCAAGACCATCAAGATTCCGAAGATGACGATGGCCGGCCTTGGAAACTATTCGCGTTCAAGCGGCTATCCGGCCGGCGACGTTACGCTGTCCTATGAATCGCGCACTATGACGCAGGACAGAGGCCGCCAGCTCATGATTGACGCGATGGACGTCAATGAGGCAAATTTCGTTCCGACCGCGAGCAAGATTTCGAGCGAGTTCCAGCGCGTCGCTGTCGTTCCGGAAATCGACGCTTACAGACTTTCCGCGCTGGCAACGATGGCCATCACCAAGGACGAGAGCTGTGAGTACAGCTACACTCCGGCGTCGGCAACCATCATCGCAAAAATCGAGGCCGCAATCGCGAAGGTCAAGAAGGCTGGCTTCCGGAACGTCCCGCTGGTCATGCACGCGACGACCGATACCGTCACGGCTCTTGAGATTGCCGTTGGCGACAAGCTGAGAGCACAGAGCTTTGCTCAGGGAGGAATCAACCTTGAGGTCCCGAGCTTCAACGGTATTCCTATCATTGAGACAGACGACGACAGAATGGTCTCCGCGATTCAGGTCAAGACTGATGGATGGGAGAAGGGTTCGAGCGCAATCGACATCAACTTCATGATTATCCCGAGAAGCATCCCGATTGCGATTTCCAAGCAGGATAAGGTCCGCATCTTCAGCCCGGACGTCAATCAGGACGCAGACGCGTGGAAGATTGATTACAGACGTTATCACGACCTTTGGGTCATGGACAACAAGATTGCCGGCATTGCCTGCAACTTTGCTGGCGCGAAGCCGGCGGGTCAGTCCGGTCAGTCCGGCCAGTCCGGTCAGAGTGGTCAGAGTGGAACATCCGGCCAGTAAGGGGTATTGAATGAAAATACTGGTGGCAGTGCCTACATTCGAGACGATATGCCCCGAGGTGTTCAAGGCCATTTACGATTTGGACCTAGCCGGCCACAACGTCGACTTTGACTTTGTTAAAGGGTACGACTGCGCCAAGGCCCGGAATGAAATCGCGAAAAAGGCTCAGCGCGGCTTTTATCACTATGTATTGATGGTCGACAGCGACACGGTCATCCCGAAGGAAACGATTCGCTGGATGCTGGAAGAGCCGGTCGACATCTGCTTAGGGGTATGCCCAAGGAAGAACACAAGGACCGAACAGACGACGCTTTACAAGCAAGGCCAGTACAATTTCGAGGATGAGTACAAGTATCCCGAGCTCACGCGGGACAGGATGCTCATTAAGGGAGGCGGTTTTGCCTGCGCCATGGTTAGGGTCGACGTGTTCGACAAGCTGAAATATCCGTGGTTTCAGTACGTCTCCTATAGCAACGGCAGTTTTCTCAGTGAGGATTTTTACTTTTGCTGTGAGGCCGAAAAGTACGGATTGCCAATATATGCGGATACGCGGGTAAAATGTGGGCACTTAGCCCGGTATTTTCAGTACAAGTAAAGGGGGAGCAATGATACTCAAACGAAGAAATGTCGAGGTCGAGGCCTTTGACAAAGACGAAATCATGGAGCTGAAGACAAACGGGTTTGTTCCTCTCTATGAGGAGCTGGAAGAGCCCCGGCCGGACGCTACAGAGCTTGAAGCAATGACGGTCCGGGAGCTCCGGAAGCTGGCGAAAGAGAGGAACATCGAGCTTTCTAAGGCACTCCGGAAGCAGGACATCATCGAATTGCTGGAGGACACAAAATGACCGAAATTCAAAAGCAGGCAATTCTGAAAAGGGTCAGGAAGCTGGCCGACAGGACCGACGCGGACGAGCTCTTTTCCCAGCTCATCGACGATGTGGAAGCTGAGGCGCTTGCCTTTATGCACCGGACGGTGCTCCCTGACAATCTTATAAAGAGCATTGGGGACGCTGTCATAGTGGCATACAACAGGCTGGGAACCGAAGGCGAAGCAAGCCGGAGCGAGGGTGGCGAGTCTTATAATTTTATCGAATTGCCGGACAAGGTTTATGGGCCATGGAAATCTTACAGATTAGCGAGGGTATCAAGCCATGCGTATGAAAGCGAGCAGGATTCAGACACTGAGTCTTAGGCGCAAGAGTGTAACGAGGGATGCCGAAGGTGTTCCATCGGTAACGTGGGGTACAGCTCACGACATAAAAGGCGAATACTGGCCGGCCGGGGGGCACCTTCAGGTCCAAACGTATGGGGACCGAGTGAACAACATGCTGAACGTCCGCTTGCGGGGAGACTACAGAATATCCCGGGAAGGGAACCATCAGGTGTACACCATCAACGGGGTCAGCTTTTGCGAAGGGGATGGCCTCTGCATCCGCGTGCCGGCCGACAGTGGGCCGGATTATAGGATTGTGAGTATCACACCATACAAACCGATTAAGCTGGAGGTTGAGCTGATATGAGCGATGTTGTTGAGGCCAACCTTGGCCGGATTATCACGGCCATAAAGACCGACAGGCAAAGCTTGATGCAAGCGGCAGAGTTTGTCCGGGATGCGGCAGTGCTGAACACTCCGGTCAATTCCGGTCATCTGCGAGACCACATATTTGTCCAGTACAGCGAAAACGAGAAGACCCGCCGCGCTGAAGTGTACACGCATGTCGAGTATGCGTATTACGTCGAAAATGGGACGGGGCCAAAGGGCGCCATGAGCCATGACGGGATAAGTCCTGAGATTTCACCGTCGTACTCGCTGGACCCATGGTGGATTCACGAGAGCCAGCTTGACATCGGCGTTGCGGAAAAGTATCACTGGGCGTTTATTACGACGTCGCAAGGGAAATTCTATAAGTGCTATGGACAGCCGGCGCACCCATTTATGTATCCTGCGCTACACGACAACGAGGACATCGTGCTTGACATCCTTGCGAAGGGATACAAGCGAGCAATGGAGGAAGCTCTATGATTAACGTAAAGGACCAAGTTTACGCCCAACTTCTCACGGTAGCTGATAATGTATCTGACATTTATCCAGTCGACTGGGTAACGATGCCGGCCATTCAGTATACCGAAGAGGATAACAGCGTTTTTGAAAAGACGGACACGGAAGAACAGATGGCAAGACTGAGGTATCGCATTGACATTTGGGACACGGGGTCCACATCTCTCACAGCGCTTGCAATCGATGACGCGGTATCGGCGCTGGGCCTTGTCAGGACCATGTGCCAAGACGCGGCAGACCCGAGCGGCCGGCGTCACAAGGTCATGCGATATGAGGGAGTGATTGACGTTACAACACAAATTGTTTCTTGGTACGGAAACAGATAGGAGGACAACAATGCTTACTAACAAAGCAAAGTTAGGAGTAAAAACCACATCCGGTGCGGCGACTTACACCAACCTTCCGGGCCTGAAAGAAATCCCGGACATCGGGATGTCCCCGGAAAAGGTCGACAACACTTGCCTGACCGACACGATTATGCAGTATGAGCTGGGTATCGGGGACCCGGGCGACATGGGTTTCCGCTTCAAGCTGGTCAACAGCGCGGCGACGGATTCGTATAGAATCCTGCGGGGCCTCGAGACTGCCGGCTCAACGAACAGCTATCAGCTTGAGCTTGCGGACGGCACAACCTACACGTTTGATGCTCAGGTCGCGATTCAGGTCAATGGCGGAGGCGTAAACACAGCGCTTGACTTTACGGCAAACCTTGCGCTTCAGTCTGCAATCACAGTCGGCAATCCGTCCGGCCAGTCGGGCAACTAACTAAAGTGAGGAGGAAAGGAAATGGAAATGGGATTCGACACGGAGCTCAATGAGAGCATCGATGAAAAAACCAACGTGGTCGAGCTGAAACAGAAACGGGCGCCGTTCGTTTTGTGGACGGTCGGCAAAGACGAGTATAAGCTTCGCCTTACAGCGTCTGTCATTAGTAAGCTTGAGCAGAAATGGAAGCGAAACCTGATGACGTATCTTTTTGCGGACGGCATCCCAACGATGTCCGACATGCTTACAGTCATTCAGGCGGCCATGTCTCAGCATCATCACGGCATAACATTTCTGAAGGTGCAGGAGCTTTTCGACGCGTATGTTGATGACGGTGGAGACCAAACGAAACTCATGGCCGACGTTATGATTCCATTGCTTGAAGTATCCGGTTTTTTTACTCAGGACCAAGCGGAAGCACTGAACGAAGGGATGAAGACGCTCACACGCTGACAGAGCTTTTCAGCGACATGTTTCCTGTGGCTCTTGACTGCGGGATTCCGGCTACAGTGTACTGGGACCTGACACTCATGGAAATTACAGATATTGTCGAGAGCCACAGGCGGAAAACCGAACGGGCGAAGAAGGACCGCGTCAGCGAGATGTTCATCTGCGCGGAGGCGACAGCAAATCGCATCGGCTACATCTTCACGGATTCCAAAAGCAGGAGCGAGTCCGACCTCTTGTGGCCGTGGGACCTGTTCCCGGACCTGTTCAGCGAAGAGGCTGAGGAGCAAGAGAAGCGGGCCGCAGAGGCGGAGACAGCGGCCATCAAAGCTATTATGGATGCCCGCGCAAGGGCAGTGAACGATAAGTTTGGAGGTAACGAATGAATCTTGGTGGGCTTGTCGTCGGCATTGAAGTACAATCCGGCGACGCAACAAAGGAGCTGAAGTCGTTCCGGGAAAAGGTAATGGCAATGCGCGACGCGATGCTTCAGTTTCAGAAGGTCTCCAAGCTCAACGCAGGCCTTGCTGTCCCGAGCAAAGGATACCAGCGGGTGCTCAAGGAAATCCTGTGGGCACAGAAACAAGCAGACAACCTGAAGAAAAAAATCGACGCGCTTATCAACAACCCGAACGTGAAACCGGGCGCGGCCTTTGACGCACAGCTCGATAACCTGTATAAACAGCTCGAGCAGATGGAGGGATACATCGAGGGGCTTGAGGACGCACGAAAGAATTTGATTCGGGTCGAGGAAGCCTTTGACGACACGCGGCCGGCGTCATTCATCGCGGATTTTAGAGCCTTCATGAAAGAGGCGCGAAGGGACATCCCGTTGCCGAAGGGGCTTGCCAAAGTCCGCGACCTGCTTTGGAGCGTCGCAGAAAATGCTAAGGGGACCGCGAGAAGGTTTCGGCACACCGTTGAGGGAATCGTGAATGACCTCAAAAAACCAATCGGCTGGCTACAAAAGCTGGCGAAGGGCTTCGGGGCTGTTGTCTCAAAGATACCCTTACTTGGAAGCCTTTATTCAAAACTCCCGATTCTTGGAGGGGATTCGTCGAAGGCTTCGAGCGGTATAAGCGCGATTATCAGCAAGATACTGTCGCTGGTCGGGGCCATCGCACTGTTCAAGAAGGCCGCCAGCATGGCCAAAGAAGGATACGGCAATCTGACCGCGTATGACTCCGCGTCAAAAGCGAGCATCGATGCACTTGAGACGTCATTACAGACACTGAAGAACGCTTGGGCTACAGCGTTCGCGCCAATCATCAATTTTGTTGCGCCGGTACTGGAAAAGCTGATTGACTATTGCACAGCGGTCGCAACAGCGATAGCGCATCTCATGGCCGCAATCACTGGCCAGTCACAGGTCGTCGTCGCGAGAAAGGCCAGTGCAGACATTTCCAGCGGCATTTCGGATACGGGAGCGGCCGCAGACAAGGCAAACAAGGCCGTCAAAGCTTATCAGTACACGCTGATGGGGTTCGACCAAATCAACCGGCTGGAAGACCAAACGGGGTCCGGCGGGCCCGGGTCCGGCGGGTCCGGTTCCGGTGGGTCCGGGTCCAGTGGGAGCGACATGTTTGAAACGGTCACGATTGAGGGCTGGGCTCAAAACGCAAACTTTTTCGAGCTTGGGTCTATCGTGGCGGACAAACTCAACGACGCACTGCTTAGCATTGACTGGGAGAAAATCAAAGAGACGGCCGGGAAAATCGGGAAATCCATTGCTGAGTTTTTCAATGGCGTATTTGCGAACAATGAGCTTTGGTACAACATCGGCAAGACAATCATAGAGGGCTTCAACACGGTCATCCGCTTCGTCCATGACTTTGTCACAACGCTTGACTGGGCTCAGGTCGGAGTGGCGCTCGGGCAGTCTCTCAACGGGATGATTGAGAATTTTGATGCGGAGAAGCTCGCGGGAGCGATTTCTGCGCTCGTAAAGGGCATATTCGATTCGATTTCAAATTTCCTGTCGACGGTTGATTGGTTTGAGCTTGGGCAAAAAATCACTGACCTGATTTTCGACATCGACTGGGTCGAGGTCGGGAAGTCCTTCCTTATCATGCTGTGGAATGGAATCAAGGCCGCATGGGAGCTTCTTGGCGGCCTGCTACAGCTTTGGCTCAAGGAGAAGTTTAGCGGCAAAGCGCTCTTTGGCGATGGCACATCAACCTCCGGCCTTGGAGTGTCTATCGGAGAAGCGGTCGGAGCAAACATTGGTGAAGGGTTTTCCGACGGCCTTGCTGAAGGTGTTGCTGAAGGTAGCGAGAGTACGGGAAACAACCATTATGTGGTCCTGACTCCTGACGGAAAGGTGATTACGGGCGACGGCCCTACATCGTCGGGCCTGTCCGACTATCAAAAGGAGCTCGGGGAAGAGCTTTCGCCAATCGAAATCACAGGGGAGCTCACCGGCATTGATATGTCAAAGCTCACAAAGGCACAAAAGACGATAAATGACGTTATCGGCAAGGTCACGTCTGCAAACTGGAGCCTGCCGAAAGCGGCAAAGACTGTTTCGGATTTTACGGCAAAATTCACAAAGCGGAAGATTGACATCAGCAAGACGATTGACATGACGGCAAACATTACGGCCGTCAAGGCAACGAAGACAGTCAAGAACGTCTTATCCAAAATTAAATTCAACGCGGGTGGCGGAATTTATTCCGGAGGGTCATGGAAACCTATCACAGCGGCGGCTGGAGGCGGGGCCTTCAATACGGGCCAGCTATTCGTCGCGCGCGAAGCCGGCCCGGAAATGGTCGGGACCATCGGAGGCCACACGGCAGTCATGAACAACGACCAAATCGTATCGTCCGTCAAAGCTGGCGTGTATCAGGCAGTGCTCGCGGCCATGTCTCAGACGTCAGGGAAGACCGGGGTCACGATTACGCTCGAGGGTGATACAGCAAAATTCTTCAAAGCAATGCAGAAGGAAGCGCGAAACTACACAAACGCGACTGGCTTGTCAGCATTTCCGGTATAGGAGGCATCAGGTGCTAAAAATCAACAATGTAACGGTTGCTGAGCCGCGAAAAGAAGGGGTCACAATCACCGATGAGCCGATATGGGCGCCAAATACAGGACGCGGAGCAGACGGTAAGATGGTCGGAGACATAGTCTGCTGGAAACGGACCATACAGGTTGAATGGAATCCGCTGACGTTTAACGAGGCGCAGACCATCCGGCAGGCCATATCGAACGCACCGGCGTTCTTCACGCTGGTGTTCTCAGATGTCGAGCCTACATCGGAGAAGTATCAGGGGGCAAATGAGACGCCGGCGCAAGCCGCGGCAAAGACGGTCAGCGCGACAGTCTATTGCAGTAACATCCCGAGGACCATCTATTCGCTGTCCACAGCTCACCAACGACATACCGGCGTAACGGTAACATTCATAGAACAATGATTCAGGCTTCAAATGATTTTGTAACATATGTGACAAAGACGTCGCGGCAGTTTAAGGCAACGCTTTTGTGCAACGGGTCTGAGCTATCTTGCGACATTGCGTCGTTCACGATTCACAAGGGCGCGTCAGGAGACAAAGTGCTTCCGGGAGCTGTTTATGTCCCGTACATCGAGGCCGCGGTCCGGAATTGCAGTACCAGCGTCGAAGGGAAAACAATCATCCCATACATAAACGTCGCGATAGGTCGGGACCAGTATGGTGCCGCGGTCTATGCGAGCGATGGGTCCGGGAAAGGCATACAGCTCGGGTCGTTCGTCGCAACAAAACCGACGACGACGACGGACACACTGACGTTCAAAGCGGTCGGGAAGCTTGGAATTGTTGGTGGCGTGATATACACAAGCGCACTGACTTACCCGGCCGCGCTGGCGGACGTAATCAGTGAGGTCGCTACACAGCTCGATATGACCATCACGTTAAATGGGCTGTCCGCGGCAAACAAAACGCTCGAAAAGTCCATGTCCGGAATCCTGCTTAGGGAGGCGCTCGCTTACATCGCGATGATACTTGGCGGATTCGCGACAGAGGATTATCAGGGCAATGTCGTCATCTCGAAATTCGGATATGGGTCCAGTCTGACGGTCGAACAATGGCGTTCTCAGAGATGGCCCGAGTTTGCAGAAAGCGACTGGGAGTGTACTGGCGTAAAGGTGGTCGTAACAGAGGATGCTGAGGATGAAGAAGGAAATATAATCCCGGGCATCAGCTATTCTCATGGCACACCAAATGTGAGTCTCGAGAATCCATACATAACGGAGGACCTGTTTGGCGACATGTGGCCGGAGATTGAGGGGTACGAGCTGTCCCCGTGCGAGATTGACATGTCCATGGGGGACCCGCGATTGGAGCCTTGGGACAATCTGTCGATTACGGTAGACAGCGTTACACACACTGTCCCATGCCTGACGCTGGTCCATAACTTTGATGGTGGTTTTACGACTTCTGTGGATGCGACAGTGACCACAGATACGGAAGAATCCGCTGAGGTATCGGGCCCGGTCACGAAGGGCCTGATGCAGGCAATCAGCGATGCAGAGGCCGCGCAGACAGCGGCCGCTGGAGCGATTGCGTCAGCGGCATCGGCAGACGCGGCCGCCCAAAATGCGCTGACTTCAGCCGCTGACGCTACAACCGCGGCAGTCGAAGCTCAGGCGGAAGCTGGCCGGGCGAAAGAGGACGCTAAAACTGCATCTGAATCTGCTCAGTCGGCGGCCTCATCAGCAAGCTCTGCGCTCAGGCAATTATCCGAAGTCGAGAAAGTCATGGACGTTCTGACTTGGGTGTCACAGCACGGGATTTACGAAGTGTCCGGAGACACGGAGGTGATAGGTGGCAAATATTACTTTTCTGTCAGCAGTGCGGAGATGACCCAAGATTCCACATTAAGTAAAACAAAGGCGTATTACACAAGGTCGGGCACATCACCGGATTACGTTTACACTTATGTGGAAGAGCCAGACGTGCAATACATCAGAACTTACTACGAGGTTAAGTTTGCTGTTGAGTTAGAGCCGAATGGAAACCCGTCCGAACAGGGCTATTACGAATTGGCAAGTGTTAATGAGGCAGTATCGAATTATGTTTCATCGCATCTTGCATTAACTGATGATGGTCTGTTTATACAGACAGACGGCAAGGGGACGAAGATTCAGATAGCATCCGATGCCATCCATATCTACAACGAGCTTGGCACCATTATCGCAACGTATTCGGACAGCATCACACTCGGTGATGCCAGCGGAACGCACATCTCGCTTTCAGCGGTCAATGGTCTTGGCTTTTATCAAGGAACTGAAGACCCGACCGCTCCAAACGTGAACCGTGTAGCGTACATCGATGAAAACAAGCTATACATTACACAGGCAGAGATTAAGACAAACCTTCAGATAGGCGCTTTTCTTTGGAAGGTCCATCCATACGACGCGAATGAGCCGACGAAGAAACGAATCTCTCTCATCTTTTCACCTTGAGGTAACATATGGCAACAACAACTTACAGCTCTTGGTCACAAGCGAATAAAACGTATACTGACAGGCACTATCGTGCATGGCTGACATACAATGTTACGACAACTGACACGACGGTTACGGCGACAGTGTATTCAGGTGTTCAAATTGATAAATCGATTTCAGCAACATTCACGGGAACGCAATCGGCGACGGGGTATTCCTCCAAGAGCGGGTCGGTGCATCTGACCTTCTCAAGTGGTGCGACAAACCAAACTGGAACGATGGTCAGTACACAGACCTATTCATGGCAGAGGGTCGCCAATACATCGTCTACGAAGTCGCTTTCATCAACAGCGAAGTCTACAGAATCGGGATTTAGAGGCGATACTGTCTCTGCTATGGCTACTGTCTCCGTCCCCGCATTGCCGACTTACACCATCACTTACAATGCAAACGGTGGTTCAGGTGCTCCGTCAAGTCAGACGAAAACGTACGGCGTAAACGCAATCATTGCAACTCCGTCCAATATGAGTCGGACGGGATATACATTCTTACGATGGAATACAGCGGCGAATGGTACTGGAACGAATTATAGTGCGGGAGCGACTTACACAAGTAATGCCAACTTGACGCTTTACGCTGTATGGCAGATAAACACATACCAAGTTAAATACAACGCCAACGGTGGTACTGGTTCCATTGCTCAACAGACTAAGACATACGGAGTGAATCTTACGCTTTCGAATGGTGCTGGTTTCACGAGAGAACTTTACAACCTCGACCATTGGAACACGGCTTCAGATAATACTGGGAATAGTTATGCGCTGTCTGAAGTCTATCAAACAAACGCCGCTTTGAATCTGCATGCTATATGGTCACTCGCTTATGTAAAGCCGACCATATCAGACATCACTGCATTTCGCGTCAGCAGTGCAACGCCATCTCAGCAAGAAATAGAGAGCGGCGGAACAGACGACGGTCAGTATATTTACGTTTTATTTGATTGGGTTGGTGGTTCGACAGATGGTGGTGAATCACACATTGCTCCACATTGTGATATTGCGATAGGTGGAAATGCGGTTCGAGATTATACTGACGGAACGCTAAGTACAACGCCATTCTCAGATGTGTTCGGACCGTATTCAGCAGATTCAGCCTATGCAATCAGCGTTAAGATTTACGACCCAAATTACACGCAAGGCGTTTCAAAAACCGCATCCGTCAGTACAGCAACGTATCCGATAGACTTGCTCGTGAAGAACAATGCCGTATCCATGGGCATTATGACACCTGCGGTCGCTGGGCAGGCATTGAAAATTCTTGTCGATGCTATCTATCCTGTAGGGTCGTACTATGAAACATCGGACACAACATTCAATCCGAATACTTACTTCGGTGGGACTTGGTCGCTTGAAGCGGCAGGACAGGTTCATGTTTCAGCAGGAACAGGGTATTCGGTCAATGGTGCATTGACAAACACATCGGACGGTGGCGAAGCAACGCATACACTGACACCAAGTGAAACTGCGCTCCGAACACACACGCATAGCACAACGATTGGCTCACATTCACACTATCCAAACGGAGGGTCTTCGTATTATTTCGTACAGACCACAGGTGGACAAACTGTTAATGCGGGCGGAATTAGCGGAAGTGGTACTCGTGTTTATGTAGCGGCGAACACAGGGGCAACAACGAATTGGAGGAACACGACGAGCTCAACAGACCTTGGTTCAAAAACATCGGGCGGCGTGACAGAGGCGAATGGGTCGGCGCACAACAACATGCCTCCGTATATTGTCGTGAATCGCTGGCATAGAACAGCATAGGAGGAAGCTCATGTACAGAGTAAGGAAATCATGGAGCGACGCCAAATCGCAAATCGGGGCCTTCGAGGTACTCGAGAACGCAAAGAAGTGCGTCGACAAAAACCCCGGCTACAAGGCGTATGGAGACGGAGGAAAGCTGGTTTATCCTGCGCCGAAGAATACGAGCATGTCGATTTCAACGACCTATTCTCAAGCAATGAAACCAGTCGTTGATGCCTGCAAAGCAGAAATCGCGAACGAGGTAAATGCGAAGTACGAATGGGAGAGCCGGCCGAATGTCACAAAAGCGAAGAAGAAGGCGACATGCGTCACGTTTGTGGCGTGCGTGCTCCAGCGGTTGAAAATCCTGAGCTCCGGCCAGTACGTTTGGCAGAACGGCAAAGGGACCGGGAAAGGGAAGGTGTACGGCAACAATAGCTTCATGACCGTCACTTACTATAACCGGGTCCTCCCGTCAAAGATTCACAGCAAGATGAAGATTGGCGACGTTGTGATGCACGACAACACGAAATCGGGCCATGAGCAAATTTACACCGGGGAATACAAGGGTGGTAAGTGCAAATACATGACCGGCGGAACGGTCCACAGCATGGCGTCGTGGGACAACAGGAGGATTCGCGCAATCGTCCGGCTGAAGACGTACAAAATCACAAACCAGTGCGTCAATGGGAAGCTGACTGCCGGCGCCAGCCTTGTTCTTGCGAAGCAGAACGTAACATTCAAGTACACTCCTGACGAGGGGCGCAAGCTGAAATCTGTGACTGTAGACGGGAAGGCCGTCGACATCAAGAAGTATCCGACGAGCTATACGTTCAAAGCAGTAACAGCGGCGCACTCAATCAGGGTCGTGTACGCATAGGAGGCAATATGCTGGAGATTGATGATAGAAACAACATCGTCCTGACGCGTGGCGACACGATGACGCTGACCGTTGGGCTTAAAAAAGATGGCCAACCATATGCGCCGGTCGAGGGAGACACACTCCGCTTCGCCTGCTCAGAAGGGTATGAAGGGGACCCGGAATACAGACTTATTTACGAGGCCGCGGTCCCGACAAACACGCTGACTTTCACCATGCCCGCTACAGAAACAAAGAAGCTCTCTTACAAGACGTACAATTACGACGTCCAAATCACGCACGGAGATGGCACAGTCGACACGTTCATTTCAGCGACGATGAAAATCACAGGAGAGACGAAGTGATGGAAGTTTACGGGATTATAACAGGCACGCTGACGGCCCCGGGAAAAATCTCGGGGTCTTTAAGTGCGGCCGGAAACATATCCGGAACGGTCACGATTCCGTCGGCAATACTCCCGCCTGCATACGAAGGGGAGTACGAAGTCGCTCCAAGCGAAGAAGAGCAGGTCCTTGCGACAGCAGAGCTCCTGATGCTGGAGAATGTAACAATCAGCGCGATTCCGTCGAATTACGGTCTTATCACGCGGGTCGGTTCTGTTTTAACAATTTCTTAGGAGGCAATTTATGGCAAAGGACGTTATCATCCGCTCTGTGACATACCAAGGGGTCCCGTCGGTCGAGATTCCGCTCTCGGGTCAGACCGGAAACGCAGTCTTTGTAGACACCAGCGACGCAACATTGTCGAACGCGAATCAAATGCTCGACGGGGTCACATCGTATTCTAACGGAACAAAGTATACGGGCAACATTCCGGAAAAGACATCCAGTGACCTAACCGCATCCGGGGCAACGGTCACGGTACCGGCGGGCCATTACGCATCTCAGGCGACGAAGGCTGTCTCCAGCGGGTCTGCAACGGCACCAGCGAGCATCTCCGGAACGAGTGCTTCAGTATCAACCGGGTCCAACACGCTCACTCTCACAAAGACGGTCTCTGTGACGCCGGCTGTGACGGCAGGATATGTGGTGTCCGGAACGGCCGGCAATTCCTCGGTATCACTCACAGCGTCGGTCACAACCAAAGCGGCGACGACGATTACTCCGGGGACCAGCAACCAAGAGATTGCGGCCGGGACCTATCTAACGGGCAAACAGACCATAGCTGGAGATTCCAACCTGAAGGCGGAGAACATCGTTTACGGAAAAGCGATTTTCAATATCCAAGGCAGTGCCCAAATCCCGGTCATCAGCCAAGACTCGACTACACACGTATTGAGTATCAGTTAGGAGGGGGCCATGGCAACAGTGGTCTTATGGGGAGCGACATATTCAAATGTTCCTGCCATTGATGTTCCTACCAGCGGAAATACAACCACAAGGTTCATAGACGAAGGCGAAATCGTCACATATTATACAGGGTCAAGCACTCCGACATCATCGCAAGGGTCTAACGGTGACATCTATCTCAAGGTGGTGACATAGCATGCCAACGATAAGACTTGTACCGAGCCAGCTTTACAATGCCGCAGGCGCAACGTATCTTACTGTCAGTAACGAAGATAATATGTTCACCAATACGGACAGCACCACTTACGGTACTGTCACGAACATCTATGCTTCAACTTCAAGTAGGTATGTCTATCTGAGAGGTTTTAACTTCACATCTATACCGAGCGGAGCAAAAGTCAATTCGTTTGCCGTCAAGCTGAAAGCAAGCGAGAGCGGAGCGTCAACAAGTACGAACTACAGACCGAGAATATGTAATGGCACGACAACACTGACAGGCTCGTCAAACACCATCGGCACATCGGTAAGCACCATAGAGTTTACTGGCGTAACAACTGCGTGGTCAACTATTGTCAGCTATGGCACTAACTTTGGTATCCGCATCAATGCGAGAAGGGCAAACTCCAACACGCAGAGTGTTATCGATGTATATGGTGCTGAAATAGAGGTCGACTATTCTCTGCCTGCAACAGTCACATCGACACTGAGCGGAAGCGGTACAATCGACCCAAGCGGTGCGACTCCGGTTTTTAATGGCGAAGAGTATGAGCTGACCATCACACCGACCAACGATAGTGATACCGTGACCGTGACTAACAACGGAACGGATGTAACATCACAACTTGTTGAGCGCACAGGTGGAACGGATGAAAGAACGCTTGGGACTTACACTCTTGTCAGTGGCACATTCAATTCAGGCTCAGATTGGTTCAGCGGAAGAACAGGACATGGATACGACACTTCTGACACGACTGCATCAAACTATTATTCGAGCAGTAGTGGAACGATAGTCGTTTTCACTTATGATGTTGGTTTCACTCTTCCGTCAAGTGTTACAATCACAAGGGTCTATGCGAAGGTAAACGGACACGCAGAAAGCACATCGCAATCCGCAGAGTATATGTGCGCGCAACTGATTTCAGGGAGTACGAATCTGTCAGCAGAATACAACTTCAAGAGCGCAGGAACGACGTCGAACAGCACACAGACGGTCGAGGCGACGACACTTCCAACGGTATCACAACTTGCGAGCATGAAACTGCAATGCCGTCTTGGGTACTATGGTGGTGCTATAAACGGTGCGACTATCTATGTCGAGTTTACGGCAGATAACAAGTATTACACTTACACCTATACTGTAAGCGGAGATGCTACAATCGCGGTCACGATAAGCGGTGGTGGGGGAGACTCTTCGAAACTCTATGTCAAGCTGAATGGTTCGTGGGTAGAAGTCCAAACCGCATACAAGAAAATCAACGGTGCGTGGGTGGCACAAAGCGACATTTCCTCTGTATTTGCGGCCGGCGTACACTATATCAAAGGGAACTAAGGAAGGCGGCGAGATGAGCAGGTTTCATACATTTCAATTATTTATGGCAACATTAGGCGGGGCGCTCGGGGCGTTCGTTGGTGGCGTGGACGGGATACTTTACACACTGATTATTTTCATCATCATTGATTACATCACCGGCTTCATGTGCGCGGTCGTTGAAAAGCGCCTGTCCAGCGAGGTCGGTTTCCGCGGCATCTTCAAGAAGGTCGCCATCCTGATGATTGTAGGCGTCGCGAACATGATTGACGTCCATGTCCTTACACAGGGAGCTGTCGTCAGGACGGCCGTCATATTCTTTTATTTGTCCAACGAGGGCATCAGCATCATCGAAAACGCCGGCATCCTCGGCCTTCCTATTCCAAAGAAGCTTCGAGACATTCTCGAACAACTAAAAGAGAAGGATGAAGAGGACGCCGACATCGAAGATACCGATGAAATTTACGATGACGATTGGGAGGATGTCGAGGATGAGTAATTCGAGCTTGGCGACGGTTCATTATTGGACCGCAAATTACGGTTATGAAAACAAGAAAACCGGAGCACCAAAAGCTGGTCGGTACGGTTATAAAATCGACAAGATTTTCGTGCACCACATGGCTATCGTAAACGGGACCGCGCTGACCTGCTACAATGGCTGGAAGACCCGGGAGGGGTCCGCGCACTATGCCATCTCTTGCAAAGGGGAGATAGGCCAGCTTGTGGACGAGGCGAATGTGGCATGGCACTGCGGCAACAAGGCGTACAACTGCCGTTCCGTCGCAATCGAGCTCGCGAACGATAAGGGGGCGAAGGGAGATTGGCACATCCCGGACAAGGCCATCAAGGTGTGTATCGACCTCATCGTTGACATCTGTCAGCGAAACGGCATCACGAAAATCAACTACACGGGGGACCTGAAGGGGAACCTGTGTATGCACCGGATGGTTGTCGCGACGGCCTGCCCGGGTCCGTATATGGTCAGCGCCAACAAGATGCAATACATCGCGAACGAGGTAAACAAGAAGCTGGGGCAGAAACCATCTCCAGCTCCGGACCCGAAGCCGGCTAAAAAGACATGGCTGGATTACAAGACGCCATTCTTGGTCCGGGTGAGCTGTAAAGACCTGTACATTCGGAAGGGCCCGGGCATCGCAAACTATGGCCGGCAGAAAGTCGACGGGTCCGTCTTCATCAAGCCGGGTGTGTACACGATTGTAGCGGTAGAGAAAGCCGAAGGTTATTACTGGGGCAAGCTGAAATCGTCAACGGAGAAGTCGCCGCGCTGGATAGCGCTGGATTACACAGAGTATGTGAGGTGAGATTCGATGCCAGCCCCGTGCTTTAACTGCGAAGAACGGCACTTAGGGTGCCATATTGATTGCGAAAAGTACATATCATATAGGAGGGACCGCGACAACGAGCTCGAGCGTAGGCGTCAGGAGAGGGCATCAAGCCCGGATTCCTTTATCATCGAACAGATGCTGAGGCAGAAGAAGAAGCATTAGCGTGCCCGCGATGGGCACAATTCCATTAACCTCCTTTCCATACGGATTAGGCCGGGGATTATCCCCGGCCTTTTCTGTTTTTTGATAAATTTGTCGCCTGACAGGCGACCATTTTTGATTTCAGCTTGTTACAATACAATCAAGCGATGGGTATACACCCATCAATCACATGAGAATATGGAGGACACAGAAATGGAAAAGAAGGGTTATACACTGGGAAGCGGAGTGATTTGTGGATGCGCGTATGAGAACGCCATCATGGCTGTCGCGGACATCGTGAATAGCACATTCGGGACAAATTACACTTACGTTAGAGACTGGATGATTCTTGACGAGCTTGCGTCAAAGCTGGGCGTGAGATTCGACGTCAACGGATTCATCGTAAAGTGACAGGAGGTAATGAAGCGGCACTATTGAAAAGATTGATAGGAGGGAAAGAAAATGAGGATGCAGGAAATGCTTACGAAGGCGGCCAAGGCCCACAACAAAGAATTTGAATATCTCGAGAGGTTTAATAGGGGTCTGAGATTCAAGAGCATGACTCTTTACAACAAAAAGGGGTACGAGAACATCGTCGAGTGTTCTGACGGGGTCACGCTGGTGAGATACGAGCTCAAGTTTTACTTCAAGGCCGACGACAAGTACGACAACAACATCGTTAAATACATGTTCAACATGTACAGTGACGGGACCTGCGGGTTCTATTTTGACGGAACAGAATGGGAAGGTTAGCGCAGAGTGACGGCCGCTACAGCGGCTGGTAATGCGGCAGACGCGGTCACAAGCCCGCGAGCGCAGGATGGCCGGCCCGGCCGAAGGGCAGGAGGAGAGAGCATGAAGGCATATGCAAGAGCAGGAGAAATCGCAAAAGTCAAAGAATATGAAATCGAGCAGTACCGGAAAGCGTTCTATGATGGAACAGACGAAGCTTGGGAGCGTTACAGAGCGAACGTAAAGCGGATGGTAGCGAAATTCAACAAGACACATATCGAGCAGATTGACATCAATCTGTTGATGGAATGAGGAGGCGCAAAATGAAATACGAGCTGATTATAAAGGCAGAAACAAGAGAATGGGGTGTGGTGGAAAGCACAATGGGCTTCAAGACTTTCGGTGATATGCTTCACGAGTACAACGAGTATGTGCACATTCTCAAAGAGAGATATGACGCCGGCGAGCTTGTCGACTGGGACCTGACCATGGTCGGGCCGATTTACGGGAGACCGTAAATGTCGCCTGAAAGGCGACCAAATTGCCTCCCGGATGAGTACAATATAATCAAGGTGTGGGTGTACACCGAATATATGGGAGGTAATAAAAATGAAAAATACATTCTTCGTAATCATGGAAGTTAAAACAAAAACAAAAAAGACGGAAAGCAGATTTGAGTTTAAGACATACGATGAAGCGGTTAAGGTTCATGACAGGATGGTCAAGGCGTTCCGCAAAAGTGGTCTGATTCTGAGTTACAGCGTTATTGCCGCGTGAGGGAGGTAAAGAAATGAGAGAATACGGATGGATTTATGAAGGCGTTGAATACTGGGTCGATTACGACATCAGGGATGGAATCGTGTTTGCGATTAAGCGCTTCAAGGACAAGGCTGAGGCTGAGGCGTTCGCCAAAGCGGTTGGCAGTGTGGCAGTCGAAGCAGAGAGCTGGAGGGCGCCTCTGAGATGAGCCGAAACGGTCCCCCATTCGGGACCGTCTGACCGGGAATGGTTCCCCGGCACTGATGATGGCAGACCAATGAGGTCGGGAGGGAGAGAAAATGATAAAGGTTAGGGACATCGACGGGTTGACAGGATGCGACATCACCATTGTTAGCTGGAAGACAAAAAAGACTATCTATTCAAACAAAACGGATGACAGGGAGATTTCAGAAATGGACAATGGTGAAGAGCTGATGGAGGCGGAGGTTTTGCTGATGTTTGCCGTAAGGGACGAGCTGGTCCTTCAGGTGAAAATGTGAGGCTATTTACAGGAGGGGAAACATGGAAGAGAAAATGGTAATGATTCTTCAGAGAAAGGTGGACATTGTCCGGCAGGCTGGAATCCAAAAGCTCGACTACATGGTCGATTACACGAACGAACAGCTTGATGCACTTGTCCCGTTCGTCGAAGAGGTTACAGGCAAAAAGGTGGAGATTCGCAAATGGAAGGTCGCGCTTGTTTAAGGGGGTGCAGAATGAGACGAATGAGATTCAAGACATGGGCGAACAAGGACCCGTGGGATGAAACGCCGATGCATGTTGTATACAAGGTCGGAGACGGCCGGACGCTGTTCTTTGAGAGCGGCGAAAAAATATCGCGCGGCCTGCTCGAGGAGCTTCGCGATGCATGGGTTGAGAACGTCGAGCTCAGAAAAGATGGTTGGCACATTGCGCTTTGCGGGGAGGTACAGGAATGAAACTGATTGATGCGATTTTCGACAACAGGGCTGACATGGTGGAAATCCGGAGCGGCGACTACAGGGACAGCAATGGACCGATGAATGTCAATGCTTTTGTCAGACGGTATGGTGGCACAGATGTGATTCGGGCTAAAGCTCAAAGGTACATCCTTGAGGTCGATGAGGATGGCCGGAAGACGCTGGTCTGCATATTGTAAAGGGGGTGCAAAATGAAAAGGACAGTACACTTCAACATCACGATTGATACCGAGACCGCATCGGTCGAAGGATTCAGCATGACGGAGGGCCTCTATGGGAACACTGAGTTTGTCATGGAGGGCGTCGACGACCCGATTTCGATTTTTACCGCTACACAGGCAATAAGCCGCGAGCTGGCAGATATGCTCGAGTAAGGGGGTGCATGATGGCAAGGTTCTATAAAGATTACTTCATGGTTCGTGAGCACGGAGCCGGCCCGTATAAGTGGTTCGTTTACAGGCTCGATTATGACCCGGAAGCACAAGAACACAGGTTTTCACTGGTCTTTAGGGCCCAAACGCAAAGATGTGCGGAGGACAGTATAGACTTGCTAATCAGGAACAGGGGGTGGAGATATGATTCAGGTCCGTGTGAGGTATGAGCTTGAGACAGCGATGGGCAAAAAGATTGTTGGCACCATCATCCGGCCGGCGGAGGCCAAGGACACAATCGGCCGCGTGAAAGAGGTCGGGTACGCGTTTGTTGGGCTCGATGCTCGGGAATATGTTTCCGGGATGGAGCCATGGGAAGGATGGGAGGAGGTCCTTTAATGGAAAGATACGATTACATGGAAGCTGTTAAGGCCGATGTCCGGGAGTACATTGAGTACAATGGCATCAAGGATTACGATGAGCTGTACGACGAGATGTTCATCTCGGATAGCGTGACCGGAAATGCGTCGGGTTCTTACACGTTCTCTACATGGCAAGCGGAAGAAAACTTGTGCCACAATTACGACTTGCTCAAAGAGGCTGTCTATGAGTTTGGCGGAGAGCCATTCGCAGATGGACCGGAGGCCGGCGACGTGACGATTCGTTGCTATCTGCTTGGGCAGGCGCTTTCGGAGGTACTTGCGGAGCTGGGGGCCGAAGGCGTATAATGGACCGGGAGGCGCTACATGAACGCGAAGGAAAGATGGGACGCGAAGAATACGCGGCAGGTAAAAATGAAGCTCAATAAGAGAACGGACGCGGACATCCTCGACTGGTTGGACCAGCAGGAAAACAAGCAAGGGGCCATCAAGGCGCTGATTCGCCGGGCTATAAGTGTTGCAAAGGTTGTTGCAAGGGACCCGGAATCATTGGAATAACAGCGAACACACACAGCTTCCCAAGCTTAGGTTGAGGGTTCGATTCCCTTCACCCGCTCCAGCTAAAGAGCCCCCGTAAACACGTTGATTTCAGCGGTTTGCGGGGATTTCTATTGTCTGAGGCTTTACGGCCATATGGTGTTAAACGGTGGGTATTGCGCCTTGACGGTGTTGCACTTAGTGTTGCACTTTTTCCAAGTGGGCCTCGATTTTTGCCCGGGCGTCCTCGAAGGAACCCTCCGACGCGTGCGTATAAATCTGCGCCGTGAGAGAAATATCTGCATGTCCCATTAGTCTTGCCGCTACAGCGAGTGGGACGCCGGCGTCTTGAAGGTCTGTGCAGTAAGTGTGCCGGTAGCAGTATGGGGTCAGGTCCTCCGGAAGAAATGGGTCCACGAGCGCGTTCCGGTACGTCTTTGTACCGTGCTCCAGCTCCATTACTCGCTTAAAGCGCTTCCACATCCTCTGTGAGCTCTCGTGGCACAACGGGTCCCCGTACACGTTCGTGCAGACGTATTCGTCCGGCCGCTTCTTCGGGAGGGCGTCTATCAGGTTCTGCGGGACCGGGATGTCGCGGACGCCAGCCTTGGATTTGGTCGGTCCGATGGTTCCGTCGGCCTTCCGGGCCCGCCTGACGTGTAGCACTTTCTTCTGAAGGTCGAAGTCCCGGAGCCGGAGAGCGGAGACTTCCTGCGGCCGACACCCACAGTACAGCATGATTAGAAAGAACAACCCGTCGTCAGGGGCCCTTTTTGCCGCTCTGAGCGTCAATTCTCGCTCGTAAGGGGTAATGGGCCTGTGCGTCGTATTCGGCCCGCATTTGGGCAATTTTGCCGTTTTGGCGGGGTCCTTCGCGACGAGGTCGTTCTCTTCGGCCGCCGCAAATATCTGTTTCAGGACCAGCAGGTTTTTTCTCGCGTATGATTCTGAATACCGGGACAGGCTGTTCGTGACCTTCATGATGTCTATCGGGCGGACCTTTTTGAGCGGCATAGCTCCAATGTGCGGAACGATGTTCTTGTCTATCATAATTTGGATGCTGGTGCGCCAATTCTTTTCGACGGATTCCTTATACGTCGCAAGCCATTCCTTTGCCCATGCCTCGACGGTATACGACCCGCGGACCTCCCGGACCTGAGCCTTCAAAAGCGCCTCCCGGACCCGAGCCTTCTCCCGGGCCTCCTGCGGCGTGGACCCGCGGCAGTAATAGCGCTTTCCCTCAAATGTGAATGTAGCGGTAGAGTATTTTCCCATTATGCTTCCTCATTTCTTCTTCAGGCCTTCCATCATCTTGATAATAACTTGCAGGTCCTCAGGGGAAACGTCGTGCGACACGTCGAGAAGGGCCTTTAAGTCCGGCCTGCCTAAGAGCTTTTGCGCGATTCGAGCCGTTTCGTCATCCGTATTCCATCCCATGATGTAAGCGGGAGAGACTCCAAGACCGTCCGCAATCCGGTCTATTCTGCTGAGTGGTATAACTTGCGTATGGGTCGTTTCATATCTCTGTAGGCTCGACTTGTCGATTCCGGTCCGCTCTTCAAGGTCACGGAACGTGAGCCCAAGCGACAGCCGGCGAGCCCGGATGCGCTCCGCGATTTCAGCAATCTTCCTCTCATCCATTATTCTTTTCCTCCCTGTAATGTCAATTATACTTTGCTTGTTGCTTATTTGCAACAATAGATGAAAAAAATCTCATTTATGGGTTGACAGTGATAAAAACATATGGTAATGTATACTCGTCTCATGCATGGGACAGATAGGAGGGCTATATGAACGTAAACAAGCTAAAGGCAAAATTCGTTGAACATGGCATGACTCAGAACGACGTCGCGAAATCTATTGGCATCGCGAACAATTCGCTCTCGCGCAAGCTGGCCGGGAAATCTGAGTTTACGCTCGGAGAAGTCGTCCGTCTATGCCGCGTTCTCGAGATTGCAGAACCGACTGAAATTTTTTTTAGTCAAGATGTCTCATAAATGAGACAGAGAGGAGGCGGAGATGGACCGGCAAAAGTTACGCCGCGACATCGAACGGTATGGTGGCGGAGCTTTCATCAATGTCACACAGGTGGCCAGCATGATGGGAGTGGACCGTGGGACCGCTCGAGCGGTCTTGCGGGGAATTGAGTACATACCAAACGGGAAAGAGAAGCTGTATCACAAAGAGGATGTCTTGGACGCGCTGATGGGGAGGAGGTCTTTGTAATGTTCAAGAGAATGGTTGAGAGCGGGGCGCTCGAGGATGCGCTCGCGGTACTGTTCGGGGCGCTCAGCGTCGGGTTGTTATATTTTGTCCTGTATGCGGTAGCGTGAGGAGGTGTTAATGTATCAGGTTGTTGAACGGCGCTGGGACCGAGCGCTACAGAAAGAAGTGGGCGTGGTCGTGTATGAGTGTGAAGACCCGGAGGAAGCGCGCTTTGTCGAGCGCGAGGTCCGAAAGACCATCCGGAGGGATGACATTGGCTGGTATCACGAAGGGGGTGTTGTTCAGGTATACATCAAAGAAAAAGAAAAGGCCCCGTTGCCGCGGGACCAAATCCGAATGACGAATCATCCTAAACAGACAAGTGCATTATAGCACAGAAAGGGAAGAGCATGCAATCGCAGATAAAAAAGGTGTCTGCCCATCTTGAAAAGGCTCCCATCACGCAGATGGAAGCGGCAGAAAAATATAACATTTGGCGACTGGCCGCGATTATCTTCAAGCTCCGGCGAGATGGTGACGACATCGTGACTGATTTGGTCGAAAGTAAAAACGGCCATCATTATGGAAGGTATTGGTTAAGGACCGGACGGACGTGCCAGTGTCCTGAGTGCGATACGCTTTTCGACGCCGGCCAAGCGCTTTACAGAACGACGAATGATTACGGGGACCTGATTGTTGAGTGCCCATGTTGCAAGAAGATGTTTAATGCGGATGCGGCTGAACAAAATGCGGACAACGACGAATGGTGTTATGTCGACAGTATGATGCAGGACAGGTTTGAAGAAATGCCAAGGTTTTTAGGGAAGGAGAAATGAGCCATGACAACTTTCAACGAAAGACTTACTTCTGCCATCGAAGAATCGCGCCTTACGCGCAAAGAGCTTGCAGAAAAGGTTGGTGTCGGGGTGTCGTCCATCTACAGATGGGAGAAGGGCGAAGGGCTCCCGAGAGCAAAGGCCATCGGGGACATCGCGGACGCGCTCGGGGTCCGCTATAAGTGGCTCAATCTCGGGGAGGGCCCAATGACGCAAGCGGCGCTCGAGCAGGCACAGAAAGAAGCTATCGCAAAGAAGCAGTTTACT
>RHMF01000300.1_pt1 | contig 27565 bp, 27 predicted proteins | sample 5365151 | NCBI WGS metagenome assembly RHMF01 (sample SAMN10266501, study PRJNA497801) | feces metagenome | isolation source: feces | host: Bos taurus | place: China: Prairie of Fairy Mountain | collected 2017-08-14 | reverse complement strand
TTAATTACATGCATTATTTGTATTATCCTTTTTAATAATAAATAGTCCCTTATCTGTTTTTATTGACCTTGTTTTACCATTTACGTTTGACTGACTACTCCCACCACTAAAGTAGTGGGGTTCTTATGTGTCTTGGGAGCATAGTACTTGTGAGTACTTGTAGGAGGCATAGTGCAACCACTTGCCTTAACTCCGCACAGAGAGAGCCCTTCTCTGTCCTACAATATATGTCTTTAGGATTCTTGTGGTAGTTTTGGGCATCCGAACACTAATCAACAAATGACTGAAAGTCCATAGTGCGAGTTACCATACCATTTCAACCTCCTATTGGGTTCCAAGCATTAAAAAGTGTTTCCTTACTACTTGAGGTGAGTTGCTAACCTTGAAAGTCCTTTGGTTGTCAGGACTAATGCAAATATGCCAAAATTTTTTCAAAAAACAAAATTTAAGAAATCCTGCTCTCATCCCACTATTGAAATAGTGGGTTTTCCCGCAGGAAAATCATAATCGGTTTCGGAGTTCATTCTGCTCTTTTTGTTCCTCATATGTGTACACTAAATTTCCCATCTCTCTATAAATAGTAACTAAACAATAATTAATTGTAAATCTCTTTTTGTAAGAATACATTTTTTTAACTATTTTTCCAAATGCATGCAACATTTTACGGACAAATAAATTGCATCTATATATAAATTTCTCTTCTGTACGAAAATTTTTTCTTGTTTTCGACTATTTATTTTTGTATATTAAATATGGATGCTTGAAGGTTCTGTTTGAACTGAGGCGGAACTCACCACTTGAAGCAACAAATTAAGAAGGTTCCATCCTTTGAGGTGCGGTAAGGTCCTTTGGTTGCGTCAGATGACTTAATAGAGCGCTCATGCGGGACTCGGCTTTTAAACCCCCTGTGTGAAAGTGGTTATCACAAAGACTCCGTTTCTACGTTGTCAATCTTCGAACTTGAGACATCCGAAACATAACATTGGAAACTACGCCGTAAAAGACACTTCATACCAATGTATCAGTCCCGAGAAGGGGTTATCTGCATAGGGACATCAAAGGGGTTGCACCGAAAGGTGTGCGGGCTTGAGAGCAGAGCGGTAGACGCACCGTAACAGCCCGAGATAATACAAGCGACTTTGGTATTATCCATCGCAAATTCAACATAGTTTTTGGGATGTCATTCCTGCCCGTCTTGACTCGACGGGTAGGGGGTTTTGCATCAAAAAATTTTTAGAATAATATCTTATTTTTGATGTATTAAAATAATTCTTATTATAGTGCATTACATGCATTGAGAGACCCCCGCAGGAAGAAACCTTGAAAAATGAAATAAACCGTCCGTAAGGGCGGTTTTTCTTTTTCTCTTTATTTCTTTATCAATTTTGAAAGGTCTGTCTTTTTTATTTTCAAATAAACTTGAAAGGCTAAAACCATTGTTGAGATTATACCAAGGATTGAGAGTATAACCATCCACTTTGGATATATCTTTTTCTCTTTGATTATCTCAACCGGCACCGGTTTCTCTTCTGTCCGTACGGAATCCCTATAAACGATTTTGTCCTTATATACGATACGGGTCTTCTCTTCAATCGGGTCTTCTGATAGGGAACCGTTGAGAATGTGGTTCGTTGTGTCCGTCCAAGCCCTCATCTCGCTGCGGTTGCCCCTTATCTTCAACGTATCGAGCAGGCCAACGTAATCCTTCCAACGGCTCCGCTCCGTAATCCGCACCGAATCCTTGATGTGGAGGATTGTGCTGTCAACATAGTGCACCTCCGTATTCGTCTCAACGGGAACGGGCTTAATCACCCCGCAGGAGCCCACAGCGAGCCCGCAGGCGACGATTAAGGCGACAAATGGAGCGATGGTCCATTTTGACCTTGAGTGTCTCAAATCGCCTGAAAATGCCCTTAAAATCGAAATGCGTTTTTTTGACTTTTCCATTTGTGTTTCTCCAATTAAAAATGTATATTTACAATAGTTTCGTTATTGCTTTTATTGCGGGGTGGGTGTCCCGCCTAGGCTGCGGGACCACACCCTTTAAATTTTCGAAGTTTTTGATATAGAATAGTAAAGGACTTTGTTTTCCATATTGTCTATATATTTATTCGCTCCCTCGCAGAATCGGCTGCGGGGGATTGTTGTTTTTACTCGTTCTCAATCCTGACTATAGCATTAACAACGATATCTGACAAGACTTCGATGCCCTCTTCGCTGTCCAAGAAGGCAAGGTCTATCCTGCTCGTATAGAACAACTGCTCCAAGAGCACCGCAGGACATGCTGTTGATTTTACCATTGTGAAATCGGCTTCGTAGTCCTTATCGCCATCGCTCATATCCTTACGGAGCGTCATCCCGTAATGCGGAAGTATCTTTGAGGCTTCATCGTAGAAAATATCACCGTAGTGGTCACTCTTCGTCTTTCCCTTGCTCGTCCAAACTGACCATCCTCTCGCATTGTCAAACCACTCCTTTCCGTCTCCACAGGCGTTGCTGTGTAGTGAAATTAGAAGGCAGTTCTGCTTACCAAATTGCCTGCAGTAGGAGTTTGTGACACTTACCCTACTTCCGAGGGACGTAAACTCCTCCTTGTCGAGGTTGAGTACAACGTAATACTCTATTCCGAGAGCATCCAATTTCTGCATTACCCTACGGCAAATTTTCCTGTTGCTCTCATATTCGTAAAAACGGGTTCCGTCTTCTCTTATTGGAGACCTCTTACCCTGCGAAATCGGATAACGGCTGTGGCCTGCATCCAATAGTATCTTCACCTTCGTATCCATTACATTCCAATTTGTTATTTGTGGGCAGGGCAGGATTCGAACCTGCGAAAGTCGTAATGACGACGGGGTTACAGCCCGTTGCGTTTGACCACTCCGCCACCTACCCTTTATCATCATCCTTCTGATTGCGGGGATTTTTCATCGAAAACCATAGGTAGTTTTTCTTAGCGCTATGGATTGCCTTATGACAAATCGAACACAGCGTTATGCAGTCATCCGCCTCATTTGGAATACCCTCGTATAGGTGTCTGTAAGTCCTGTGGTGGCAGGATAGTGTAACTCCGTTCTGCCTCGTCCTTCCGCATACCTGACACTCGCCTCCGTCCCGCTCTTCAACGGCCTTTTTAACCTCTTTGAATGCCTTGCTGCGGATATAACTCTTGTATTTCTTGTAAGCCTCGTCCCTTTCAACGGATTTCGGCTTCGTTTTTACGTCTGAGCGGATTTTATTAGGCTTTGCACCCACTATTCATCCGGACAAACGAAATTATTTAATACCTCGACCTGAATTGTTGTATATGCACCGGCCAGTCTGTCATTGAACGCCTCCGTTTCAATGAAATTTGTGATGGAATAAGCCTCACTGGCCCTGACAACACCATCGATTTCTCCTATGGTCAATACGATGTTCTTCAACTGTTCGATTGCGGTTGATTGGATGTCGATGTCATTGGCATTGTCTTCGGTAAGCCTGTCGAGATAGTAGAGAGTAAGTTCATAGGTAGTAGTATTCTCGCTCACCATATGATTTCCGGTAGGAGACGTAAACAATACGGGATAATCCTCGATTCTGACCACATTTATCTGATAGATATCAGAGCCGGCCGCTGAATATCCTATACATTTCTGAGCAATTGCCTTTCTAGATATTATGTTTAATAAATACTTTAAGGTCATATCTTAGTTCTTTTATATTTAATATTTATTTTGTATATTCTCACCATGGAAGAGAAATGGGTTGATGTAATTGGATTTACTGGATTCTATGAAGTGTCAGATTTAGGAAATATAAGGAGTTTAGACCGTATAGAATATTGTCCTTCAAAGGGATATCGTCGAAGAAATGGCAGGATGCTTAAACCGATATTACGGAATAACTACCGTTGTATTATGCTATGTAAAAATGGTATCAAGAAATGGTATAAGATGAGCAGAATTGTTTATTCTTCATTCAACGGAGAGATTCCAAATGGATATGAAATAAATCATATCAACGAAACAACCACAGATGACAGATTGTGTAATTTAAACGCAATGACACATAGGGATAATTGCCTATGGGGAACCCGTTTAAATAGAATAGGCAAAACTCATAAAAAACCTGTAACGCAAATACTTCCAGACGGAACAGAATTTTTCTCATATTTTTCTGCAACAGATGCTGCTAACGGAAATTCTGCCTTGAGAAAACATATAACAGATTGTTGCATAGGACGAAGAAAAACTGCCGGTGGGTATTATTGGCGATACTCGTCCTGACTGTCTTTTCGTTGCCTATCTTCAAACTCCAATTTGTCTCTCTTATAGCGATAGTTATAGTCGATGCCCATTACGCTTCCCGAAAATGTTCCAATCTCACCAAATGCGGTTAATACGGACGCTGAAATCTCGCCTATCGGAACAGAGTAAAAACCCAAAAATAGGAGAGTTACGCCAGCAAGTATAAGAACTATAGCGAGCCAAAACTCAACGCTTCTTTTAGTGTCTTCCGTAATGCTTTTCATCTTATTTATAAATTTTTCTAATAGTTATTAACCAAGGAAAAGGTTTACATTGGCGAATTTCTTCGTAGGTTTGCATCCGCAGTCGAACTTGCTTTCAGGTATCGCTTCCTTGTTCTGACAAAGGAATTCAGCCATCCTATTGAGAGAGTGGTTGTACATGGTTTCGATGTAGTTCTGCAGGTGTTTTATATCGTCGATATTTGCACTGAGGACATTGGTGTCGGTATTCTGCACCACACCCATATTCCTTACCTTAAACGTTGAACGCATACAGAGGTCGATGACCGTCTTGTAGGTCAATGCCTCTGTGAGATAATCGTCCAACAGCGTCTTGTAGGCAATATTTTCCTCGCTGTCAATGGTGTCACCCGACTCTCCCTGAATCTTCCTGTATACCAACTCCTGCAGGCGTTCGATGAGTGCTGAGCCCAATACGTCCACCATATAGACATTCTGAGCCGTACGGATGGAAGCACCTATCTGACTGTCATCACAATTGAGATTAAGTTCTCCGCTCTGTTTCACCACCTTAGGCGAAACCAACATTGTATTCTTATAGTCTGTCATTGCCTGTTTAATCCAATTTTTCAAAAGTTATTGTAAACGGTTTAATTTCAATGGCGTTCTTAACTCCGACAACGTTATCAATGACTTTCGTCAACATATCCTGAACGGGTTTCGCAACGGTTCTGTTGAAGAGTTTGAAGGAGTCTGAAAACTCATTTGAACTGAAGCCTGTATTTGTCATTCCTACTCCAACCAACAGCGGTGAAATGCGCATTGCTGTGAAGATATTGGCCTTAGCGCCGTCCCTGATGACCTGAAAATGCTCGGGGTCTTCGTTTGCCTCTATCTTGTTTACGACCAATGCCTTGCTTTCATCGTTTGCGTAGTAAATCATAAAGTTACTCGGTGCATCATATCCGCAGAATTTGGTCTTGATGCCGTCCTCGATGGCCTGTTTCTGCTCATCAGTGAGGTTTGCGGTGTCAGGGATATTGATGATATAACGGGCACTGAAGCCGTTTGTGACGGAATTGAGGGAATAGCGGCTTCCTTCAATCTCGGTGAGCACATCATCGAGTGCAGCAGCCCAAGGAGAGACGTTGTAGACCTTCCTCACACCCGTTCCGTTGTAGAAAAATATCATCGTAGGATTGTCGGGATTGAGTTCCGCAAATCCCCACCTGTCGTAACGCTCTCCGGCTGTTGACCACCTTGTCCAACCCTTCTTGTTGTAGATTACCTTGTTCCTATCCCTATTGAGACGACACTTTGCAATGTCTAATGGATAGAGTTCAACGGGAACACCTAACTTATTATAGATTATTTGGATTGCGAAATTTCCATATATATAGTAGTCGTAGACAATGTGTTCGATGAGCGTACGCATGTCCATACCTCTCCTGTTTACCGCATCTTTCCACTTTCCGGCTTCATCGTTAACGATAATCTCATCGCCCATGACGTAATTGACCGTTTGGTCAACAGCGGCCTTAAGGGTCGCAGACCTTTCGTAGCAGTTTCCGAACAACTTCGGTGTATCATTTTCCTTGCCCCAACTGATAACGCCGTCTCCGCCTCCGTAAACGTCTTCCGCAGGGTCATAAACATATTTTCTCTCGGTCTCTACCACCGACAATTTGATATTCTTCTCCATTATCCTTCGTAATAATAAGTCTTATATTTGCTGTCATCATATTCATTGCTCGTAGGTTCAACATCCCCGATACGCAACAGGCCGATATACGGGTTCAAATCCCTCAATGTTACCCTTTCTTCTGTGGCAACATCGATGATGTCGCAATCCAATACGGTAGAACTTCCGTTGTTGTAATCACTCGTCGTACCGCTTACGGTGTTATCGGCATAAGCGTAGTACGTATACTCTCCGTCCGGAAGATGGTCCCACCACTCTGACTGCCATCCATCACTTATCACAAATTTGAGATAGAGTGGACTTTCAGATACGCTTCTGACCCTTCCAAATGTAGAGAGGTCCTTCGTTGCGTTATTCTGCAATATGATTGAGTATTTTTTGGTGTCAACAATCATGATTATTCGTTTCTATTTAATATAGTTGGGATGGAGAATGGATAAAAACAACAAATCCCGCCCAAAATGAGCGGGAAATGCATTAGAATTGGATGAGTTTATTCGTAAGGTGTGCAGGTTCCTCCGTCGAAGGTGATGGTCTTGCTCAGCTCATTTGATGACCAATGGAGTGAGTATGTACCTTCGTCTCCCTCTTCTACGGTGCAGTTGTCGGTTTCAGCCTTCATCCTTAGGGTGTAGTCACCTTGTCCGGTGTAAGGCTCCCAATCTGCTTCGATGATTATGGCCTCATTATCGCTGTCATAGGTAACGGTGATGCGGCAATCTCCTTGCCTTCCTCCCAACAGTCACCCGTCCATACCGATGTAGATACATCTGAGCCATCCCAACCAATTTCAATTCCGAATTTGTCGTCATCGGTAACCTCGATGTGAGTTGCGTCAGAAGGAACAGCAGGAACACCCTCGACGGTAAGTGTGCGGAGCGGCATAATTTCAGTTGAGAAATCAGGGGTCAACGTAACGTCCGTTGACAGGTTGAGTTGATAGTCTCCGTTATCATTTGCGTAGCCCCATCTTTCGACATAGTCCTCAGGCGTTGTTACCACACACTTTACAGCGTAGGTGTTTGCGGTGTTGAAACTGCCTTCGATTAACAAATCCCATCCGTTGCTGTCATCAATAGATGCTGTTACTCCCTGCGGAAGGGTAGATGATGCGATAGACCATACATAGGGGTCATTCGTTCCGTCTCCCGTCCTTTCCAAATCGACTGTGGCAACCACACTCAATTCAGTATCATCAGAGGGGTCAATTTGAACGATGGAGTAAGACACTTCGTCGTAGTCGGAACAAACGCCTATACCGTCATCGTAAACGATGCAGAAGTCAATACCGTCAATTGTAATCGTAATACTCTCTCCGGGAGTAGGTGTAGGAGTAGGTGCTGAAGCACTGAAGACGAGTACATCACCAAGATAAGCCTCAGTAATCTCAATCGCACCGAGATAAGCCTCGTTGACCTCATTTGCACCGAGGTAGACTGGCTGTCCGTCGGTGTATTTCTTCTGTTTGATGGTTATCTCCCACTCGTCTCCCGTAACTGTGTCGGTGAAAGTGAGCACATCGGTTCTCGCTGTTGCTCCACTGTATGATGGCGCTGTTGCGATAATGGTGGTGCTACCTGTGTCTCCTGTTGAAGAAAGGGTAAGCCAAGTATTCCCACTAACAGTCCAAGCATTTTCGCATGATACCACTATATTGATAGTCTCTCCCGTTGACGCAATTGTCGACTTTGAAGGCTCAGCGACTATTGACGACAGTGTAGGGCCTGCCACAGGTGTTCCTGTTCCTAGGTTTGCTTTGAAGGACTGTGAAACTTTGTCGTAGAAACCAACATTGTTGTTGTTGTCAACAGCAGGTTTGAAATCACCTACAAGGACATTATTCTCCCAAACTTTTATGCCATAGAATGTGTTTGGAACAGCCCTGTGATTTGGCCAATTGCTTCCTGTTTCACTGTTGTTAATTGCAGATATGAACATCGTATAATTACAAGTTTCCATACTGCTTGTGTTTGTGGAATACTGTGTTCCATCGACAGAAAAATAATACATGTCCAAGGTCAAGAGATACCTTGTGTTTAGTGCATATGTTGGGCCATTGTTGACTCCATTACCATTTCCAACCCTCGCCGAAAATTTGTTGCTTGTAAGATAGTTTCTGATTTGGAATGTGCTATTTGCATCATCCTCATTTTGGCTTCCAAATATCCCGCCCCAACTCTTTTGGTCGCTAGGTAATGAACTTCTGTCCAAAGTTTTTATATCAACCTCTATTTTAGTGTTTATGCTCGGATATAAGCCGGTATCAAACCAACAATAACCGTCAGTCTGTATATATTCTACATATTGCATACTTCTTTCTTATTTTATAAACCCCGCCCATTTGAGCGGGGGTTATTATTATTATTATTCATCGACTATAAGATAAAGTGTATTAGGGTCGGTTGTACCTGCCTGAACAAGTGCTTCGTATGCTGCAGAGGTAATCTGCTGTGCCTTGATGATGGTTGCCCAAACAGGGGCGGTATTTATAGTATCGAATGTCAACACCTGTCCTTGTGTACCCGCAGCCGTAGGTATATACATTCTATTAGGAAGAAATGATGCACCATCTGCAACAACAAATCCAATCCTATTAGAATAGTTGTTTTGTCCGTAATTTATTTGGGTGTATTGATTTTCACCATTAAATTTCTTTTTTACAATGATACCCTCGTTGTTCCACTCAGGAATACCATACATAAATTCTGTACCAAGCCCAAGGTTTTGTGCAGTTGCCTTTGTATTATCGGTAATACGATGGTAATGAACTCCCTCTGTACTGAAGTTGATGATATTCTGCACAGACTCAAGGTTTGAGGCTTTTCTGAAATAGATAACATTATCTTCCCAACTTAGGTCAACATACCTTGAATTGATTGAGGTTCCAAATCTTGCAGTTCCGCCATATTCCAACCTTGCCAATTCTGTTGTCTTCTGCTCGTCGCTATAATAGATAATAGCCAAGTTCGCAGCATCCATATAAGCATATCTCGTTCCATTATATTTGACCGTAAACATCAACTTTCCGTCACAGAAGTTGACGAACTCTTCAAGTTCATCGTAAACAATTTCGAATGGTTCTGCCTGAGCTGGGTTACTATATCCTTTCAAACTTGCAATTTCTCCGCCTTCGACCTTGATGTAAATGGAGTGTTCCTGATAATTATCCTCTTCTTCGTTGAGAACGATAAGTGTTCCAACAGGTGCAGCAACAGCATCCGCATCTGATAGATGGCTGACGTAAACAACACCTTCACCGCTTCCGCCCTCTGAAGAAAGGGTTCCGTCATTGGTTATTGTAAGTCCGCTCCCGACCTTGATTCCACCAAGGGTTGATTGTGTTGCCGGAGGAAGGACATAAGAACCACCGCCACCGCCTTCGCCGTCGTTACACTGCGTTCTCCAATTGATGACAACGTCGCTTTCGTTTCCGTCCATACGATAATAACTGCCGTTGGCAACTCCCGTTACCATGCGGGTTACTCCCGCACCGACACTAAACAAATCGCTGAAGTTGCTTCCATCAGCCGAAATCTGTAATGTGTAACCCTCCTGTGAAGGTCCGATTGAGAAATTTGTAGCGAGCACCTGGAAAGGGGCTTCGCCGATAACTGTTTGCTTCATCTTCTTCTATAGTTATTGTATTTATTATATTATGCTTTTCTTGAAATATACCTTTTGATTGTTGAATTGAAGTGTTACATCACCCCAACTACCGGCCTGCTGTAAAAATGGATGAACATAATTAGTTGTATCCAATTGAGAGAATGACTCAGACACATACGATATGATTGTATGATTTCCACTTGTAAGTGTGGCTCCGCTCTGTTTCATAGTGTAGAAATCAACATCGTCGATGGTGATAAACTCATCTTCGGAAAATTGAATGGTACCACCAATACGTTCAAAAAAAGTGGCGATGTTTGTTTGATTGGATAGAACAACGTCTCTGTCAACATATAATGTCGCCCTGAGGATTGCCTGTATGTTTGTCAATTGCGGGATATTAACCGTAACCTCGTTGTATAGGATTGGATAGTCCTGTGATACGCCGAGACCCTGATTGGTATAAGTACCTGTTCCCGTTGCTGTATAAGTGCCGTTTTGAGTGATAACGAGTCCCTGTGCACCGTTGGTAACACCCGCAGCAACGCCTCCTGCGCCCTCAATCCAAGCATTTTGCTGATTAGTCCTATACTGCTGTGCGGACATACCCGTAACCCTTACCGATGCCATACCATCCTTATCGTCTGAAGGATAATAGACCTCTTCTCCGGAAAACGTATAAGGGTCGATAATAATGCCCTTTTCTTCTTCCAAATCGCAGGTTGTTCCGTCTACGTCAACCTCGACTTCGTTCCATCCGTCTTCCCTTGTGTATGTTCCGTTTTCCGTTAGTTTGACGGAGGTGAGTTTTGCCTTCTGTGCTTCCTCTCCCTCAGCAAATCCTGTCTGTCTAGCCTCTTCAACAGCCTCAGCGCAAGAATCTGAGGCAAATCCTGTCGGAATAATCAATTCCTTCTTTTCTCTTGAGTAGATAATCATCGTCTTCTTCGTTTTACTTATTATTTAATATAGTTGACCATCGTCTTCTATAAATAGCATGATGTGACAAAAAAAAATGGACAACATCACTGCTGTCCATCATTTTTTTAAGGGGTTGGGCTTAATTAAGCACCCAATTTTCCGACAACAACTTCGTTAGGAAGTTTGACGGCAGTACCCGCTGCGAAGAGAACCCTGAACATGAACTTCTGGTCCTTCTCGTCGAACCACATTCTGTAAACAGTCTCGCTGTCCTTGAGGTCAGTTCCGTAAACGAGTGCTTCACCTGTTGCAGCAACGATAGCGCCTGTGTCTTCGAGACCGAGTACAGGGACAATCTTGATGCGGCTGTCACCTGCGTAGATGATAGACTCAGCAGCAGCGTCGAGAAGAGGACGGTTTGCGCAGCAAGTGCCGTTGCTCTCGAGAACGTAGTTGCGGAAGTCAGTCATTGATACGAAGATGTTAACACCCTTTGCGAGCATCTTTGCAGGAAGAGCAGCAACAACTGCGTCAATCTTTGCAACTGTGGTGTCACCACTTGAGAATTCAACAGTAGCGGCTGAAGCAGCCTCTGCGTCGGCAAGGAAACCGGTAACGGATGCACCGCTGTTTCCCTTCCAAATCATATCCTCAACAGCGGCCTTGATAGCCTCAACGTTGGACTGAGCAATCTTCTCTTCGAAAGGAAGGGTCTCCCTACCTGCCTCCCAACGGAGCTGGTAGTTCATGTACTTCTCCTTGAAGTCAATGTAACAGAATTCCTTCTCAACCTCTACGAGGTGGACTTCGATGTAACGCTGTCCGAAGGTATCGGAACCGTTAGGATTCCAACCGCAAGCACCGGCCTGTAGTACAACCTCTGACTCGAGGTAGTTGAGGGCCGCTTTGTGCTTAACACCGAGCATCAACTCAACATAGTCGAGAGTCTTTGCACCAACGGTGGAGTCAACAAACAACTGCTCTTTGTTCTGTTCGATATATTCAGGAAGAGCGTTTAGATTTAATGTATTAGCCATAATTCTTTCTTATGTTTATTCTTTTTTATTATTAGTCGTTGTCAATAAGTGAACTGAACTGAGAGTAGGTAATCTCGAATGGGAGATATGCGCTCATTGCGTTCATCGTAGTATTGTAACCATTGAGGTCGTCATAACTCTGACCTGACTGAGCGGTCGCTTCAGCGGCTGAGAGGTATCCGTCGTAACCTACGAACCAATACTTGTTGTTATTGTCCTTAATTATTGCTACCAACTGCTCTGCAGAGAGGGCTTCAATTTCGAGGTGCTTCCAGGCCTCCATCTTCGAGAACTGAAGAACGACCTGATTGGTGTAATAACGGGTTCCGTTGGCCTCGTCCTTGGTAAGGGTAGAAGTGAGAGAACCTGTCTGCTTTGCGAAGGTGTACTTCTCGAACTTTCCGGTAGTAGCGTCGGTTGTAGCAGTGATTGCTGAAACAGTGTGGGCAGTAGCGTCGATACCCACATTGAAATCACCATAGTAGCCGATGTATGCTTCCTGAATACCCGCAAGATTAGGGTTGCAGTCGGCGAGAATACCTGTAAGAGTATAGTTATTCAAACATGCCATGATATAATCCTTTTATTTTTAATATTATTATTATTCGTCCTTTAAATTATTTCCTCTTCATGAGGGACAATTTGGTCTTGGGGGTCTCATTTTCGGAGATTGGTTCCTCGTCTACGGGGTCAGCAGCTGGTGCTTCAACCTTTGCAAGTTTGCCTTCTACCTCAGCAATCCTTCCCTCGAGTGCGGCGATGCTGTTGACGATGGCATTGATGCCGTCGATGATTTCAGCAATCTTTCCTTCGAGAGCGGCAATGCGGTCTTCCTCTGATGCCTCAGGCTGTTCCTCGACCTCGGGCTCGTCGGCAGGCTCTGCTGCAGACTCTTCCTCTGCTGCGGTGATACCGCTTTCAACTTGGTCACCCTCTGATTCGGGAGCAACTTCGGCCTCAGGGTCCTTGATTTCGGCTACCTTTCCGTCAACAACGACAATCGTCTTACCGTCCTCGGTAATATAATCGCCATCCTCTGCAGGAACAATCTCGCCTTCCTCATTGCTGATGAACACCTCGATGCCTTCCTTGAGGTCTTCGTCGCCATCCCATATGAGAGTCGCCCTGTCGGTCTTTATCTCACCCATGCGGATGTCTAACAGTGATTTCAAAACCACTTTGAGTTTTTCTGTGATTTTCATATTATTCGTTTGTTATTTGATGTTATTAAGATAATCTATCAATTCCTCTATGGAGTCTATTTCATCCTTTGCCGGTTTTACCGTCAGCACCGCATCGATTGAGAAGCCCCTTATCTTTCCTTCCTTTATCAACTGCCACAATTCTTCGTTCTCGATTTTCGCACTCATAAGCCATGTCCCGTCCGGAAGGTCTGCAAATTCTACGGGAGCGATGTTCCTTTCCTTGTTGATGATATAACTCTCGAAGTAGGTTACACCATCTACCTCGACCTGATGCATCACATTGCCATTGGTGTTGCTATGGTCCTTGAAGAAACGGAGTTCCATATCCTCAATCGACTTCGCATTGAAACGGACATAATACTCATCGTTGCCGTTCCTGCGGTAAATCATCTGTCCGGGAATAAGTACAGGTCCGTTGACGATATGTTTTTCCTCATCTACCTTGAACTTGATTTCCGTATCGGCGCTGAACTTAACGAAATTCCTCTCGATGGCAGGGAAGTCTACCAACGAGACGTTATCAAATATATTGTTGTCTTCGATTGTAAGGTCGAAAACAGGTAATCCTTTATACGTCATAGTCGTCTTTAATTTTAATATAAGAAAACCCGCATACTTGAAAATAATCGCAGTATGCGGGAATTATTTTAAAAACTACTTTCTCCCTCTCGTACTCGTACCCTGTTCTGTACGTTGTCGATGTCGGTAACAGATACAAAATACTCCTTGTTGTAGATAGCATCCTCCTCTTCGGCAGTCTGAACCGTACGGGTGTAGGTATAAGGCGTTGAATCTATCTCCGCAACGTTCGCAGTGACTCCGGCTGCTCCGCCTCCGCCACCACCATCGTCCTTGAGTGCCTGAACCTTTGATATTGTTCCCATTGTCGCTGCTGCGATGTTTGCAGCACCTGCAGTACCGAGTGCAGCCGTACGGAGAATCGCACTTGCGAGTGACTTCGCATCGAGGGCCGCTTTCGTAGCGGCAGCAGCAGGACCCGTTGCGGCGGCAGTCTCAGCATTGAGTGCCAATTCAGCACCATAGGACTTCCATACATCCATGATACCTGCAGCGGTTGATGCAGCAATCTGTGCGATATTGACTGCGAGAGCAACCTTCTCGAGGGCGATGAGCGTCTTCTTTTTCTTCTCAGCCTCCTGTTTGGTAATCTTTCCGTCATTCAACTGAGCCTGAATGAGAGCACTGATTGAACTTGTAACCGTTTGGACTGATTGAGAGAGAGAATCGTAGGTACTGAATGCGTCGTTCCACAGATTCTGTGTCCTTTCTGCATTGAGACGTTCTGCTTCCCAATCCCTTTGCTTAAGCTCTTCGAGAATTGAATAATATTCCTTCTGTGCTTCCAATCTCGCATCCAATCCCAAACCTTCGATATTGAGGATTTCCTCTACTTTTCTCTTTCTGTCTTCCAACTCCTTATAATCCTCATCTGCTATCAATTGCCTCAAACCTGATTCGTCCTCGCTAAATTGTTTGATATACGAAATACGGTTTTCCATCCTCATCGAAGCCATTCTTGTAATGCTATCTTCAATACCGGCCTTTTCAGCATTAGCCTCCATTTCTTTGATAGTGTCAACAAACAGTGTTTTGACGGTTTCCATATTATTCTGGAACTCATTCATGGCTTCAGGAGTAGGCTCAGGAGGGAAATTGATATTAGTACCGAGAAGCTCGTTCATCTCTTCAATCCACAATTTTATCTGAGATTCCGCCTCAGGGTTATTGATGGATGACATTATGTTTGTATAATAGTCATCGAAGATACTTTGTTTTGCCTTTAATTTTGCAACCTCTCTTAACGCAGCGCCGAATTGGGTATTAATCTCATCAGCGAGGAGACCATCGTATTGACTGAGCCTATTACGTTGTGTTTCCATGTATTTTTCTGATGCTGATTTTGCAGCCCTCTCAGCAGCGTTCTTATACAGGTTTTCTATATCCTCATTGTATTTCTTTGTCAATAAAGTTGTATCGAGATGGTATCTCTCGAGGAGTTTCTTCTCCTTCTCGTACTTCTCTTTGATTTGCTGATATTCTGACTTGCTGTTCTCAACTAATTCCTCATAGAGTTTCTTTGCCTCTTCCCTGTAGTTCTTGACCGCACTTCCTGCAGACTTTGTCGAACTTGTTGCCGCTTGGAGTTGCTTGTTGTACAGCCTTTGGTTCTTCTCTCCCTGAGCGATGGCCTCGTTGACCTTCCTCTGAGCCTCAGCGAGTTTGTCGTTCTCGGCTGCAGAGTTAGCGGTCTTTGCAGCGTATTCCTGCATTATACGAAGTTCCTCTTGGGCTATGGCGATGTTCGCTTGGTCTACCTCAGCCTGTTTTGCCTTAGCCTCCTCTAGGAGTTTCTTCTTCTCTGCGACGTTATCGGTCTCCGATGCCTCTTCCCTCAGCCTCTCAATCTCCGCCTCTTTCTCAGAATTCTCTACATTGAGTTCCCTCTGTTTCTTTGTGAGTTCTGCTGTGGCTTTTGCCAATTCCTTGTGGCTCTTTGCGGCCTCCTTGAAGCCCGGTATGATGGACAACACCTTCTCTCCGACCTTTGCGAGACCTTCTGCGACCTTGACGGCAATCTTTGCGAGGGCATCAAATGCGTTTGAAATGGCATCAACGACCGGCTTGAATGTTGCCATTGCGCTCTTGAGCCTGTTTGAACTCTCCTCGTTATCATCAATTGCCTTCTTGACTCTCTCTACGATTGCTGACATGGCCTTGAATGCAACGACGATGGCCATAATGACGGCTCCGACGGGGTTAGCGATAAGGGCTTTCAACGATGCACCGAGTGTCTTTGCACCACCGGCAGCCAATTTCATAGGACCCTGAAGGCCACCTATGCTGATACCCATCTGATTGAAGGCATCAATGGTGCTCTGTGTGTAACGACCGATGTTGTCCTTGAAATTTCCGACACCCTTCTTTGTATCATTGAGTTTATTGGACAACGTATTCAGCGACTCCGCCATATTCTTTCCGAAATCGCTGTTGCGCTGTTCTTCCGTCAGCATCTTGTATTCGTTATACAGAGCCTTGTAAGCCCTTTCCATGCCGACGATGCTGTCTTCCGCTGCGACGTTTGCATCCTTGCTTGCCCTCGTCACAGAGGTCAACTGCTCCTGTGCGGCAATCAACTTCTGACTTGTGTCTACAAACTCCTGAGTGGTAGGGTCAACATTGGCGATGCTGTCCTGCAATCGCTTAATCTCTTCCCTCAACTCTTTCAGAGAGTTAATGTCCCTTCCGAGTATTTCTTCTATCCTTGTAGCCATCTAACCTTCTTTTCATATTTAATATATTTATGCACCCTCTCCTGCCTGATTGTAGATGATGCTCGGTCCAACTCTCCATTCTGCTCCGTCATATGTCTGATACATAAGGGTTATCGTCGTCTTTCTAGGAAGAACACTGCTGTTTGCACCGATATTGAGATAGTATGTCGCTGACAGTTCTGTATGAGGTACTGACTGCAATGCGGTTACCACACTCTCGCTCACAGCACTTCCGCCCGATGTCCAAGACCTGCTTACGCCTCCTGCGTAGACTGAACCCGCCGTTTCATCGACGATACGGAGATACCAATCGTAATCGCAGGTGACATTCACACCCCTTCCCTGTGCACCGCTTGCGGTAACTGTTTCCGTTTGGTCTGATATAGAGTAATTGAGACGGACATTGACAAACATTTGGTCTATGTAGCAGGTTCCGCTTTCGCTCGCTGTTCCAATCAGTAACTCCGCAGACCTCGTTCCTCCGTAGTTTTGGTCACAGTAGACCTGCCAAGTGCTCGCTCCCGCTCTAGTATCATACTCATGGATATGCAGCCACCCCGTAGCACTCGTAGTGTAGTTTATGGAGTAGTTACCCGTTGCAGGGAGATAGACATCAATGTCCTGATAACCCGTATCACCCGCTCTCACCGTCAGATAATCAGGACTGATGGTAAGACCTGACATAGCAGCCTGTTCGAATATGCCCATAGTGGTGTTTGACTGACCGGTAGATGTTCCGATGTTGAATCCGAGATTGAAATAATCGGTCCTCGTAGTATTGCCGCTGTTTGCAGCCCAAATGAACTCCAATGTTGTTTGATAGTTTCCCGTATAAGGGTTTGACGGTGTTGGTGCAGGGAATTCATTACCACCATAAGTAAATGATATATAATCACTTACAGGAGATGGCCTGAACCACCAAGGATAATCGGAATAGATAGTAATCGTCCTGTTGTCTCCTACGGAATTGATATCGTAACTCTGTCCGCCGTAGGTGAATGCGATGGTAGGAATCCTTGCCTTGACAACAGGAATGGTGTATTTGTTTCCACCCCTAGTGGTGATGATGATATTGTCAGTATACCTGTCATTCGCACTTTCCTCGCCAAGGTATCTGACATAGAGGTATGTTACACCTGATTGGCCGGTATCGGAATATGGCATTTCGAAATAAGTTCCGTCCTCCATCTCTGCGGTCCAACTAACATTTGATGTGACGGTTGTGACCTTAAGCGTTCCGCTCGTAGAAGTATAGTCGAATAGCAATGATTCGGGATTGAAGTCCAATTCCTCCGCCTCCACAGGAGCCAACTGCCTGATGGTGTTCTGTGACAGAGAGACAGCCGTAGTAGCGTCGAACCTGTTGATTTTTACCCTCAATTCTGTTGACCTCTCACCGCCTGTGTTAGCACTGATGACACCCCGCAGCATCACACTTCCGTCACCCGTTCCAAGCATAGGGTGCTGCTCGTCGATGGTGAGCACATTGCCCGTAAGGTCTGTCCAAATAATCCAATCGGCTGCAGGGTTTTCATACCACCACCAATTGTAAGGACACCACACCGTAAGCAGGATTGTTCCGCCCGATGCGGGGATGGTGCTGTTTGACTGCATTGAATATCTAGGCTCGTAGTATTGTACGAGATAGGTTGTAGCACTGTACTGCGTCTCGCCGCTTATTCCATTGAAATAGGTTGTAGCACTGTTTATCGGCCCGTACTGATTGAATGATGTGGTCGTTGCGGAGATTGTTGAACTGCCTGCGTAGGTGATAGGAGTTACGGTAAATGCCGAAGAGTATTCCAATGCACTGCAATAACCCGGTAGGTTTGTACTGACCGTAATCGGTTTTGTAATGTCATTGTCATAATCGAAATACAGCCACTGCGGACTTGCATCGAGGTGCGGTGCTTCCCCCGCTTCCTGCTCGATGACAATCCATGACTTCCTATCTGCCAATGTAGAATAGCCGGTGCCGATGTAGTGACCCATATTGAATGTACCATAGGTATCCCTTGAGTGTCCCTCATTGGCATCAACATCAACGTAATAGGTAGTCATAAAACCATTAGTCATTGCACTCGATTCGGGAATGGTCTGACCCTCCTGAATCTGATGCCCGAGGCTGTCTGAGATGTGTACCCATGTCGGGACGGAACGGAATACGAACGGGTAGTGGGTATATACGTTATACAACAGCCTTCCGCCTGCCGCAGAGACATACTGAGAACTGCCGAATTGCCTGATGTAAGGAACACCCCAATGAACCAATGTGAAATACTTGCTCGTCAGCCCGTCGGTAACGGTTCCGCTCGTTATCAAATCATTGTTTCCGGTATTTTCCTGAGTGGGAAGTACGGAAATCCTGTACGATGTGTCCGACAACGTAGTCTGTGTGTATGTGAAATTACTGCTTGCCATTCTTATTCTTGGTCTTCCAATGTTATTGTTATTGGCTCGGATGAACCGATGCTTATTGTCTTGGTATTTGCCGAACTGCTGTCAGCATAGTAGTCGAAGGTCAGCGTAGTAGGACTGATGCTTATGCTGCTTGACATCTGTACGACGGTCATAGTGCTTGAATAGGTGTTGCTGTCCTCACCGACTCCGCTTATAGTAACCCTTACACCTCTGTTGGTAAGAGGGCCTGTGTAGGTTCCCGCAGAGAGTGTAACCCTCTTTCCAACCTTATCGAGAGTAGCCGTAATCCATGACGGGTCCGAATCGGCACCTGTCGCCTCGACATTTACTGTGATTGTGTCTTGGTCAATCCTCTTGTCGGTGTAATAGGCTTCGAGGATACCGCCCCTAGGACCTAGTTCTTGGTATACGTTCGCAAAACGGATATAAGACGTATTGTCTCCCTCTTGGATTACGGTCTTGCATATTACGTTGTCAAAATCGTCCTCGATACAGACATTCCATGTGATTGGAGTTTCTGCCGATGATGCAGGAAATGTAACGGTTATGTTTGATGTCACACCATTTCCCGTATAAGGACGAAGAGCACCTTCAGAATAGTATATGTTACCATCTTCGTCAAAGCCGGTAATTACACCGCTGCTGTCGGTAGAAAACCAGCTTCCTCCGCCCTGAAGATATACTATTCCCGTTATCGTTTCACCCGTATGGTCAACCGTATACTTGCTCAATGTCAGACTCTCGATACCTGCAGGGGTTATCTCATCCAACTTGTAGTTATCGACATCCTGCACCTTGATGAACTCGCATTGCGTCGTTGCAGGGTCTGCGACGTTGTAGTCCTTAATCTCATTGAGTCTCCAAATGCTGTTGTCAAACCAATACCATCTCCTCAGCCATGCGTTCGTAGGAATGCCCTGAAGATTGACATAGCAGGTCAGTTTCCTTCCGTCAACGCTGTACATATCGTTGATATAATTCCTCCAACACTTGTCGTAGATGTTGTCACCCTCTGTGCTGTAGAGGTTCGGACTGAAAGTCACCTGAGGACGACCGAAATTCCAACTATTGACAATGTTGCCCTCCTGCAATCCGTAGAGAACCAAATCCCTTGTGAAATGCGGTATATAGTCCAATTTTAATGCGATGTTGTTTCCAGCGGCATCAATACCGAGACCGGGAGCGAGCCAACAGGCATTTCCGCCATTGAGTGTCTGCATCTCTAGAATATCATCGGTAAGCCAATAGGTGTTCCTAGGCTGAACATAGCCTTCGTAAAACAGCAGCACCCCGTCTCCGTCGGTAGCCTCGTTGTGGTCGCTGTGACACTGCAGTTTCGGCATCACATCGTAACCCTTGAGACCCGAGTTGTTGATTTCATTGGTATTGGTGACCACAGGCTTTATCTCCAAATCAAATGACTCTATTGTTCCTCCCGTTGAAGGTTCATAGAGGGTGTATTTAAACCCATTGAATACATAGACAGGCGTATTCTTGTACGGCATTGCGAAATACTTGTCCTTCTCCCTGACCATCACACCGCTCTTGAAGACGTTCCCGTCATAGAGATTGGTAGTGTTGCTGTCGAAGTTGTAGCCGGTATTGACAACCTGCCTTCCGTATGTCTGGCCATAGGTGTTCTTGTACGCATCACCCGCCTCAGACTCAATCGGCTCCTGCTCGAATGAATACCACTTGCTTGCCGCCAATGTAGGTGTTATTGTCATATCCCTGCTCCTGTCAATCCTGTCCTGAAGGTTAACATATTCATCGGTGAAAAACGTATTCCTGTCCATGATGTGAATGACACCCTTAGGGCACTCCGTAGGATTGTCAGCAACCTCCGCAGGGTCCCTGTAGAAATAAAGTCCGAACATCTTGCAATAACTGATTAGGAACTCGGCAGGGGAGTAGGATGTGGAGAGCAGTTTGTCCTTTGGAATGTAGGAGTCTGAGAACAGGGCCTCATAGTCCGTTGCAACACCATAGAACTCTGTGATGTTGTAGGTAAATGTAACCCTTGCTGAATAGTCGCTCTTCAGCTGGCTCGCTGTGTGCCTTGTTGACGTTGTCGTTCCCATAGTATTCCACAATTCGGGAGCGGTTGTGCTTCCTAAACCTTCTCCTTCTTTTATACCCGCAGTATACTTTGTATAACGAACGTCATATGCACTTGCCAACAACTCCAATGATGATATAGGCGTAGCGCCATTGAACGAGAACTCGATGTCAACCTGCTGTCCATCCATATTGGTGAACACCCAGCTGCCGTTTTTCTTCATCCATTTTCCCGTTATGAAATTGTACTTCGCAGGCTTTGGATAAACCTCACCCTCAATGTAGAACTCGTCCCACATATTGCCGCCATAATGCGGAACATCGGGTGACGACGAAAGGCAGTATGCCTCTGATGAGCCGCAAATTTCACCATTGGTGTCCTTTGCAATGAGTTGCATTACAACGGCGGTGTTCTGCTGCCATCTCTTTACATAGTTGTCATTGAAAAAACTGCTGTCGTTTATCTTAATATCGGTGTAGGTATAGAGTGTGCTGCCGGTAAACGTTGTTGTAAGACCGACGTTGACTTTCATCCTTACGTTGTCCAATTGGGACAGTGTACTCTGGGTGAAATTGATTCTCTTGGCCTTGTTTGTCGTACTTTGGATAGTAGCACCCGTAATCTCCGTAGTCTGTCCAGCTGTAACCTCTAGGTCCCTGAGCATCGGAAGTGTGCACCAACCATTGAAATAGTACGGATTGTTTACATTGAAGAAATGGCTGTCGAGTTTTACCTGATAACCGCCATTGTTCTCAGGATGGAAACAGGCTTGCAATACCCTGTACACACTGACAACAGGACGCTGAAGGTATGAACGATAGTCGAATGTCTCGTCACAGGTCAATTCCTCTGTGGTCTCCGCAACGGAATAGCCGCTATAATTCTGTGCCTCGTTATAGAGCGGCTGATAATGATGGGATGCCGAAGGCCAATCCGTAGGGTTTCCACTATCATCTGTATTCCAATTTATATTGAAATAACCTCGGTTAATGCCCCTGTAATTGAGCAACACCTTATTCGCATCGAAGTCCGCAGGAATGCCGTTGTAGACCGGAGCGAAATTGATTACGCTCCACTTGTCATCAGGGATGACACTTCCCGTTCCCATTATCGCATCCCATGCCTCCATTACGGTGTTGCGGTTGATGATGAAATCCAAATTCGGGTCGTCACCGATGTTTCCATACTCCTTGTATGCGAGCGATGCCAACGTCTTCTTGCTGTCGTCCGTCTGTCCCTGTGTATAACTGAGATTGTAGAAAAAGTCTCCCAATCCTCCAAAAAGGCTGATTTGGTACTGAATGCTGTGGTTGCTCATCTTGATGCTGTCCAACTTGCAATAGCCGTTCTGAACGAGGATGCTGTTGATGTACAGCGTAAACGGGTTCTTAATCATTGCATTGAACTGCATTCCCGCCTGCGTACGCTCGAGATTCCAATAGTGATTGAAAATGTCGTCATTGTTCGGAGTGCTGTTGATGTTGATGGTCTTCGTCCAGCTGTTCTTCACAATCGTAGGGTTGTGCAACTCCGTCTCCTTGAAATTGAAAAGAATCTTCGGGTCGGAATTGAACTCAACCTCCTTGTCCCCGATGAATAGATGTAAGTCCTGTCTCATTGTTATCGTCTAATCTTGCTCTGTGATTCAACCACATTTATTTTGTACTGAGCCATCTTCTTCCCGTTCGTCTGATAGGTCTGATAGGTTACAGAGGTGTCGGTAATCACCACCGGCTTAATCGTCCCGTCCGTAAGGTTGTGGAGATAGACCATATTGCTTCCCAACAGGTTCTTTGCGAGATTGGCAGACTCCTCGTCAGTAAGGTAATGGGTATTCAACTCGTAACTCGTCTTTATCTCGCTGATGTAACGCATGTTCTCAAACTCTCTCGTATTGTTGTCGAACGCCTTGTCCATCGTATACTGAGTTATAGCATCCTTCTTCTTCGCCGTTCCCTGAATGGCAAACGCATCCCAACCGCCTCTCGCATTGACGTAATAGAGTCCGTAATCCACACAGTCATTGAAATAGTCAGGAGTCGATGCGGTGGTGGAAACCACATGCGATGACATAATCCTTGTGTTAAGCCTCCGCATACCATGACCGTACACCCTGCATATCGGCTGAGAGAGTGTAACACCGGTGTTTCCCGTCCAATTGAAATCGTAGTCATAGCAGTGGATGAAGATATATCTGTTGATGACGCTGTTGCTCGACGCATTCTTCAGGATGAACATCCCGCTTGCATATGGATGCTCCTCGGTCGTCGCCCCGTCGAAGATGCTGCTCATACTCTGCCAAAGATAATCCTGACAGACCTTGTTGATGTTTATCTTAATCTCATCCTGATTGGGCATGCGTACCGCCCTTCCGGAAAAGATGACGTTGTTGTCCCTGTCGTCAACAATAGTGTAGTCCAACGAACTCGCAGTCGTTGTGTAATATGTATCCTTGTATATAGGTGCGTATACGTATGCCATAAATAGTCCTTTCTTATTTAATATAATATCCCTTAGTCCGCCTTGGAACTGAAAGGGCGTTCATTGTCAATACATTATTATTATTCGGTCACAATCTGAGAATTCAGAGAACATCGAATAGGTCCTCGTAGACCCCCTGCATAAGGACATGGTTCTCGATGAATGACTCAACATCCTCGTCGATGGCCAAAACTAACGCCTCCTCGAAATACCTCTGCGTCTCCTCCTTCGCAGGCTTGAAGAACGGCTTGGGGTCTATTCCCTCGTTTGCAATCTTCCTCCCAATGAGGAAAGCCAATTGGTCTACGGTGGGCAGTTTGCCCCTCGCATCGGGATAGGGACGGACCGGCTTGACGCTAATCCACTCCTTAATCCTGCTGACGGGCGGGAACTTGCCGGGCTTCCTCCCGTTCTCCACATACTCCCAATAGTCCTGCAACTCAATCTCCACCTTGTAGTGGTCATCGACAACCGTCACAATCGATTTCATCGTATCGTTGAGGGCCATGCTTGCGTTGCTCCTGTTCTTGCCGAGATTCGCCCTTGCCTGCTCAATGAAAAACTCACCGTAACGATTAAGCACCTCCGTAAGATGCTTCCACTCTATGTTCGGAATGTTCCTTGTCATTTGTTATTCTCGTTTTTATTTAGTATATTTTTTACATGATAGAGTCATGGAAATCTGTTGTTGGCTATGATGGTTATATGGTCAGCAACCTTGGTAGGGTTAAAAGCCTTAAACGAAATATCATCTTAAAACAATACTTAGGAATGTATAGCATGGTGACACTCTGTAAAGACGGTAGAACCGATTCCAAAACTGTTCATCGTCTTGTTGCGGAAGCGTTTTTACCTAATCCGCATAACTACCCATGCATAAACCATAAGGATGAGGATAAACACAATAACTGTGTTGAAAACCTTGAATGGTGCTCCTACTCTTACAATAATTCATACAACAACAAAATCTCTAAAATTTCCCAAAAAATGACTAACGGTAAAATGGCTAAACCTGTTAATCAGTTTGACCTTGACCACATTTTTATCCGTACATGGCCCTCTACCAAAGAGATTGAAAGGGTGCTCGGTATAAGGAATACTTATATATCTAAATGTTGCTTAGGGTATTACTCCAAAACACATGGATATATATGGGAGTACGCTACTTAATGTGGTGTTTCGTCTTAAACTCTCGGATAGCCTGTTCTTCCTTCGCCGCCTTGTAACGAAGATAACTGACGTAGGTGAAGAACTCCATTATAGGAAGGTCAAACACCTGCCCGAAATTGTAGTTCGTCATCTCGGCCACTGCTTCCGCCAACGATATCCAAACCCTGAGCGGAGTGCGTCGTTCGCCAACTTCATCTCCAACTCCATCGCCCTCATCGCCTCCTTCTCCTCCTTGCTTGCCATTATCCTGCTTACCGTCATCATTGCGTCCAACCTCCTGAGCATTCGCCTCATTAATCTGTCGGACCTGCCAATAAAAAAATCGGCTACCGACAATGCGTCCTCAACATTGAAATGGTCCCTAATCTCCTCGACGACCTCATTCTTGTCATAGCCGTTCCCGTAGGTATGACCCTTCGGTACTAAGACAATGGACATCAATTCCGGAAGATGCATCTGCACTCCCATCTGTACCAATGCCTGAAAATCGATGTACTGAGCGGTGGTCACACCCATTATGTCCATCGACAATGTGTATGTCCTTCCACCTATTTGATATTCCTTCCTCGCCTTTACCTTGCGGGGCTCGACCCTTACCCATCCCGTCTCGGATACCAACTCCGCAGACTCCGCCAACGGTAGGTCCATAAACTCATCGTAATCAATGCCGGCCAACAATGCCGTCACCCTGAACGTCTTCTCATCGTCGGTGATGTGAAGCCCGTCAATGTCATTAATCTCCTGTAGCATGCCTATCGGCATCTCACTCCAACTTCTAATCATTATGCGAAACTTATTGATAATTTACCCATACCCCTTTTGTATGCCCAATAGGCCAGCATAGTTGCGATAACGCAGTCATCATGACATTTGTATCCGTTATATGTGACCGATTTGGTCTTGGTATTTATTTCTGCTTGATACTTACGTAGTTCGTTGAGTAGGTTCGGTTCGTTCAACAAATGGCAATAGCCGTTCTCCAATGCAATTTGGAAAGTAGTAACGAGGTCGTTCTTGCTCTTGTTGCTCGTCACCCACTCGTTGATATCCATCTTAAGGTTCTTCCTCAGTGCGTCGATGTACACACTGCCTATGCTGTTCGTCTCTGCGAGAATCGTACGCACCTGCCTGCGGGTCTTGAGGTCGGAGATGATGGCACTCATCCAATCCACCTGCTGCATTGGAGAGAGATTGTTTGTGCGGTGTATCTCCACCATATCACCCCTGTTGTCAAAGACACTGATGACAGTATAGTCACCGTCAACACCCGTAGCGAAGTCGATACCGATGTAGACGATGGGTCCCGTACCGGGCTCGCCGATACAATTCTCCATGCCTTGAAAGAGGAGTCCACCATCGGTGAGGAACTGACCGAGAATTTCAGTGGTGTACTTAGCCCTGCTCATTGTCTGACGATAGAGTTCCTTCTTCTCATCCGTAAGGAATTGACTGATATCAGGATGCGTACTCCAATCGAAAGTCTTTATTAAGACATTATCCTCTAACCCCTTGAGATACATAGTGTAATAATAACCATCCATTGTGAATGGCGTTGACGCTATGATGATTGGCGCATTGTGCGCATTGGCTAAGGGCAGTATGGAATAGATGGATTCATCATCGAGGTAGGCGCACTCATCGAGGACTAAGATTCCCGTAATGGTAAGACCCCTGTTTATCTGTTCCGTAGACTTGAAGAGTATGGTACTCCCATTGGTCAACTCAATCTCCAATAACTGAGCATTGGCACTCTTCACAAACCCTGTGGGCTCCAATGCCTTGACAATGGTCTTGTATACGTTACGGGCCAATGCCAATGTCGGCTCGAATATCGCCGACACACTGCTGTGCTGCAATGCCATCTGTATGACCTCTATCTGTATGAAAAACGTCTTTCCGCATTGGCGCACCGCCTTTAGGACAGCAACCTTCCCCGACTGATATGGGTCACCCATCCAATCGTATACGTCCTTTTGGTACGCCATTAACTTTGGAAAAACTATCTCCATCAGTTATCGAACTTGATTACTATCTGCTGTGTGTTATTCTCCTTGTCTGTCTGTATTCCTACCTGTACTCCACCGGTAACGCCAAACATCTTGTTGAGACTGTCTATTGCCTCCCTTGCTACCTTCCACTGACCCTGCTCCATACACTTCTCGATAATCGTCTCCAACCTGTCCATATTGGCCTGTATTAGTCCCTTGCGGAACTCGTCAACGTCATCGGGTAGGAGATACTTTGTGGCAGCACTGTAATAACGCTTTGCCTGTGCCTCATTTATATTATAATGGGACATGGCGTATTCGATGGCCGTCTGACGGGACTTGCCCTTCGACAGCATCTTTGCAATTTCCAATATCCTTCCAACGGTCATGGCCGTAGGCTGTACACCCTTTTGGTCAGCATAATCCATCAGCGGAATATTCTTATGTGTGACCGATTTTCCCATCTTATTGATAATCAGTATACTTTCTATTCTTTATTGTTCTGCATCGAGGTCAATCTTCCTTGGACGACCCGCTTTCTTCTTCTTTGGTTCCTCAGACTTGGGCTCTTCAACATTGAGACGTTCAGCCTTCTCCTTCTCTGCCAATTCCTGTTGGTATGCGAAATAATCCTTGCCGAGACGCTTAAGCGCATTGAGACGGCAGGTACTGCATCCCATCTGTCTCTTATTCAACTCCTGCCCGTATAAGTCCTTGTAAATCATTGTCAATTCCGCAAACTTGCCGTTTGTCATACTCATGAAATTCATCCGGACTGCGTAACGCAACTCCGCCTCGAACTTCTCCAATCTTTCGTATTGTTCTTTTGTCATTTCTTTAACATTTGTTTTTATTTAATATATCTCAGTCATCGTCTGTCCATAAAGACAAAAACAATAGTATAATTAGTGTCATACAATAATCTCCTATCGGTCTAAATGTCGCATTATCCATCCTAAAAGGACATTGAGCAACGTTTTGGCACAAGCAAATACATTTTGCATAATGTCACTGCAATTTGCAAACACCAATACCATCATCAATCCAAATAATGTAAACTGCTGTGTCACAATAAGATAAAACAATCCCGTCCAAAAACTCATACATACCGAACAGAGGAATGGCTTTTCGGGAATATGATGGAATTTCCACTTCTTACTGACAATCTCATCCAATTCAAACGGAAAACCGCTGATAAAGACGAGATTAACTAT
>RHMF01000161.1_pt1 | contig 27657 bp, 20 predicted proteins | sample 5365151 | NCBI WGS metagenome assembly RHMF01 (sample SAMN10266501, study PRJNA497801) | feces metagenome | isolation source: feces | host: Bos taurus | place: China: Prairie of Fairy Mountain | collected 2017-08-14 | reverse complement strand
GGTGAGGAAATTTTTGTAATTTTGCCGATTGTTTGGGCCGCGCGGAATGGCGAGGCTGGGAGAGTTTGCTTAATTCGCTGAATTATAAATGAATAACAATAATATCCATAAGACCTTCCTGCTCACACTGATGGTGGTGGCGGCGTTGGGTGCGATGTTTTACATACCCCGTGCACACATCGGCGGCGTGGACTTGCGGCGTATCAATCTGTTGTCGGATGTGCAACGTCGCGATTCCGAGGGCCGTATCATCGCCGAGTTGCGGGCCGACAGTTTGGATAATTTCACCACTGGTTTCGAAGGGACCGACCTGCCCGAAGTGGAGGCCGGCTACAAGGATGTGATACCCGACGGCATGGTCGCTATCGAAGACTTTGCCGACCCCACCGGCGTGAACCGTGAAATGGACAACTTCTATCGGGCGCTGGGCGAAACGAAGAAGCGAACGGTGCATATCGCCTACTTTGGCGACTCTTTCATCGAGGGCGACCTGTTCACCATGGAACTGCGCGACCTGCTGCAAAAGCAGTTCGGCGGCTGCGGAGTGGGTTGGGTGGATATAGAAAACCCCACGTCGAGTTTCAGAGTGACGGTGAAACACCACACCTGGGGCTGGGACGACCATAGCCAGAACGACCCCAAGCGCAAAGGTTTCAACACCGGCCTGCAGGGTATGAACGGCCGCTACTTCCTGCCCCACGAGGGCGCCCGGGTGGAGTATTCCGGCCAGCAGCGCTACTACACGGCGCGTCTCGATACTTTTGAAATGGTGACTGTGTATTTCACCCCGTCGCCCACCTTGCGCGTCCAGGCCACCGTCAACGGTGAGATTGAAAAACAAATCTACCCCGGTGGAACCACCCAACGAGCAGGCACCGTCGCTTCGAGCAGCCTGGCCGGAGAGATGGGGCATGTGAGCATGAACGCTTACGGCGGCAAGGGGTCGCGTTTTTATGGCGTGGCACTCGACGGACGCACCGGTATCGCGCTCGACAACTTCAGCATGCGCGGCAGCACGGGGTGGTTTCAGGAAAACATCCCCATCGCCACCCTGCAGGCCTTCGACCGCTTGCGCCACTACGACCTGGTGGTGCTGCACTACGGCCTGAACGTAGCATCTGACCATGTGAGCGACTATACCTACTATATCAACCGTTTCAAGAATGTCATCAATAACTTTAAGCGGGCTTTGCCCCATACGAGCATCCTGCTCATTGGCGTGAGCGACCGCGACACCCGGCGCAGCGACGGCTCTTTCCAGACTCGCAAGGGCGTGAAGGAATTGCTGAAATACCAGCGTAAGATGGCCAGCGACACACACATTGCATTTTGGGACTTCTACGATGCCATGGGCGGCGAGGGCTCGATGGCGCGCCTGGCCGACATAGGCGAGGCCAACCGCGACTACACCCACATTACCATCAAAGGCGGCAACCGCTTGGCACGCTTGCTCTACAATGTGCTGATGGTGGGTCGGAACAACTATGTGAAACGCACCAATCCGAAACGCTAACCCGATAACAGACAATCAATCATATAGATGCACACCACACTAAGAAACATCATGTTGACCATGCTGACAGCGCTACTGGGACTGAGCGCCCGAGGCGCCGGCATAGAAACCGAAGTGAAATTCCCCGACAGTTTTGCCGGCACCACCGCCAACCAGATAGAGAACGCCGACTGCCTGGACAGTGTGTTTGCCGCTTTGCAGCGCGGCGACAGCCATGTGCGCATTCTCCAAGTGGGTGACAGCCACGTGCGCGGCCACTGGTGGCCCCGCGTGATGCGTGAGCGATTGGCCGCCTATTTCGGCGGTCAGGCCATGGGAAATGACAAAATCACCTACCAAAGCAACTGCATTGCTACCGAGACGGGTGAAAACGGACTCATTTTCAGCGCTATCGGCGTGAACGGGAAAACCTTTGGCAACTATTTTACCGCCGCTGTCAAGAGCCGTGTGAAGGCTCAGCATCCCGACCTGATAATCATTAGTTTCGGTACCAACGAGGCCGCCGGCCACCAGACATCGCAGGTTACCCGCGCCCGGATGCGGAGTTTCACCGACACCCTGCGCGCCCTGTGCCCGCATGCCGTCTTGTTGTTCACCACCCCGCCGGGCGATTTCCAGAAGGGGAAAGCCGGTCGCACCCCCAACCCGTCGACTGCTGTGGTGGCCGCCGACATCAGGTATTTCTGCCAGCAAAACGGATATGCTCTGTGGGATGTCTATACCATAGCGGGCGGCAAGAGCCACGCGGCGCTCAACTGGCGTAACGCCGGCCTGATGGCCCGTGACTGCATCCACCTGGCGGGACCGGGTTATGACCTGATGGGCAAACTTTTTACCGAAGCCTTTATTAATGCCTACAAAGATTATGTTCGACATTGATTGGCAGCTTGTAGCGCAGGAATTTCTCTATGACCCCAAGTCGCCGATGATATTCAGCACGGGGGTTTTTCTGGTGTTGTTTCTTGTGTTCTCGGCCATTTACTATGGTCTGAGCCGCCGCGACACGTTGCGCATATTCTTTGTGACGCTGTTCTCTTACTATTTCTACTACAAGAGCAGCGGTTTCTACTTTGTGCTGCTGGCCATTGTCACATGCGGTGACTTCCTGTTGGCGCAGGCTATCCACCGCCAGCATGAGCGGCGCCACAGCGTCAAGGCCGACGGCACGCTGCGCCACACTGCTTTTCAGCGCTTCCTGCTCATTGAGAGCATCGCGCTCGACTTGGGTCTGCTGGCTTATTTCAAGTACACCAACTTCTTTGGCCAAATCATTGCATCGTTCACAGGCGCCCACTTCGACTTGCTCGACATTTTCCTGCCGGTGGGTATTAGTTTCTTCACTTTCCAGTCGTTGAGCTACACCATCGACGTGTACCGAGGCCAACTTAAACCCGTCAACCGCCTGCTTGACTACGCTTTCTATGTGTCGTTCTTCCCGCAACTGGTGGCCGGACCTATTGTGCGGGCGCGTGATTTCATCCCGCAGATCCGCCGGCCTCTTACGGTCACAAGCGAAATGTTCGGCACAGGCGTGTATTTCATAGTGGCGGGCCTTGTCAAAAAAGCCATCATCAGCGACTTCATCAGTGTGAACTTTGTGGAGCGTGTGTTCGACCAGCCGAGCCTGTATAGCGGATTTGAGAACCTGATGGCCGTATATGGCTACACCCTGCAAATCTATTGCGACTTTTCGGGCTACAGCGACATGGCCATCGGTCTGGCGCTACTGCTGGGCTTTAAATTCCCGCTTAACTTCAACTTCCCATATAAGTCGTTCGACCTGACCGACTTCTGGCGCCGCTGGCATATCTCGCTTTCCAGTTGGATACGCGACTATGTGTATATATCGATGGGAGGCAACCGCAAGGGCAAAGTGCGCCAGTATGTCAACCTCATTGTCACCATGCTGCTGTGCGGCCTGTGGCACGGCGCCTCGCTCAATTTCATTCTGTGGGGCGGCATCCACGGCTTGGGTCTGATGTTTGATAAAATCAAGTACCGCGTGCTGGGTTGGGAAAAGGGACACAAACCCCGTGGCCTGGCCCGTGCGGTAAGCGTGTTCATCACGTTCCACTTTGTGGCCGCGGCGTGGGTGCTGTTCCGTTGCCAGACCTTTGAGGAGGTGGGCGAAATCTTCACCCAAATCTTCACTTCCTTCCAGCCGCAGATTTGGTCGCAGTGGATGTATTCCTACATGGGAGCGTTTGCCCTCATGGTGATGGGTTATGTTCTCCACTTTCTGCCGCAGCGCTGGAACGACGCCCCCAAGCATCTGATGCAGCGCATGCCGCTGTGGTTGCAGGCTCTGGTGGTGATTGTGGTCATTTTCCTGGTGTTCCAAATCAAGACCAGCGATGTGCAGCCGTTTATCTATTTCCAATTCTAATGATGATTAAAATTTGAACCCGATATGCAAGAGGAAGAAAACAAACAAGAGCAAGAACTGGAGCAAACGCCTGAGAAACCCGAGGTGGAATTAGCCGAAGACACCGAGGAAACCGAACAAACCCAGGATGCGGAAGAGCCGGTGGCGGCCGGTGAAGCCGAAGAGACTGAGGAATCTGCTGAGACAGAGGAATCCGAAGAGATTGAGGAGGCTGAGGAAACGCCCCGCACCAGCAATGTCTTCAGTGTGCTGGTTTCGATAGCGATAGCGTTGTTCATCCTTTTCATGGTGGCGGTGGCCATTTATGCCAATTCGGGTGCTAAACCCAAGACAATAGCCGAAACCGACTCGGTGGCCACGCCGGCCGAGGTGACCCTGGTGGATGACTCCATGCCCATGGGCGACACTTCCCAAGCAGTGGAGCCGGCCGCACAACCCGAGGAGCAACCTGCGGCCGAGCCGAAGAAACAATCTGCCGCCTCTGCACCCGCTCCCGCCGACACCGCCGCTAATCTTGAGTGACCCCATGGCCAGGCATAACAAACTGGGCGCACTGGGCGAGCGGCTGGCGCGCGACCTGCTTATATCCAAGGGACTTACGGTGCGTGAGACAAACTGGCGTTTAAACCACCTGGAAATCGACGTTGTGGCGCACGACCCCGCCCGCAATGTCCTTCATGTCGTGGAGGTGAAAACCCGTAGCGACGACAGCCAGTACGACCCCATGCTGGCCATCACCCCGGCCAAGATGCGCAACATGGTGGCTGCCGCCAACGGCTATGTAAACTATTACAAACTCAATTGCCCCATCCAGATGGATGTAATCTTCATTGTGGGCGAGGAACCGAATTTCAGGATAGAATACCTTCCCGACGCATTTGAACCCCGTCTGAAGACCTACTGACCTATATGCCCTTTATGGGATGGGCGAGCGCCTGCCTGGCTGCCTGAGCATACTGTTCCAGAGTGCGGGCTTTCCTTATGGCTTTGCGTGCCTTGCGGTCGGCTTCGGGCAGGAAGTGTTCCCACAGCGTCTGCATCTTCTTGAGCAACTGGTGCTCGCCGCCGGTGAGCCGCTGGCTATAGCCGTCCAGCAGTTCTTGGTGGAACAGCCGGTAGCGTTGGTCATTCTCATCGGGATGCAGGATGCCGGGCCGGGCCACCAGTCCGCGGCCTATCATCACCCCGTGCAACCGTGGGAAGCGCTGTGCTATGGTGGCGATGTCATCGGTTGTGGTGATGCCACCGTTGTACACCACGGGATAAGGGCACGTCTGCACAAAAGCGGCCAATTGTTCCTGATGCAGTTCGCCCTTGTACTGTTCGCGGCCCGTGCGCGGATGCAGCGTCACTTGCGTGGGGTTCAGCGCCGCCAGCGCCGGCAACACCTGTTCCCATTCCCGTTCGTCCTGCCAACCCAGCCGCATCTTCACCGAGAACCGTATCCCCCGCAACTGTGCCAGAGCCTGTGCCAGCGCCGCCACTTGGTCGGGGTGGGGCAGCAGTCCGCTGCCGCGGCGGTGCAGTGCCACCGGCGGGAACGGACAGCCCAGGTTGATGTCCACCTCGCGGTGTCCCATCGCCGACAATGCCTGAGCCATCGCCACACACTCTTCGGGCCGTCCCCCCAATATCTGCGGCACCACGTGCAGGCCGCCGTTGGCCTCGGGCGCAGCGTCGCCCATGCGCCTCACCTGACCATGCTCCATGCGCAGAAACGGTGTGTAATATATATCCACGCCGCCAAAGCAATGTGCCTGGGCATTACGCCACACACTGTCGGTGATACCCTGCAGCGGTGCCGCCATGATGGTGATGTGCCGGTCCATGCCGCAAAGGTACTTAAAAATCGCTTGGCGAAAAAATCGCAGAAAAAGTTTTGGTTTCGTATCAGAATTTCTTAACTTTGTAAATACTTATCCTGTTGGGTCGTGAACCCTGCCGATAAAATTAAAACACTCAATATTACAGAATGATGAAGAAATTCCTATTCATGGCACTCTGTTGCCTCCCGCTGCTGGCGGGTGCGCAGCCGCAAGCCGTGCAAGAGGCGGCGTCGGCCGACACCGTGGTGGCTCCCCGGCCTTTCGCTGTGTTGGAAAACGCGCGCCTGCTCCCCGATGCACGCATCAGAGCCTATTATCCCGTGCTTGACGCCGCCGGCAACCTACTCCTTTTTAGCGACGGCAACACCGGGGCGCTCCTCCTATACGATTTCACCCGCGACACTGTGCTGACGGTGACACGGGCTTATGTGGCGGGCGGCGATGCCGCCTTTGGTGGCGACGGCAAGGTCTATTATGTGACCCAGCAGGTGGGCGCCGACCGCCTGGTGTACCGCACAGGCCGCTGCTATGACCCTGCTTCGCACCAGTCGCAGGCGGTGACCGAGCCGCGTCATGGCGTTATGCAACCCGTGCGTGCCAGGCAAAGCGGTGTCATCAAGGAGGCCGGGCTTCTGACGCAAAGCATTGCCGCCGGCGACACGGCGGTGTATGTGGATGGTTCGACGGTGCATGTGGTGCTGGACGGCGAGGACCGTTCGTTCTCACCCGTCGAGAGCCAGGCGGGCTATTTGTGGCCCAGCCTGTCGCCCGACGGCACGCGCGTGCTTTTCTTTGCAGCCGGCAAGGGCGCCGTGGTCATCGACCTGCAGGGCCGCGTGGTGGCCATGCTGGGCAACTATGAGATGCCCTGTTGGTGGGACGACAGCTATGTGGTGGCACAGCATGCCGAGGACGACGGCCACCAGATTACCACGTCGCAACTCATGCTGCTCAAGGCCGACGGCAGCCAGGCGCTGCCGCTCACCGAGCCTTCCTCTATGGCTATGCAGCCCGCTTCGGCAGCTGGCCGCATTGTTTACAGCACCATCGACGGTGTGCTGTATGAGATGAAGATTGAGTTGAACGAGTGAATACCCCCTCCCCTGGATGTCCTGACAAAGAATGCACCGCTGGCTGTGTCCGTGGCGGTAATGGCGTGTTAAAAAATGGAGTTTTGTGTTAAAAAACATTTTATATTGTTTGTTTATGCAGGGAAATTATTCCATTTTAGTTGTTCTTTTCTTAAATTTGCAAACCCATTTGCGAGAAAGCCGGGAATTTTGCAGATATTAGCACATTGCAACAAGTATTAACACGATGAGAATATGAACAATGGCCAGAACATGAATTTGCTTGCCGAGAGCAGCAGCACCCGCACCGAGTGGGCTTTGCTCGAGGGCGATACCATTGTTGAACATGCCTACACGGTAGGCCTGAACCCCTATTTCCAGTCCCGCCGCGAAATCAGCCACATCATCAGGCTGGAGATGCCCGAAGCCTTTTTCAAGCGGCGTTGGAAGCATGTGTATTTCTACGGGGCCGGTTGCTCCGGGCCAGAGAAGAACAAAATCGTGGAGGCATCGCTGGTGGCGCAGTTCAAGACTCCCTGCACGGTAGTGAGCGACCTGGTGGGGGCGGCCCATGGCCTGCTGATTCACGAGCCCGGGCTGGCCTGTATCCTCGACATGGGCAGCAATTCCTGCTTTTACGACGGCAACGACATCGTGAAAAACGTGCGGGGCGGTGGCTTCATCATGGGCGACGACGGAAGCGGCAGTGTGCTGGGCCGCCTGTTTCTGGGCGATGTGCTCAAGAACGTGGCGCCGCAGCACCTCATCACCGCTTTCTACGACGAGTTCAAAACCACGCCCGACGATGTGATGGACTCGGTGTATAACAATGCCGCGGCCAACCGCAACCTGCACAACTACAGTTTCTTTTTGAGCCACCACCTGGGGGAAGATTATGTGCACGAGTTGATAACTAAAGAGTTTGACCACTTCTTCCGTCGCAACATCGCGCAGTATGACTACGCCGGCTACCCTGTGTGCTTTGTCGGTTCGGTGGCGACCACCTACAGCGAAATCCTGCTAGAGGTGGCGTCGCGCTTCGGCGCCTCGGTCAGGAAAATCGTGCGCAATTCCATGCCGGGCCTTGTGGACTACCACAGCGGCCGCTGACGCAAGCGAAAAATTCCCGCGCCCCTGTTTTTTGCGTGCGGATTGTGCTTTTTCTCGATTTTTGTGTAAATTTGCGGTTCAACTTAGGAAAACGGATATATATAACATGAAAGATAAAGCGTTGAAGAAAGAAGCCAGTTACGATGCCTCCAGAGGTCTCCTCACCGTAAAGGGTGTACGTTATCAAATGGTAGCAGTGCAAGGCGGTACGTTTATGATGGGCACGAATATGGTTCCCAAAGTCAGTAAAAATTGGCTGGGTCTCAAGAAGACAGAAACGGAATTAGATCCGGAAGCAGACCCAAGTGAGATGCCGCGCCACGAGGTAACACTATCGAATTATAGCATCGGTCAGACGGAGGTGACGCAGGCGCTGTGGCGCGCGGTGATGGGTAGCGATCCGAGCTGGTTCAAGGGCGACAACCTGCCTGTGGAGTGGGTGAGTTGGGATGACTGCCAGAAGTTTATCGGCAAATTGAACGCGCTCACGGGCCAGCGGTTCCGCCTGCCCACCGAGGCGGAGTGGGAGTACGCCGCGCGCGGCGGCGCTCGCAGCAAGGGCTATAAGTATGCCGGCAGCAACTACCTCGACAGCGTGGCGTGGTATGAAAGCAACAGCGACGATGAGACCCATCCGGTGGGCACGAAGTCCCCGAACGAGTTGGGTCTGTACGACATGAGCGGCAACGTGAGGGAGTGGTGCCAGGATAGGTACGGCGACTATAGCAGCAGTCCGCAGACTAACCCTGCAGGCTCTTCCACGGGCTCTGACCGCGTGTACCGTGGCGGCTGCTGGCTCAGAAGCGGCAGGTCCTGCCGAGTTTCTGATCGCGGCTTCGATACGCCTGCGTACCGATATGTCAACCTCGGCTTTCGCCTTGCATTGGATGAGGAGGAGAATCTAGAGCAGAGGCCCGTGGATCCGGTGACATCACCGCTAAAGGAAGCCAGTTACGATGCCTATAGCGGTCTCCTCACCGTAAAGGATGTTCGTTATCAAATGGTGTTGGTGGAGAGTGGCACATTCACGATGGGCGCCACCAGCAAGCAGGGTAGCGACGCCTATTGTGACGAGAAGCCCGTGCACCGTGTGACGTTGAGTGACTTCAGCATCGGTCAGACACTGGTGACGCAGGCGCTGTGGCGCGCGGTGATGGGCAACAACCCGAGCCGGTTTAAGGGCGATAATCTGCCGGTGGAGCAGGTGAGTTGGGACGACTGCCAAGAGTTTATCCGCAGGCTGAACGTGCTCACGGGCCAGCGGTTCCGGTTGCCCACCGAGGCGGAGTGGGAATACGCCGCGCGCGGCGGTGTCCGCAGCCAGGGCTACAAGTATGCCGGAAGCAACAACCTCGACAACGTGGCGTGGTATTCTGAAAACAGCGGCAAATATACTCATCCGGTGGGCACGAAGTCCCCGAACGAGTTGGGCCTGTATGACATGAGCGGTAACGTGTGGGAGTGGTGCCAGGACTGGTATGACGATTACAACAGCAGTCCGCAGACTGACCCCACGGGCCCGTCCACGGGCTCTCGTCGCGTGGGCCGTGGCGGCAGCTGGTACTTCGGGGCTAGTGACTGCCGCGTTTGGGACCGTTACGGCAACACGTCTACGAACTGCAGCTACGACCTCGGCTTGCGCCTTGCCCTGGATGAGAAGGAGAATCCAGAGCAGTGGCCCGTGGATTCGATGACCCTACCGCTAAAGGAAGCCAGTTACGATGTCTCCAGCGGTGTTCTCGTTGCCGGGGATGTGCGTTACCAAATGGTGTCGGTGGAGGGCGGCACGTTTATGATGGGCGCGAATATGGTTCCCAAATTCAGTAAAAATTGGCTGGGTTTCAAGAAGAAAGAAACGGAATTAGATCCTGAAGCAGACCCAAGCGAGATGCCGCGCCACGAGGTAACATTATCGAATTATAGCATCGGTCAAACGGAGGTGACGCAGGCGCTGTGGCGCGCGGTGATGGGCAGCAACCCAAGTTACTTCAAGGGCGACAACCTGCCTGTGGAGTGTGTGAGTTGGGACGACTGCCAAGAGTTTATCCGCAGGCTGAACGCGCTCACGGGCCAGCGGTTCCGGTTGCCCACCGAGGCGGAGTGGGAGTACGCCGCGCGCGGCGGTGCCCGCAGCCAGGGCTACAAGTATGCCGGAGGTAACAACCTCGGCAGCGTGGCGTGGTATGAAGGCAACAGCGGCTATGAGACCCATTCCGTAGGCACGAAGTCCCCGAACGAGTTGGGTCTGTACGACATGAGCGGCAATGTGTGGGAGTGGTGCGAGGACTGGTACAGCAGCAATTACTATAGCAGCAGTCTATCGACCAACCCTGCAGGCCCTTCCACGGGCTCTCATCGCGTGTGCCGTGGCGGCAGCAACGCCAGGAACTGCCGCGTTTCGCATCGTAGCGGCAGCACGCCTACGGGCTGCGACATCAACCTCGGCTTCCGCCTCGCCCTCTAGTTTCTACCCTTTAAGAACAGCGTTCGATTTTTTGCGGGAAGGCTAGGGCGGGGCGCCAGCCCGACGAGCCAATGAGCCCAAAATCGCCATCGTCCGCCTGAGGTAACTTAAGCGGGGGGAGTGCGAGGGGGAGGTGTCCCCCTCGCTCCGTCCGTTAGGGCGGAGAAGACCTACTTGACGCTGATTCTTTCTAAAAAAGTGTATCTAAAACATAAAAAAAATTAAGCAAGGTCACTTTTAAAAAGAGAAAGGCCGTTACATACAAATATTTGCGTTATTTTTGTGGTTGCGGTAGTGTCGTCACCCGGCACTGCCCCGTGAAGAGATGAAAATTTGCTAAACCAACCAGAAAATATGACGAAATATTTGAAGAGATGTGCCGTGGCGGCGGCCGTGGCGGGAATAATGGGCGTGTCGCTCCAGGCACAGGACATCGCCCCGCAGCAGCAGGAAGAGTTGCAGCAAGTGCTTGCCGCCACCAAACCCGCCAACATGCTGATAGGCGACCTGAAGGTGCATAGCGCTGCGTGGAGCGGCGACACGTTGTGTGTGGACGTGAGCGAGAACTACGGCGATGTGCCGTTCACACGCGAGTCGGTGAACCGGCTGTGCGCCGACATGCTGGCCACGCTGGGCGAAGACTTTAGCGGCCGCCCCGTGAAAATCACCATCGCCGGTGCCGACATCAACAACTACTTCACCGAGTTTGACAAGAGCTACAGCCGCAAGCACGGCGCCTTTATCACCGATTTAGACGACACCCGCCATTACGGCAGAGGGCTTGACGGCAACATCGTGGCCCTGTGGCCGAGCCACGGCTGGTATTTCGAACCCAAACTCAACCGATGGGAGTGGCAGCGTGCGCGCATGTTCCAGACCGTGGAGGATATGTACACCCACAGTTATGTGATACCCTTCCTAATACCGATGCTGGAAAATGCCGGCGCCTATGTGTGGGATGCCCGCGAGCGCGACACCCACAACTTCGGCGCGGTGGTGGACAACGACGGCGGCATGGCTCAGACGGGCTACACCGAGCAGAAAGGCAAGCACAAGTGGGAGGACGGCCATGATGCCGGATTCGCCTACCTGCGCGAGGCTTACCGCGACTTCGAGAACCCCTTCGCCGAAGGCACCTACCGCATGGCGAAGGCCGAGACCAACAAGAAAAAAACATCCACAGCCTCGTGGAGCGTTGATATGCCCCAGGCCGGTGAATATGCCCTCTATATCAGTTATAAATCGCTGCCCAACAGCGTGCATGACGCCCTCTACACCGTCAACAGCCTGGAGGGGCAGCGCCGGTTCCACGTAGACCAGACCATGGGCGGCGGCGTGTGGGTGTATCTGGGCACTTTCGCTTTGGCAAAGGGCATGAACCACGACCTGGTGACACTGAGTAACCTGAGCGCCGACAAAAACGGTGTGGTCACCGCCGACGCCATCCGCGTGGGCGGCGGCAAGGGCAACATCGAGCGCCGCGTGGCACTTCCCACCCCCGAAAACAAAGCCATCGCCGCCCGCAACGATGACCTGGCATGCCTGGGCAAAGACAGCGTGGAATACCGCTATGTGGGCAGCGGCGAGCACCCCTGGTTCCATCTGGGGTCGCGCTATTACCTGCAGTGGTCGGGATTCCCCCGTAGCGTGTTCTCCACCAGCGACGGTATCAATGACTATACCGACGACTACCGCTCGCGTGGCGCATGGGTGAATTACCTGGCCGGCGGTAGCGACGTGCTGCCCGGCAAGCCCGGCCTGCGCATCCCCGTTGACGTGAGTTTCTGCCTGCACACCGACGCCGGCACCACCACCAACGACGATATCATCGGCACCCTGCTCATCTACTGCACCAAATCCAACGATAAATTCTTCGGCAAGTATGCCAACGGCACTCCGCGCGAACTCTCCCGCCGCTTGGCCGACCAAATCTCCACCGAGGTGGTGGGCGACATCCGTGCCAAATACGAACCCAACTGGACCCGCCGCGGCATGTGGGACAAGAGTTATTATGAGGCCCGTGTGCCCGAAGTGCCCGCCGTGCTGATGGAACTGCTGTCGCACCAGAACTTCGCCGACATGAAGTACGGTCTCGACCCCCGCTTCCGTTTCGACGTGAGCCGTGCCATCTACAAGGGCATTCTTAAGTTTATTGCACAGCGCGACCACCGCGACTATGTGGTGCAGCCGCTGCCTGTGCAGGCCTTTGCCATCACCCGCGAGGGAGACGACAAATTCCTGCTCACTTGGCAACCTACCCACGACGACCGCTCGGCTAACGCCGACCCCACACGCTATGTGGTGCTGGAGCGCGTGGGCCGCGACGGCGCCTTCAAGGAGGTGGACGTGGTGAAGAATCCGCAATACATGGCCCACATCACCGACAACCAGATGCATAGTTACCGCATCGTGGCCATGAATGAAGGCGGACGCAGTTTCCCCAGCGAAACCCTGTCGGCCGGTGTGCCCGCCAACAGCAAAGGCACCGTGCTGGTGGTGAACGCTTTCACCCGCGTGAGCGCGCCCGACTTTGTGGACGGCGACAAGTGGGCCGGATTCTACGACGAGAAAGACCATGGCGTGCCTTATATGCAGCAAATCAACTACCTAGGCTCGCAGTTTGAGTTCCGTCGCCGCCTGGAATGGCGCGACGACGACGCACCGGGCTTCGGAGCCTGCCGCAGCAACCACGAGACCGAGGTGATAGCCGGCAACACCTTTGACTATCCCGTGCTGCACGGCGAGGCCATCATGCAGGCCGGTTATGCCTTTGTGTCGGTGAGTGAACAGGCCTTTGAACAAACCGCCGAGTTGGCCGATGTGACGGCGCTTGACCTGATTCTGGGCAAGCAGAAGGAAACCCCCGTGGGCCGCGGTGCCGTGCCCTCGCGCTACCGTCTGTTCTCCAGCGCGATGCGCGATGCCGTGACGCGCTACACCGCCGCCGGCACCCATGTGCTGGCTACGGGTGCCTATGTGGGCAGCGACATTTGGGACCGCGAAAACGTGGATGCCTCTCAGGTGGCGTTTGCCAAGGATGTGCTGGGCTTTGAGTGGGTCAACGGCCAGGCCACCCTCACCGGTGAAGTCTATACTGTGCCGAGTTTTGCCAAGCCCTTTGACGATTCCGCCCGTTGGCAGTTTGTTACCCGTCTCAACGCCGAAACCTATGCCGTGGAGTCGCCCGATGCCATCCGAGCCAGCGACAAGCGTGGCGCCACCATCGTGCGCTACACCGAGAACAACATCCCGGCCGGTGTGGCCAGCGACCGTGGCGGATACCGCACCGTGGTGCTGGGTTTCCCGCTGGAGGTGATGGCCGATGCCGCGTCGCGTAACGACATCATGCGCCGTGCGCTTAAATTCTTTACCGCTCGATAACGCTTCATAACAACAACTCAATAAAATATTCTATTATGGGAAGAATCAACTGCTTCATTCCGTTTGCCGCCGCCGGGCAAGCCAGCGACACCGTGGCCATGCTGCGCTCCAGCGCGCTGGTGGATAAAATTTACCTCCTTGCCACCGCCGAATCGGCTGAACCCATCGCCGGCTGCGAGTTACTCACCGTCGCTAATCTCACATCGAGTGAAACCATGCAGGCCGTTGCGCGGCATGCCGATGCCGATTATGTGATGCTCTACACCAAATACAACACACTGAAGTTCGCACCCTTTGCCATCGAGCGACTGGTTGAACTGGCCGATGACACGCAGCCGGGCATGCTCTATGCCGACCATTACAACGTGACCGAGCGAGGTGCCGACAAGGCTCCCGTGATTGACTACCAGCAGGGCAGCCTGCGCGACGATTTCGACTTTGGCAGCGTGCTCTTCTTCAGCGCGCGGTGCTTGAAACAGGCCGCGGTAGCCATGCACGCCAACTATGAGTTCGCCGGACTGTACGACCTGCGGCTCAAACTTTCGCAGTTCGCCCCCATCACCCATGTGAACGAGTACCTGTACAGCGATGTGGAACTCGACACCCGCAAGAGCGGTGAGAAGATTTTCGACTATGTGGATCCGCGTAACCGTGGCCGCCAGATTGAGATGGAGCAGGCCTGCACCGAGCACCTGAAGGAGGTGGGTGCCTATCTGCCCGCCGAGGTGGACGGCAAGCCCAATTTCCGTCACATCGAGTTCAACCAGGGCGACTTCACCGTGGAGGCCACCGTGATGATACCGGTGCGCAACCGCATCCGTACCATCCGCGACGCCATAGGCAGCGTGCTTAAGCAGAAGTGTGACTTCAAGTTCAACCTGATGGTGGTTGACAATTTCTCCACCGACGGCACCCGTGAGGCCATCGACGAGTTCAAGGACGACCCGCGCCTGATTCACATCATAGCCGACTATTACGATATGGGCATAGGCGGCTACTGGAACCTGGCCGCCCATCACGAGCAGGCCGGCAAGTTCTTGGTGCAACTCGACAGCGACGACATGTACAAAGACGAGAACACGCTGCAAACCATGGTCAACGCCTTCTATGAGCAGAACGTGGCGATGGTGGTGGGCACCTACATGATGACCGACATCAACCTGAACATGATAGCGCCGGGCATCATCGACCACAAGGAATGGACTCCCGAAAACGGCCGCAACAACGCCCTGCGCATCAACGGCCTGGGTGCCCCGCGCGCTTTCTACACCCCCGTGCTGCGCCAGGTGAAGTTCCCCAACGTGAGCTACGGTGAGGATTATGCGCTGGGACTGAACATCTCGCGCCATTATCAAATAGGACGTGTCTATACTCCCGTGTATCTGTGTCGCCGCTGGGAGGATAACAGCGACGCGGCGCTCGACGTGGAGAAGATGAACCGCAACAACCTGTACAAGGATCGCATACGCACATGGGAACTGCAGGCACGCATAGCCATGAACAAGAAGTAACCGCCCATCATCAGGGTGATGCGTGTGATTATCGGCAGGCGGTGGATGAACTTATCGGCCGCCAGTTGCGCGAATGGCCTGCCGTGCGGGCCAATTACGCGGCACTGGACCGTAAGGTGCGCACGCGTCGCCTGCTGTTGGGCGCTTCCACCATTGTGTTGCAGTACAATCCCGGGCGTCGCCGCTCGTCGGCCGCGCGCATCGATGCGCAGCGCCCGTGCTTCCTGTGTGATGCCCACCAGCCGCCTGAGCAAGAAACGCTGGAGTGGCGCGGCAAATATAAGATACAGGTCAATCCTTATCCCATCTTCCCGCGTCATCTCACCATAGCCTCGCTGCGCCATGAACCGCAGCGCATCGCGGGCCGCATAGGCGACATGCTGCGTCTTGCCGAGGATTTGCCGGACTTTGTGATTTTCTACAACGGCCCCCATTGTGGCGCTTCGGCACCCTGCCATTTCCATTTCCAGGCGGGCAACAAAGATTTTTTGCCCTTGTGTGACGAAGTGTATTCCGGCACTATCTCTCTGCTGGATGAAGGCGATGACGGTATGATCGGTCTGGTGGAGGATTTGGGCCGTAGCGTAATTTCCATCGAAACGCGCACGCGTGCCAAGACCGAAGACTATTTCAACCGTTTGCTCCTCTGTTTGCCAAAGCATGGAGAGGAACCCGAACCCATGGTGAACGTGCTGTGCTGGCACAATCCGCGGCGGAACTACCACACGGTGGTGTTTCCACGCATCAAGCACCGCCCCGACTGCTATGGCACTGGCCCCGGTCGGCTGCTGCTCAGCCCCGCTTCGGTGGATATGGGCGGCGTGTGGGCGGTGCCCCGCCTGAACGACTACGAAACGCTCACGGCCCTTCAGGTGCAGCACCTCTATGATGAACTGTGCATGAGTTGCGCCGACATCCACTCACTGTTCAGGCAGTTGAAAAATGACATTCAATCAACAAAAACAGATAACCCGAAACTTCACAAAGAAAAATGAAGACTTTTGATGGGCAGCCCCAGGTGAAAGTGGGCATTATGACCGAGCCACGGCTTGATTTCGTGCTGAACGGTACCTACACGGCCAACGGTCGGGAGTTTACCGGACACCAGCAGGCCTGTTGCCGTGATGGCAAGGTGGACTGGCAAGGTCGCTTGTGGGACGAAGTGATGCTTGACCCCGTCGGCGGTGATGCCTCGTTCACGCTGAATGCCGTCACCATAGGCGTGAGTTTCCACTGGAAACGCCAAGAAAACCAAACCTTTAGCGGAGCGTTGCGTCTTTTTGTGGAGAACGGCTGTGTCACAGCGGTGAATGTGCTTCCTGTGGAGGACTATCTGCTCAGTGTGATTTCCAGCGAAATGAGCGCCAATGCCTCGCTGGAGTTGCTCAAAGCCCATGCGGTGATTTCGCGCAGCTGGCTGTTGGCGCAGATTTTCAAGGAGCCGGCCTCCATTGGTGACAATCAGGCCGGAGACGGGATGAAAGACACCCCCGAAGAGCTGGTGAAATGGTGGGACCGCGATGACCATGTGAACTTCGACGTGTGCGCCGATGACCACTGCCAGCGCTACCAGGGCATCACCCGCGCCTCTACGCCCACGGTGGCGCAAGCCATCCAAGCCACGGCGGGACAGGTGCTGATGTATGACGGCCGTCTGTGTGACGCCCGCTTCAGTAAGTCGTGCGGAGGTGTGATGGAAGAGTTTGAAAACTGCTGGGAGCCCGCCCACCACCACTATCTGGGAGTGCGGCGCGACGGCAAAGACGAAGATGATTATCCCGACCTTACGCATGAGGCTACCGCCACCGAGTGGATACTCTCTTCGCCTGAGGCCTTTTGCAACACCACCGACCCCGACATTCTGTCGCAGGTGCTCAATGATTACGACCAGGAAACCAAAGACTTCTACCGCTGGAGGGTGGACTATACCCAGCAGCAACTGGCCGATTTGATACGCCGCCGCACCGGTGTCGACTACGGCCGCATCCGCGACCTGCAGCCGGTGGCACGCGGTGTCAGCGGACGGCTGTACAAACTGCGCATCGTGGGTGAGCATCGGTCACGTGTCATCGGAAAGGAACTGGCCATCCGATACGCTCTGAGCGAGTCGGCGCTCTACAGTTCGGCTTTTGTGGTGGAACGTCACGACATGGATGCCGAGGGCTATCCCGCCGCCTTCACCCTGCGCGGCGCCGGATGGGGTCACGGAGTGGGGCTGTGTCAGATAGGCGCCGCCGTGATGGGCGCCCGGGGCTATGACTACCAGCAGATACTGCTGCACTATTTCATCGATGCCCAAATTGAAAAATTATATTGACAATAAAACACATAAACAACGATATGGATAAATTGACAAACAAACGGAGAACCCCCTGGCTGTGGATACCAACGCTTTATTTTGCCGAGGGCATCCCTTATTTCATTGTGAATAACATTTCGGTTCTTATGCTCGCCAAGATGGGCGTGCCCAACGGACAGATGGCGTTTTTCACCAGTGTGCTTTATCTGCCGTGGACCATCAAGCCCTTCTGGAGCCCGTTTGTTGACATCATGCGCACCAAGCGCTGGTGGACCATAACCATGCAAGTGCTCATGAGTGTGGCGTTTGTGCTGCTCACGCTTGCCATGCCGCGCCCCGATGCCGCCACCATTGCCAGTGGGCAAACGCCCATCAGCATGTTCACCATCACGCTCATCCTGTTTGTAATCACCGCTTTTGCCTCTGCCACGCACGACATTGCGGCCGATGGCTTCTATATGCTGGCTTTGCGGCAAAACGAGCAGGCGGCCTTTGTGGGTATCCGCAGCACCTTTTATCGCTTGTCGAGCATCTTCGGCCAGGGTGTGCTGGTGGCCATCGCCGGTCTCGTTGAACTCAAGTCGGGCAACATCCCCCTGTCGTGGCAAGTGACCCTGGGCATCACCGCCGTGATGTTTGCCGCTATCACACTCTATCACACCTTTGCCATCCCCAAGGTGCAGAACGACATCTCCACGCTCAAGGAAGAGACACCCTCGGCAAGAGCCATTTTTGCCGAGTTCGGCCGCACTTTTGTCACCTATTTCACCAAACCCTACGTTTGGCTGGCCATCGTGTTCATGCTGCTTTACCGCTTGCCCGAGGCGTTCCTGATAAAGATGTGCACCCCCTTCTTGGTGGCTGCGCAGGACAAAGGTGGTCTGGGACTCAGCACCGCCGAGGTAGGTATTGTCTATGGCACGATAGGCGTGCTGGCACTCACTGTGGGCGGCATCCTGGGAGGCTTGTTTGCCGCGCGTGTGGGATTGAAAAAGTCGCTGTGGTGGATGGCGGCGTGTATGACCTTGCCTTGCCTCACTTTCGTTTATCTAGCTGTGGCGCAGCCCACTAATCTGGTAACTATCTCCATAGCCGTTGCCATTGAACAATTCGGTTACGGCTTTGGCTTCACGGCCTATATGCTCTATATGATATACTTCAGCGAGGGCGAGTTCAAGACTTCGCATTATGCCATTTGCACCGCTTTCATGGCGCTGAGCATGATGATTCCGGGCATGTTTGCCGGTTATATACAGGAAGCGTTGGGTTATGCCAATTTCTTCTGGATGGTGATAGTGTGCTGCGTAGCCACTTTGGTGGTGACCTATCTGGTTGACCGCCGCATCGACCCCGACTATGGCAAGAAGTAAAGCCTCGGAATCACAAGGGTTTCAACCTAAAGCGATAGAATAAAAACAGAAACATTCAGAATGATGAAGAAGATATTGATTATTAGCATGCTTTGCATGGCATTGGGCGCTTCGGCTGTGGTGAAACCGGGTGTGGAAGTGCTGCGTGACGGCGGCTTCAAGGAACTGCAAGGCAAGCGCGTGGGTTTGGTGACCAACCCCAGCGGCATCGACAATAACCTCAAGAGCACCGTCGACATCCTCAACGAAGCCCCCGGTGTGCGCTTGGTGGCGCTGTTCGGACCCGAACACGGAGTGCGCGGCAATGCCCATGCGGGCGATGCCGTTGGCAACGATGTGGATGCCAAGACGGGTATCCGCGTGTATTCACTCTTTGGCAAGACCCACCAACCCACCGCCGAGATGCTGCGCGGCATCGATGTGCTGGTGTATGACATTCAGGACGTGGGGTGCCGCAGTTACACCTTCTGCAGCACGCTGGGCGTGTGCATGGAAGCCTGTGCGAAGCATGATGTTGAGTTTATGGTGCTCGACCGTCCCAACCCGCTGGGCGGTAACAAGGTGGAGGGGTGTCTGGTGGAAAAAGGCTATGAGTCGTTTGTGAGCAAATATCCAGTGCCCTACGTTTACGGACTCACCCCGGGCGAGTTTGCCCGCTACCTCAACGAGGAAGGCCTCAACGCCCACAAGGCGCGGCTCACTGTCATCCCCATGCAGGGCTGGACACGCGACATGACCTTCCGCCAGACGGGTATGCCGTGGGTGCTGCCGTCTCCTCAGATTCCCACGCCCGAGAGCGCCTTTTTCTATCCGTTGAGCGGCATCATCGGCGAGTTGTATGTCTTCAATACCGGCATTGGCTACACCTTGCCGTTTCAACTTTTCTGCGCCACCTGGGCCGACGCCGACCGTGTGGCCGATGCCATGAACGCCCTGCATTTGCCGGGCCTCAATTTCCGCCCCATCAATGTGAAGCCGTTTTTTGTCACCAGTGTTGACGTGAACCAGGAGAAAAAGGAAGTGCATGGCGTGCAGACCTATATCACCGACTACGACCAAGTGAACCTCACGCTCACCCAGTTCTATTTCCTGCAGGTGATGCACGAACTGTATCCGCAGGAGCCTATCTTTGAGCAGAACACCAAGCGCTATAACATGTTTGACAAGGTGTGCGGCACGAGTGAAATCCGCGAAAGATTCTGTAGGAACTACAAGGTGGCCGACATGGCCGATTACTGGAACAAGGACGCGGAGCATTTCAAGGCCGTTTCGTCGAAATATTACCTATATGGCAATTCTCCGGTGCAGGCAGGTAGCCGCCGCACCGCCCACTAACACACATTCCCCCTGCTATCATGGACGTGCGATACCAAGAATATATTAAACGTATCAGGGCCTTCATCCCCAAGGACCGCGTGTACACCGATGAGTTGCGCCGTCTGGCCTGGGGAACCGATGCGGGTTTCTACCGCTATGTGCCGCAGGTGGTGGTGCGCTCAATGAACGAGGCAGAGGTGTCGCGCCTGCTCACCATTGCCCATGGGATGAAACTGCCGGTGACCTTCCGGGCGGCCGGCACAAGCCTGTCGGGGCAGACGGTGACCGACGGCATCATGATAGTGGCCGGCCGACATTGGGAAGGCTACAGCGTGAGCGACGATGCCACCACCATCACTTTGCAGCCCGGCTTGACGGGCCATCGGGCGGACGAAATCCTGGCGCCGCAGGGCCGAATGTTTTCGCCTGACCCTGCCAGCAAAAACAGCGCCATGGTGGGCGGCATAGTGATGAACAATGCTTCGGGCATGAGTTGCGGCACCCATGCCAACAGCGATCGCATACTGGTGAGCGCGCGTCTGGTGCTGGCCGACGGCACCGTGCTCGATACCGGCAGCGAGGACAGCCGCCAAAGTTTCAGAAAGACCCATCCGGAGTTTGTGGCGGCCATCGAACACCTGCGCGACCGCGTGCGGGGTGATGAGAAACTGGCCGCCCGTATCCGTCGTAAGTATGCCATCAAGAATGTGACCGGCCTCAATGTGTATCCCCTGGTGATGTATGACGACCCGTTTGACATCATTGCGCATCTGCTGGTGGGATCCGAGGGAACGTTGGCCTTCGGCAGTGAATTCACGATGCGCACGGCCCACCTCTATCCCCACGCGGCCAGTGCCATGCTCTATTTTGCCGACATGCGCAGGGCCTGCGAGGCTGTGGTGGCCATGAAACCTGGTCCGGTGCATTGCGCCGAACTGCTGGACAAGAAGTCGCTGGCTTCGGTAGACGATACCACCGGCCCTGACTTGACGGCGGTGCTGATACAAACCTTTGCCGACAGCGCCTCGGAACTTGATGCCAACATCGCCCGCATCAAGCAACTGCTTGCTCCCTTTGAACTGTATGTGCCGGCACGCTTCACCAGCGACCCCCGGGAGTATGGCAAATACTGGGCCATACGCAGCGGTATCTTCCCCTCGGTGGGTGGCACGCGACCGCTGGGCACCACTGTGCTCATCGAGGATGTGGCATTCCACATCGAAGACTTGCCCGACGCTACCGTGGATCTCGCCAACATGCTCAGCGAGCACGGCTACGACGACAGTTGCATCTACGGCCATGCGCTTGAAGGGAACTACCATTTCATACTGGCACAGTCGTTTGACACACAGCGGGAAGTGGACCGCTACCACCACCTGATGGACGAGATAGTGAAACTCGTGGTGGATAAATACGACGGCTCGCTCAAGGCTGAACACGGCACGGGCCGCAATATGGCCCCCTTTGTACGCAAGGAATGGGGTGATGAAATCTACGGCATCATGTGTGAGGTGAAGCGTATTTTCGACCCTGACGGACTGCTTAATCCCGGTGTGATTTTCAACGACGACCCCGAATGCTTCATCAAGAACGTGAAGCCCATGCCGCTCACCGACGACAGCGTGAATAAATGCATAGAGTGCGGATTCTGCGAGGTGAATTGTGTGAGCGAAGGCCTGGGGCTGTCGTCGCGCCAGCGCATCATCGTGCAGCGTGAAATAGCGCGGCTGCGCGCCACTGATGAAAATCCCGGAATGCTCAAGCGTCTGGAGCGCCAATATGAATACTACGGTAACCAACTGTGTGCCGCCGACGGCCTGTGCAGCACCTCCTGCCCCATGAAAATCAATGTGGGCGACATGACCCACCACCTGAGGGCGCAAGAGCGTCCTGCCGGCAGCTGGACCCATAGCCTGGGTTGTCTGGCCGCCCGCCATTTCAAAGGAGCCAAACGCGGGGTGAAGTCGCTGCTTTATCTGGCAGATGCCGCGCATGGCGTGCTGGGCGACGGTGGTGTAAACGCTATGGGTGGTGTGCTGCACCGCTTGGGGACCCCGTTGTGGACTCCCTCATTGCCAAAGCCCAAAACCAAGATTCTGATTTCCCAAGACCGAAGCGTGAAGCGTATGGTGTATTTCCCCAGTTGCCTGAACCAAACGATGGGGCGGAGCAGGGGAGTGGCCCGCGACCTTGTGGACGAAGTGGTGGCCTTCCTGCGCAAGGCAGGATGGGAGGTGATTTTCCCCGAGGGAATGGAACGGATGTGTTGCGGTATGATTTGGGAAAGCAAAGGCATGCCCGACGTGGCCGATGAGAAGACCGCCGAACTTGAAGCCGCCCTGCTGAAGGCCAGCGACGGCGGCCGCTATCCCGTGGTGTGCGACCAGAGTCCGTGTCTGCACCGCATGCGCCAGCATTTCAAACAGGTTAAACCATTGGAACTGATTGAGTTTGTGCATGATTATGTGGCCGATGACCTGCAGTTTGCCCCCACCGACGAACCCATAGCGCTGCACCTCACGTGCAGCACCCGTTTGATGGGGCTTGCCGACAAAGTGACGGCGTTGGCCCGCCGCTGCTCCACCCATGTGCTGCTGCCCGAGGGCGTGGGCTGCTGCGGTTTTGCGGGTGACAAAGGCTTCACCTCCCCTGAACTCAATGCCCATGCCCTGCGCAAGTTGCGCCCCCAGATTGAACGGGCCGGAGTGCGTCGCGGTTTTTCCAACAGCCGCACCTGCGAGATAGGGCTCACCACCCACAGCGGAGTGCCTTACCAATCGCTCATCTATCTCATCAATGAATTGACAACACCTAAAAATACAGAACAAAATGTCGAAAAACAGCAACAATAAGCGCGTGCTTGCCCTGGATATCCTGCGTGGTATCACCATAGCGGGCATGCTGCTGGTCAACAACCCCGGTACATGGGAACACATTTACCCGCCGCTCGAGCATGCCCAGTGGACAGGTCTCACGCCCACCGACCTGGTGTTCCCCTTCTTTATCTTTGTGATGGGTGTGTCGATGTATTTCTCGCTCAACAAGTACCGTTTCACTCTCTCGTGGCCGTTGGTTGGCAAAATCGTGCGCCGCACGGTGCTACTGTTTCTCATCGGCTGGGCGGTGGGGTGGTTCAGTCACCTGCTGCGCCATCTGGTGCAAGGCGAGCCCTTTGCCGTGGCGGCCAACCATCTGGCTTCCATGCGCTATCTGGGCGTGTTCCCGCGCCTGGCGCTCACCTATTTCTTCGGCGCACTCATTGCCGTGCTGTTCCGCCACAAGTGGATACCGTGGGTTATCGGTTTTATTCTGGTTGCCTATGCGCTGATATTGGGCCTGGGCAACGGTTACGAATTCTCACTCGACAATATCATCGCCCGTATCGACAACAGCGTGCTCGGCAGCGACCACATGTATCATGAGTCGGTGGACGGTGTGGAACTCTCGTTCGACCCCGAGGGTATTCTCAGCACGCTGCCCTGCATCGCCCATGTGCTCATCGGTTTGATGGTGGGCAAAATGATTCACACCGTGCGTAACAACGAGCAACGCCTGGGCAAACTCCTGCTGTGGGGCGCCTCGCTGCTGTTGCTGGGTTGGTTGCTGCAATACGGCATACCCTGCGGTAAAAAAATGTGGAGCACCACCTTTGTGCTCATCACCTGCGGCATGGCCATGTCGGTTTTGGGCCTGCTGGTGCATGTCATCGACATACGCGGCCACAAGAAGTGGTGCCGCTTCTTTGAGGCTTTCGGTGTCAACCCGCTGGCTCTCTATGTGCTGGGCACCGTGATGGCCATTGTGTTCGGCTCCCTGCCGGTGGGCACGGCGGCCGACGGCGGCCACGTCACCATCCACGGCTTGCTGCATGGCATGTACACAGGATGGCTCGACCCCAGCACCGCTTCGCTGTACTACGCGATTACCTTCGTGCTGCTGGTGTGGATACCGGGTTACTTCCTGTTCAAAAAGAAAATTTACATAAAAATATAAAACCAACAAGACTATGATTTTAATTGCTGACAGCGGCTCCACCAAGATTGATTGGTGTCTGCTTAACGGAAAAGAGAAAATCGCCCAGATTTTCACAACGGGAATCAATGCGCTGCTACTTACCCAAGAGGAAATCACCCAGCGTATCAAAGAAGAACTCATGCCTCACATCCGCAGCTACCAAGTGGACGAAATCTACTACTACGGCGCCGGCATCATCAACGACGAGATAGGCCAGCATGTGGTCAACGCTCTGCAGGCCAATATCCCGGCGGCCACCAAGATTGAGGTGCACAGCGACTTGCTGGCAGCCGCCCGAGCGCTGTGCGGTCACCAGCCGGGCATCGCCTGCATACTGGGTACCGGCAGCAATTCGTGCTATTACGACGGCGAGCGTGTGGTGGAAAATGTGTCGCCGCTGGGCTATATACTGGGCGACGAGGGCAGCGGCGCCGTGCTGGGCAAACTGCTGGTGGGCGATGTGCTCAAGCACCAGCTTCCACAGGCTGTGTGTGAGAAGTTCCTGGCTGAATACAACCTCGACCGCAACGCCATCATCCAAGCCGTGTATCGCGAGCCGGCCGCCAATCGTTTCCTGGCGCAGTTCGCCCCTTTCCTGGAACGCAATATCGATGTGCCCGAAGTGCATGACCTGGTGTTCAAGTCGTTCACCGCGTTCTTTGTGCGTAACGTGGAGCAGTATCCCAACTACCAATCGCTGCCCTGCAACTTTGTGGGCTCCATAGCGTTGTGTGAGAAGGAAGTGCTCAAGGAGGCCGCCGCTGCGCGTGGCATCACCATCGGCACTATCATTAAGGCCCCCATGGAGGGCCTGGTGCGTTATCACAGCGTTTAATCCGCTTATTCATAGCTAAAAACTCATCGTCATGGCTTTTGTCAAAATCTCTGAGCAACCATCGCTCTACAATGACCTGGAGAAAAAATCGGTGCACGAAATCCTCACCGAGATCAATCAGGAAGACCACAAAGTGGCCGACGCCGTTCAGAAGGCGTTGCCGCAGATAGAAAAACTGGTGGAGTTGATAGTGCCCCGCATGAAACGTGGCGGCCGCATCTTTTACATAGGGGCAGGCACTTCGGGTCGCCTGGGTGTGCTCGACGCCAGTGAGATTCCGCCCACCTTCGGCATGGACCCCGGTTGGGTTATCGGATTAATAGCAGGTGGCGACGTGGCTCTGCGCAGTGCCGTGGAGAATGCCGAGGACGATACTTCACAGGCTTGGAAGGATCTGATGCAATATGGTGTGAATGAGAAGGACACCATTGTGGGCATAGCCGCCTCGGGTACCACGCCCTATGTGATAGGCGCCCTAAAGGATGCGCGCGCCCACGGTTGCCTCACGGCAGCCATCACCAGCAATCCCGATGCGCCCGTGAGCGAAGTCGCTGAGATTCCCATCGAGATGGTAGTGGGTCCAGAATACGTGACGGGGAGTTCGCGCATGAAGTCGGGTACGGGTCAGAAACTCATCTGCAACATGATATCCACCACCGTGATGATTCAGATGGGGCGGGTGAAAGGCAACAAGATGGTGAATATGCAACTCACCAACCAAAAACTTGTGGACCGCGGCACGCGTTGGCTCGTGGAGGAGTTGTCGCTTCCTTACGACGAGGCCAAGCGTCTGCTGCTGCTCCACGGCAGCGTGAGGCAGGCCATCGACGCTTATCACCAAACCAACATAAATTAAAAAGCCATGCGAAATCTGTTTCTATTCCTGCTGGTGGCGCTTTGTGCCATGCCTGCCTCGGCCCAATCAAACACCGACCCCTATTACGCGCGGCGCGCCACGCTGTTTGAGTTGTTGCCCATCGGCAAAAATGACATTGTCTTTCTGGGCAACAGCCTCACCGACGGCTGTGAATTCAACGAATTGTTCAACAATCGTCATGTCAAGAACCGAGGCATAGTGGGTGACATCATTCAAGGGGCCATCGACCGCATCGACCCCATCATTCAGGGACAGCCCAAGAAAATTTTCATCCTGAGCGGTGTGAACGACATCTCACACGGAGTGGATGCCGACAGCATAGCCCGTGTGATGGAGCGCCTCATCGCCCTTATTCAGCAAGGGTCGCCCCGCACACGCATCTACCTGCAGAGCATTCTGCCTTTCAACAACGATGTGCGCCTGTGGAAAAATCTCAAGGACCGTGAGCATGTGGTGGTCGAAGCCAACGCATTGCTCAAGCAACTTGCCATCCGCCGTCATGTGACCTGGATAGATTTATATCCGCTATTTGTTGATGGCAACGGGCGATTGCGTGTCGACCTCACCAACGACGGTTTGCACCTGATGGGTCCCGGATATTTGATTTGGCGTGATGCCATAGCCCGATATGTGAGGTAGCGTAACTTGTCAAAAACATCCGTTTTTGTCATGTTTCGACAACGAAATACAGGGGGTTATTTACTTCTTTTTGGGGGATGTGCCCTTCTTTTGGTTTTGTGTTTTTTAACTTCTGTTATTCAGTAGGTTGCGAAAATTTTTAGTAAAAAACAGACAAATTTTTCATGAAAAAGGTGCGTTTTTTACTAAAATTATTGTTGTTCTTTCATCACTCGTGAGGCAAAAGTGAATTAACTTTGCGACATCAATTTCGACATCAATTTCGCAACCTTCATGCTATAAAGCTACTTGAACTATTTACCCAAGCTGCGAGATAAGAAACAACCCCCGCATGGTCATTGATGGAAAACACCGTGAACATGAGGGGGCTGTTTTATTGATTATATTGTGAGGAGAGGCAGTGAGGAAGATTTTCACAACTTTTGGGCAAATATCGTAAACTTTTACATTACTTTTGTGCCGTGGCGACATAATTTCAATTACCTTTGCCCATTAATCAATCAGAATCAAGAGAAATGAAACGAACGTTAGTGATGGCATGGTGTATGGTGTGCCTGGGTTGGCTTGCGATGAGCGGCCAGGAAAGCACAGCGCAGCCGCAACTTTTCACTTATCCTGTGGCTCCCGACACGTGCAGCACACTGGAGAGCCGCTGCAATTATGTGATACAGCACTTTTGGGATGATTTCGATATCAGTCGCCGCATTGACGATGACGCCGCGCTTGAAAAGACTTTCCGCGACTACGTGGACCTGATGCCGCACACCCACCGCAACATTCTCCAGTCCTCGATACGTAATCTGGTTTTCAAGGCACAGAGCAATAACTCCAATCTGATAAAAATCGCACAGCTAGCCGAAATCACTCTCTTTGGACCGAATGCCGAGTTCTGGAGCGATGAGATATACGTTTACTTTGTGCAGCCGCTTTTGCAGGTCAAGCAGTTGCCCAAGGAGATGCGGCAACATTACAGCGACCAGTTGAAACGCATCAACCTTAATATAGAAGGTAACGTGATGGATTTTGAATACACCGATGCCAGCGG
>RHMF01000227.1_pt1 | contig 27691 bp, 34 predicted proteins | sample 5365151 | NCBI WGS metagenome assembly RHMF01 (sample SAMN10266501, study PRJNA497801) | feces metagenome | isolation source: feces | host: Bos taurus | place: China: Prairie of Fairy Mountain | collected 2017-08-14 | reverse complement strand
CTCAAAAAAAGCGCGCCCAGGTCGCGCGGAACGCGTACCCACGCGGGCCCACGCAGGCGCGACAATGAAGGGACCCATCCCAGGGGCCCCGAAAACAGCGTAAAAACGACGCAAAAAAGCGCCGTTTTTTTCATGATTTGACGGGAGGATTTGCGGATGAAGCCGGAAGATGCGAAGACGAAGCCGGAGAAGGCGGAGGAATCGCGGAAACAGGCGGAGAGATCCGGGAAGAAAACCGGCGGGACGGCGAAAAAGCCGGCGAAGAAGCGCACAAAGGCGCGGTCCGGGAATGAAAAGCTGACGCCGGCGGCACTTTACAGGAGGATGATCGCCTTCGGAAAGGGTTACCAGGTCGAAAAGGAGCAGGATTTCATCGAGGCGGCGCGGATCTACGCGGAGGAGGCCGGCCTGATCGACCAGATGCGGGACCGGCTGGCGGAGGATGGCCTGACGGTGACAAAGACCTACAAGACCGGGGAAGTCGAGGTGGCGCATCCGCTGCTGTCAGAGCTGCCGCGGCATGTGGAGAGCGCGAATAAGTGCCTGGCGACGATCGGCAACATGATCGCGGAACGCGGCGCCAGGGTGGAGAAGGCGGCGCGGGACCTGGACGCTTTCAGGCTGCATTAATCCGGCCGAAAGCGTATCAGAGGGCGCTTTTGATTTCCGCTTTTCCGGGAAAAGCGTAGCAGAAGAGGTTTTCGCCGTAGGATGAAAGCAGAAAACGCGATCATTGCGTACTGGAATGAGATCAACACAGGCGGCGTCACGGTCGGGAAATGGATCCGGCAGCTGTATGAGGTGATCATCAGCGGGATTGACGAAGGGCGCTGGTTCTATGATGACAGGCTCGCGCGGAACGCGATCGGATTCATTGAGCGGTACTGTCACCACTACAAGGGCGTGCTGGCCCCGAAGCGGATCCGGCTGAGCCTGTGGGAGCGGGCGTCCATCAGTCTGATCTTCGGCATTGTGGACGCGGCCGGGAAGCGGCAGTTCCGGGAAGTGTTCTGGGTGGTAGGCCGGAAGCAGGGCAAGACGCTGCTGGCAGCGGCGATTGCCTGCTATATGTCCTATGCCGCGGGGGAATACGGATCGGAGATCTATTTCCTGGCGCCGAAACTGGATCAGGCGGATCTGTGCTATTCGGCGCTGGAATTCAACGTTCACGCGGAGCCGGAACTGGACAGCATCACGCGGAGCACGAAATACCGCGGGCTGATGATCCAGGAAACGAACACGATGGTCAAAAAGCTGGCCTTCACATCGAAGAAAAGCGACGGTTACAGCCCGATGTGCTATGTCGCGGATGAGGTGGCGGCGTGGCCGGGGTCGAATGGCCTGCGTCAGTGGGAGGTCATGGTATCCGGCACCGGCGCACGGGAAGAGCCGCTGGGGATGGCGATTTCCTCCGGCGGGTATGAAAACGAGGGCCTGTTTGATGAGCTGATGAAGCGCGGGACCGGTTTTCTGATGGGAAACAGCCGGGAACAGCACCTGCTGCCGATCATCTACATGATCGACGATCCGGAGAAGTGGAATGACCTGACGGAGCTGCGGAAAAGCCTGCCGGGCCTGGGCGAGAGCGTCAGCGAGGATTTCATCCGCAAGGAGATGGACGTCGCGGAGGAATCGGTCAGCAAGGCCATCGAGTTCAGGACAAAATACTGCAACCTGAAGCAGTCCATCAGCACCGCATGGCTCCGGGCGGAGGATATCAACAAAGCTTTCGGGCATCATAAGAGCCTGGAATCGCTGAAGAATCATTATTGCGTCGGCGGCGTCGATCTTTCGCAGAGCGTCGACCTGACCAGCGCGTGCATCGTGACGGAGGTCGACGGGATCCTGTGGGTGCACGCACATTTCTGGCTGCCGAACAAGCGCCTGGAAGAAGCGACGAAGCGGGACAATATCCCGTATGAGATTTACATCCGGCGGGGATTCCTGAGCCTGAGCGGCGAGGAGTTCATTAACAACGACGATGTGGTGCTGTGGTTCATGAGCCTGGTGAAGGAATACAAAATCTTTCCGCTGCAGATCGGATACGACAGATGGTCCGCACAGGATATGGTGCAGAAGCTCCAGGGGAAAAGCTTTCACCTGGACAGCGTCACGCAGGGATTCAACCTGTCCACCGTAGAGGATACCGTCGAAGGGATGCTTCGGGAAGGCCGGATCCGGGACATGGACGACAACGACCTGCTGAAAATCCATTTTGCGGACAGCGCGCAGCAGATGGAAAGCAACACGGAATACGCGCATCCGCGGAAAAAACTGGTCAAGATATCAAAAAACGCGCACGTGGACGGCATGGCGGCGCTGCTGGACGCGATGGCCATGCGGCAGTTCCGGTGGGCGGAGCTTGGAAAGCGCCTGACGAACAAGGCGAGAGGGTGAGAGACAGATGGGAATGCTTGAGAAGATCTTCGGCAAAAAGGCAGAGCCGGAGAGGCTGAAGGCGGCAACGACCTTCCGGATGCTGGAAGGATATATTCCGGCGTTTCATACGTGGAGCGGATCGATCTACGAGTCGGACCTGATCCGCGCGGCGCTGGACGCGCACGGGAGGCACGCGGCGAAGCTGAAGGTCAACCTGCAGGGAAAAGCGCTGCCGGAACTGCAGAACAGGATGAAGATCCGGCCGAACGTCTTCCAGACATGGAGCAAGTTCCTGTATCAGACAGCCGTGGTGCTGTACGCGCGGAATACGGCGTTTATCGTGCCGACGCTGGACCGGAACGGGGACACGAGCGGCATCATCAACCTGATCCCTGAGCGCTGGGAGGTTGTGGAGTTCCAGGGCGAGCCGTATATCCGGTTTTACCTGGCAAACAACCGGCGGGCCGCGGTGGAACTGAGCCGGTGCGGAATCATGACGCGGTTCCAGTACAAGAATGAGCTCTTCGGGGAAAGCAACGCGGCGATCAAGCCGGTGCTGGACCTGATCGAAATGCAGCGCCAGGGAATCACCGAAGGAATCAAGAACGGCGCCAGTTACCGCTTCAGCGCACAGAGTGACAACTGGGCGTCGGATGAGGATCTGGCCGCGGAGATGGAGCGGTTTAACAAATTCACTTTCGGGAACAAGAAGACCAGCGGCGGCATGATCCTGTTTCCGAACACGTATAACAACGTGCAGCAGCTGAAGCAGGAGGCGTACAAGGTCGACGCGGACCAGCAGAAGCTGATCGACAATCACGTTTTCGACTACTTCACGGTGAACGAGGAAATCCTGCAGAATCAGGCCTTCGGCGATAAGTGGCTGGCGTTCTATGAGGGCGCGGTCGAATGGTTCGCGATCCAGCTGAGCGAAGTGATCACCGGGATGCTGTTCAGCATGCGGGAGCAGCAGTACGGAAACGAGATATTTTTCTCCAGCAACCGGCTGCAGTACATGTCGAACGCGGACAAGCTGAACGCGATCCAGACCTACGCGGACCGGGGCCTGATGACCAGGAACGAATTGCGGGAGATATCCAACCTGACGCCGCTGCCGGAGCCATACGGAAGCCAGATTCCGGCCCGCGGGGAATACTACGACATCACAAACCCGCCGGAGGACAAGACGGGGAACGGAGGAGAAAACAATGCCGATTAACACAAAAGACCGGGAATACCGGGAGATCAGCGTAACAGCGCTGGAAGTGCGCGAAGAACAGGACGGAAAAAAGATCGTTGAAGGCTACGCCACTGTTTTCGATCAGGAATACAGGCTCTGGGGAGACGAACGCTTTCAGGTGATGGAGAGCGTCGACCGAAGGGCGTTTGACGAAGCCGATATGAAAGACGTCATCATGCAGTACGACCATAAGGGCCGGGTGTTTGCCAGGATCTCGAACGGGACGCTGGAAGTGATAACAGACGAACGCGGGCTGAAGATCCGGGCGGACCTGAGCGGGACGGAGATCGGCCGACAGCTGTAAGCTGTATGAGGAGATCAGGGGCGGATATACCACCAAGATGTCCTTTGGATTCAGCGTGAAGAAGACGGAACGGAAGGAAGAACGGGACGAAATAACCGGAAACATTACCGTACACCGGAAGATTCTGGAAATCAAAAAACTGTATGACGTTTCTGCCGTATCGATCCCCGCGAACGATGCGACTGAGATATCCGCACGGAACATCAGTGAGGGAGTCATCGCTGAGGTTAAGCAGGAGTTGCTTGCCATAGAGGCACGGGAGCGGAAACAAAAACAAATTGCCATTACGGCGAAATCATTTTGAGGAGGGATAACCCATGAAGTACAAGACCATGCAGGAGATCGAGACCCGCAAGGCTCAGATTCTCGAAGAGATGAACAAGGACGGCGCAGACCTGGACGCGCTGAAGCAGGAGATGGATGAGCTCAAGCAGAACGCCGAAGAGCTCCGCACGGCCAATGAAAAGGCGGAGGAAACCCGCAAGGCCATCGCCAGCGGAGCCGAAGGCATCGTGATGGGCAGCTTCCAGGCGGAGGTGAAGCCGGTTTCCGTGGATGAAGTCCGCAACAGCAAAGAGTATCTTGATGCTTACGCGAACTACATCAAGACCGGCAATGATCAGGAGTGCCGCAGCGTGCTGCTGAGCAAGAACGCGCCGGCGAGCGGCCAGGTTCCGGTGCCGGACATGCTGGAAAACGTCATCAAGACGGCGTGGGAAAAGAATGAGTTCCTGAACCGCGTCCGGAAAACCTACTTCCGCGGCAACCTGCGCGTCCCGTTCGAGCTGAGCGCGACCGGCGCATGGGTACACACTGAAGGCACCACGGGCCTGACGGAAGAAGAAATCACGATCGGCATTGTGACCCTGACGCCGAAAAACATCAAGAAGTGGATCCGGATCAGCGACGAAGCGCTCACGCTGGGCGGTGAGGCGTTCCTGGACTACATCTACTCCGAAGTTGCCTATCGGGTGCTGCAGAAGCTGGTCTCCGAGATCATCGCTCAGATCGATACTGCCGGCACCAGCAACAGCGAGACCGCCATCGGTATCCCGAAGGTGAAGGTAGCCCCCGGCGTCACCACGGTCGTGAACGCGGCAGCGAACCTCTCCGAGGAAGCGACGGACCTGTGCATCGTGATGAACCGTCTTTCCGAGGCGGCATTCAACACCGCTTTTGCCAGCGCCAACTTTGCGATCGATCCGTGGGCCGGGCTGCCCCGCGTATACACCAGCGCGCTGCCGGCATACTCTGCCGCCAGCGAAAATGACATGTACGCGATCATCGGCGATCTGAAGGCTGTCCAGGTGAACTATCCGGAAGGCGAAGGCGTTGTCATCAAGTGGGATGACCTGAGCCTGGCGGAGGATGACCTGGTGAAGGTCGTCGGGCGTCAGTATGCCGGCCATGACGTGACCGCTCCCGGCCGTCTGGTCAAACTGACAAAGCCGGGCGCCTGATGAAGGTAAAGCTGCTCAAACGGAACAGAATCGACGGCGAGGCCGGGGAAATCGTTGAGGTTTCCCCGGACCGTGCCGCTTTTCTGTTTTCTGTGGAAGCCGCGGAGCCGGTGAAGGAAGCCGGGGAGCAGGCGAAAAAACCGGAACCGCAGGCACAGAAAAAAACGAACGCGAAGAGGAAGTAAGCATGAAGCTGATGGTGGCTGTACCGACAACGGACTATGTAAACGCGGAGTTCATGAAATGCCTTGTCAATATGAGCATCAAACTGATCAGGGACGGCGTGGATCTGGACGTGAAGACAATGGCCGGGACGCTGGTGTATATCGCCAGGGAACGGATCGCGTACAGTGCGGTCAAGAACGAATTCACGCACGTGCTGTGGCTTGACAGCGATATGACATTTAAGCCGGAAATCGTGGATGATCTGCTGTTCTGCGGGAAGGATATGGTCTGCGGGGCATTTGTCAGCCGCAGGCATCCTTACGGGCCGTGCGTCTATACTTCCATCGAAAAAGGCGACATACGGAAGGTTGAACAATTCGGAACGGAGCCGTTCAGGGTAGACGGGTGCGGGTTTGCGACGGTGCTGACAAGCGTGGAGCTGCTGAAGGCAGTACACGACCGGTTCGGCACATGCTTCACGCCGACGGACTACTACAGTGAGGATCTGGCTTTCTGCGACCGCGTGAAGCAGCTGGGACGCGAGATCTGGTGTGAGCCCACCGTGAGGCCTGGGCATATTGCCCATGTGCCGGTATATGTCGGGCAGGGCCTTTTTGAGGAGGCAGACAGATGATCCGTGTACTCATTGCCGCGCCGCTGCGGCAGCAGCCGAAGATATTCCGCGAATACCAGAAGGGGCTGGATCAGCTGATCATCCCGGAAGGGGTTGAGGTTGACCGGTATTTTGTTGTGAACGACTGCCCGGAGGTGATCCCGGAGATCAGGGACGCAGACTGGGAGGAAAACAACACAGAGGACGTGATGGTCTATCACGACCACATCTGGCCGGGCGAACTGCTGGACCGGATGAGCGAGCTGCGGAACCAGTGCGTGAAGCGGACGCTGGAGGGCGGATATGACTATATGCTGAGCGTGGACACGGATCTGGTGCTGGAGCCTCACACGCTGCAGGTGTTGCTGGAAACGCAGAAGGATATTGTGGCGGGGCTGTTCTGGACAAACGGATGGAGCAACGCGTGGAACTATGACCAGGCAGACGGATATGATCCGGAATGGGAAAAGCCGGGCCTGTACGAAATCGGCGGAAGCGGCGCGCTGATGCTGATCAGCAGGAAGGTATTCGAGGCAGGCGTCGACTACACCAAAATCCACAACATCAGAAAATGCATGAAGGGCGAGGATCGCCACTTCTGCATCCGCGCGGTATGCGCGGGATTCAGGATCTGGGCGGACAGCCACTGCCTGCCGGTTCACCTTTACAGGGAGCCGGATTACAGGAAATACATGGCGGGAGAGGTGAAAACATGTTTCAGGAAGTGAAGGAGAGCCTGCCGGTCAGCGGGGACGACTATGACGCGCAGATTATCAGGGAGATCAAAGCCTGCGCGCTGGACCTGACCACATCGCCCGAGATTCAACTTCCGCGAGAGATCGGAATCAGCAGGACGCAGCAGCAGGACGGCACGTGGGTGATCACGGACAACAGCACGCTGACGGATGAACTGATTATCACGACGATCTCAGCATGGTGCAACATGCGGATCGGAAACCCGCCGAACTATGACAATCTCCTGAAGGCATACGAAAGCCTGAAGGGACAGCTGCGACTGAGCAAAAACTATTCGACATACGGGGACGGAGGCGAAGACGGATGAGGATGATGACCAGCTGTGAGCTGATCACTTTCAAACCGGAAGCGCATGAGGTCGGAACGGATCCGGTGAAAGCGCGGCGAAAGGTGAAATGCCAGGAACTGACGCTGACACAGGCGGAGGTCTACCAGAGCGGAGGCGAAGGGCTGAGCCCGGAAGCGAAGATACTGATCCCGTATGACAAAGACTATAAAGGTGAACGGGAGCTGGATTACAGGGGGGAACGCTGGCGGGTTCTGCGTACGGATCCGTACAAGGCATACAACGGCGTGATCCTGCTGATCAGGCGAAAAAAAGGGAACAGCGGAAGCGTGGTGATCAGCGATGACGGATGAATACGCGGCGATGGTAACGGAGCTGAAAGCGCTCAGCCAGGGAACGGAGCCGGATCCGGTGATCACGCTGCCGATGGCGGAGGATGACTGGGACACGCGACCGGATACGGATTCATACGGCATCGTCAGCCTGGACTTTGAAACCGGGCAGATGCATGGGGATGATCTGATCATTGCCACAGCCTATGAGGGGAGCGTGGATCTGTTCAGCCGGGCAAGAAGCGGGGATGGATGGATCAAACTGATTACAGCGGCCCTGACAGAACACTGTGGAGGAAGCTGGGAACTGAACAGCCGGACATACGAACGGGAGACAGGGCTGTTCCACTGGGAATGGACGTTTCAGGTGTCGGATCTGGAGATACCAGAGCCGGACCAGCAACCGAATCAGGAGGGAGAAACGCCGACACAGCCGGAAGATCCTATTGAAGAGCCGCCGACAGAAGGCGAGGATCCGTAGGAGCGAGGTGATACATAATGTCCTACAGGTTTAAGTCAGAAGGCATAGATGAAGTGATGAAGGCGGTTGCGGAACTGGAAGACAAGGCTATGTTCGTGGCCGCACAGTCCCTGTATGAAGGTGCGGGCGTGATGGCTGACGAGATCAGCAAAGCAGCGAAGACGATCCGGACGGCTCCGTTTCACTATGTGGCTGTGCCCGGAGTGATTACACGCCTTCCATCTCCGGAGGAAAAGGAAATCCTGCTGAAAAGCGGCGCGGTCGGCGTGGCGAGGTTCAAGAAGACACTGGGCGCGATCGACACGTCCGTCGGGTACAACGCAGCCGGGTACGCGCCGGTGAACTGGAACCACATGCGGTCATCCGCACGGACGAATTACAAAGCCGTTTCTTTGAAGGGGCATGCTGTGAACGCGAGCAGCTTCCTGCAGGCCATCCGGAACAGGGGCGGCAGTGAAAAATACGGTGCTGACGCCAACATCGGGAAAGGCGCTCAGAACATGAAGCCGATCGGCGTGATCGCAAACGCGATCAACAGCGGGACCAGTTTCATGAAAAAACAGCCGTTCATCCGAAAGGCCGTGAAGAAAGCGACACCGAAGGCGGAGGCCGCGATCATTGGACGGGCCGAAAGCCTGATCAACACAATCCTATCTGAAAATCAAGTTGGAGGTAAAACTGCATGAATGCGAACGTTGGTATGCAATATCCGGTATATGCGCCTGTGAACGTGTATACTCCCGGTACAAGTATCACTTACAATGCGGGCGCGGTGGCCGGCGAGGCTGTCAGCGCGGCGCTCTCCTGGGAACGCGCGGACGGCCATTTCTACGGCGATGACGTAGAGCTTGATTCCGACAACGGCGTACTGGGTTACACACTGGACATCGAGCTGTCCGGTCTGAAAGACTCTGTGCGTGCCGCGCTGCTGGGCGACGACCTGGCAAACAGCGAATATACGATTACGGACGAAGCGGCGCCGGACGTCGGTTTCGGGTATATCCGCGTGATGCGCGACAAGGGAACGGTCAGCTATGAGGGCTGGTGGTTCTGCAGACTGAAATTCTCCATTTCGTCCGAAGAAACGCGGACGAAGGAGCGGAGCATCGAATGGCGCGTTCCCACACTGCAGGGAACGGGCGCCGGAGTTTCCCTGGATTCCACCGGAAAGCTCAAGTTTGCGGTGCATGAGACTTTCACGACATTCAGCGCGGCCCAGACCTGGCTGAAGGCTAAGGCCGGGATCACCTGATCCTGAGATTCATATGGAGGCGTTTCCGGTGCGGGGAACGCCTCCTGATTTTTGCATTGTAAAGGAGTAAAAAATGATTACGATCACGTTAAAAGGGCGGGAGGTACCGCTGCTGTACACATCGTATGAAATGAAAACGGTCCAGGAAGAAATCGCGCCGATCGATAAAGCCATCCGGCTGGTTACGGGGCGGAATCCTGAAGATGAAGAAGATACAAGCCTGTTCGGCGGGGCGGAGCACATCGGAGCCCTGGCGAAAATGGTCAGGATCATGGGAAATGCCGGCCTGGAAGAATCCGGCCAGGAGCCTGACCTGACAGACAAAAAGGTGATGAGGGCGCTGCGGCCGGATCAGCTGGTGGAAGCGATCAACGCAGTCAGCAACGCGATGGCGGACGGCATGAGATCGGAGATCCCCGAAAAGGAAGAGACCGGTCCTGTTGACGTAACGCTTGAAGAGATGAAAAAAAAAGAAACGAAGGAAAGCTGACGTATCTGATGGTCGTCAGCTGGGGCCTGATCGCCGGGCTGACTTTGCCGGAAATCAACCGGATGAAGCCGGGCGTGGTGATGGATCTGTTTATATACCGTCGGAATTACGACGATCAGCAACACGGAATCATGAGAGGGTGAGTATATGGCGGGCGCGGCTGGCATTGATGTAAAGATGGGGGTTTCCGGGCTTTCAGAGTTTAAAAACAGCCTGAACGCGGCGAAACAGAGTCTGAAGACAATGGACGCCCAGCTCAACCTGACGGAAAACGAATTCAAGGCAACCGGTAACGCGGAAAAGTACATGCAGGATAAGACTGTAGAACTTAACGCGAAACTGAAAATGCAGGAATCCGTTCTTGACAACGCTGAGAAGGCCCTGGAAGAAATGACGCGGAACGGCGTTGACAAGGGGACGAAGGCGTTCCAGGACATGCAGCGCGAGGTGCTCAACGCCAAGAGCGCCATGATCAAGACCAAGGGCGAGATCGACAGCCTTGGGAATGAGTCAAAAGAAGCGGCTGACGATACCAAAGAAATGAACACCGAGCTGAAGAATATCGGAAAGCAGGTGTCATTTGAAACCGTACACAACGGGCTGAAGCGTATCACGGACGGCATGGAAAAAGCCGCGAGAGCCGCGTACAAGGTCGGTAAAGCTGTTGTCCAGGAAGTATTGGGCGCCGGCAGCTGGGCGGATGACCTGCTGACGACATCTTCCGTGCTGGGTGTGTCTCCGGATGAACTGCAGCGGATGCAGAAGACGGCAAACCTGATCGATACGGACGCCGAAACGATCATCAAAGCCAGGCAGAAGCTGATGAAGGGCGTCGGCAACGACGCAAAGGCCACCATGAGCGCTCTGGAAGCGCTGGGGGTTCAATATACCGGCGACGCGGAGGATGCTTTCTGGAAAGCCGGCGAGGCAATCATGAACCTCACAGACGAAGCGGAACAGGAAGCACAGGCAAATGCGCTGTTCGGAAAAAGCTGGCATGATCTGATCCCGTTGTTCACAGCAGGGCGCGAAGAATATGAAAAGATGAACGCGTCCTGGAAGGTTCTCAGCGACGAGCAGCTGAGCAGCCTGGGGAAAATGGACGATGAATATCAGAAACTGAAGATCAACATTGAAGAACTGAAAATGGAAGCGCTGAGCCAGTTTGCGGAACCGATGGCCCAGGCGATGGAGCAGGTCAATTCAGCGCTTACGCAGTTTTCGGAATGGATCAAGAGCGACGAAGGGAAAGCCTTCACGGACAGCGTGATCGGAAAGGTCAAGGAGGCGCTGATGTGGTTGACAGACCCGGCAAACATCGGAACCATCAAGGACGCAGCGCTGGCGATCGGCGGCGCATGGACAGCGCTGAAGGTCGGACAGGGCGTGACCAGTCTGCTGAATCTGATCAGCGGGATCCAGTCTTTGACAGGCGGAGGGGCTGCCGCATCGGCAGCGGCCAGCGCAGGCGCCACTATCGGCGGGAGTTTCGCCACAGGATTTGTAAACGCTTTTGTCTCTGTCGCGCCGGCACTGGCTTCGATGCTGGGGATTGCTGCTGTCGCGGTTACGCCGGCAATGATCGCGAACGCACAGGATGAAAAACGATGGGCAAAGCAGTACCAGGAACGCATGGAAGCCGCGGACAGGATGACCGGAACGGATAAAGTATTCGTGCAGAAATCCGCTGAAGCATTGAACCAGGTCCATCAGCCGACGGGTGACGCAACGGATATCCTGATGGGTATGAATGACCGCGGGACAATTGAAAAGGCAAAGCTGCTCGGGATGCTTGCCGGGGAATCCACTACCTACGGAAACAACGCTCAGATGGAGCTGCTGCGGTTCTGGGAGAACCGCGGAGAAGGCTGGGATCAGGCAAGGACGGATGCACTGCTGACGTCGATCACGGACAGCTACGTAAAGATGAGCAAGGTGGCGGAGGACCTGACCGGCGGATCCGACGTGCAGAAAAAGTCGTCGAGCGAGATGACGACGGCCGCGGGGACCTTGAAAGGATTGCCGGCGATGATGATCCAGGCGATCCGGACGGGAATGTCCAATATCAAGATCTTCATGAACGGGCAGAGCATCACGGACTATGTAAGCCAGAGCCAGGCAGACAATCTGTTTGCCTATATTAAGTAATGAAACAACGGAGGCGATCCGATGATTTTATCAAGGCGGGTTGCGCTGAACGGTCAGCAGCTGGATGAGCTGCACGAGCGGATCGTGATCCGGTCGTTTGACGCAGGCGTGCCTCACGAAAATGTTGAAGCTGAAAATATCATGAGCATCTTCGGGCAGCGGGTCACCAGCCAGCACTGGGAGTCTTTTGAAGTCTCGGTGACCTACGCGATCGATCTCCCGAAGAAAGACATGATCACGCGGCGGATGGTCTTCGACACGGTGAACAGATGGGCGACACAAAAAGGCTGGCTGACGGTCAACTGGATGCCGGATCTGCGGATGTGGGTGGACAAGGTCGTATATCCGTCCGCCGGGGATATGTGGGACTGGACAAACGAATACACGATCACTTTCAGGGCCTACGGGCTTCCGTTCTGGCAAGCAATCACGCCGACACAGCTGAACGTACAGGCAACGTCAAGCGGCACCTGGTCGATAGATATAAACGGAAACGTCCCCTCACCGGTTGATGTGGACTTCAGGAACGTCAGCGGGATGACGATCCCGAAGTTCTCCATCCGGGTCGGCTGGTCATGGCTGGTTTTCAATGATCTGGGCCTGGGCGGAAGCGAAACTCTTCACATCACCCACGGGACGGATGGACTGCTGAGGGCCACGATCGGCAGCAGAAGCGTATACAACAAACTGGATCCGTCGAGCACAGACCGGCTGATTGCCGATCCGGGCGTGATGCCGGTCTATCTGAGCGCGACCCGCGCGGGGAACCTGAGCGTGCGCGATTACGGGGGGTATGTGTAATGATCCTTCTGAGCGGGCATAGCATCACACCGGCGCGGAAAGTGCCGATGCAGAGCCTGGGCGTTACCTTAAAGGAACGCGACAGCACGGCGACGATGATCCCCCTGGACATGACTGGCATCACGAACACCAGCTGGTTCTACGATGAAAAGCAGCCTGGAGGCGGAACCGCCTGGCGGGTCAAAAGCATTACAGAAGCCTACGACACCCACACGCCGACCGTTCAGCTGGAGCATGTGATTAATACGCTGAAGGACCGGATCATGTTCGGGGAGATCACGCCGGGCATGATGGCCGGGAACGACAAGGCGACCGTGTGCACGGCGGAACAGGCGATCCGGTACATCCTGAGCTATCAGAGCGACTGGGTGCTTGGCGATCTGCAGTACAACGTGGCGAATCCGTACAAGTTCAACGGAGACACGCTGTTTGACGCGCTGGAAACGGTGACGAACAGCCTCAAGGATGCCTGGTGGGCCTACGATACGACGGTTTATCCGTTCCGGTTACTGATCATCCAGAAAAATAACAGCGTATTCAGCGAGATGCGGTGCGGGCGGAACATCAAAACCATCAAAAAGACGGTCGACAAGAGCGGGATGTTTACCCGGTTCTACCCGATCGGCAAGGACGACCTGCATATCGACGGGGATTTCGTCGAGATGAATTCATATCAGTTCGGCGTGATCTCGAAGGTGGACACGGACGCCAGCATCGACAACAAGGACGAACTGCGGCGCTGGGCGGCGGAACAGCTGGAGATTCATAGCCGGCCCACCGTGACGATCGATGTTGACGGCTTCGAGCTTGCCGACGCGACCGGGGAGTCGCTGGACAGTCTGACGCTGGGGCGCGTCTGCAGGGTGCCGATGCCGGAATACAGCATGACGTTCGAGGAGAGGATCGTCTCGATCCAGTATCCGGACAAACTGCGGCAGCCGAACGTCGTCAAAGTCACGCTGAGCAACAACCGGACGGACGTGATGAAAGTGATCGCGGACGCCATGAAAAAGAGCAGCGGCGGCGGACGGAAGGCAGCGGTACAGCAGAAGGAAGATCATGCCTGGTTTGTAGATACCGACGAAAAGGTCGGTATGGTGGCGGAAAGCATCGTCGGCACGGGTGACGGCGTATGGAAACGGATCAGTTCACTGGTCGTTGACGGCGAAGGAATCCACGCAAAGGTCCAAAAAAACGAGGGCGATATCGTTACAGCCTTTACAAGGATTGACCAGAACGAAAACAGGATCATTCTGGAGGCACAGAGGGCGACGGGCGCCGAAAGCGCACTGAGCTCCAGCATCACCGTGGAAGCCGGCCGGATCACCCAGGAAGTAACAAACCGGATCAACGGCCAGAACGAGCTGAGCAGCCGGATCACACAGACAGCTACAGCAATCACGCAGGAAGTAAGTGCCAGAATCCAGGGTGATACGAATCTGGACAGCAGGATCACACAGACGGCGAACAAGATCGACTTAGAGGTAACCAGGGCGAAGGCAGCAGAGGGGACGCTGGACGGCAGGATCACGGTCGAGGCCGGGAAGATTACGCAGATCGTCAGCGCTGTTGGACAAAACGGCGAGGTTACAGCTGCATCGATCTGCCTGGCGATCAACAACGGCGGCAGCACAGCCACGATCAACGCGAATAAGATCTACCTGCTGGGGCAGACGATCGCGAACACGATCACAGCGGATTACATCAGTTCGAAAATCGCGAATATTCCACTGCTGTCTGTACAGGCCATATCGCTTGGCGGCGGAATAAGCAGTACAAGCGGTGATATCAGGACCGGCGGAACGGTTGGCGGGGCGAACCTGTACCTGGGCGCGCAGAACATGAACGAAGCGATCGTCAGCGCGTCCGTGAGCGGGAACACACTGACGCTTACAAATGTAAAAGGGGATTCGGTAACTTTTAGCAAAGCCACTTCCCTGTCCGGTGCGTGGGGCAGTGGCGTATTTACAGTAACCGCATCGCCACAGGGAAATACTCTGACAACTTCATTGACAGTTGGTGCTATTACATGGAACGGAGCTACAGGCACAGGCGAGATTTACGCAACGATAGGAAACAGTGCAACAGTTTATGACACAGGGAAACCGATAGAAATAAACGCACCGTTCAGACAAGAAGTAATAGTAGAACAAGGTACTCCCACATCACAGTTCAGAATTCAGGGAGAGGCTGCTTCGACGGTAAATGTCACGCCTATAGGTATATATTTCGACGGTATAAGCAGGGGAACAGCAGGTCCGAAAGTCAAATATTACGGGTATACAACACTGTATTACAAGGATGGAAACGGTAATTATCAGTCAGCAGGAGAAGCTGGCTGGTATTACTCAAGCAGCGATGGAACACAATACTATAACAGCGGATCGGCTTATTCCGGATATCACGCCGGGACTGAAACCGCATACTATCCTGCCGACCAAACACTGTATAAAGAGGGGTCTTTAGTCGGCCCGTTGTACAACCAAGGCACAATCAGATACGACCTTTACAGACATACATAAAAGGAGATGTGAACATGAACAAAGAGAAAATCGACACAATCCAGAACGAAGCAATGGCCACATTCAACCTGCTGCAGCAGTTGCAGGCGCCGATGGCAGAGAAAAACATTGTCATCATGAATGCTTGCATGGGAAGCATGAAACTGATCGGCCAGATCTGTGAAGAAGAAAAGAAGGAGTGCAAAGACGATGCAGGAGAAGCTGACGCTGAATAACGGGACCGTGCTGGCAAACGCCAGCGCGATCCTGAGCGGGAACCTGTTCCTGTACATCCACGGGAACGATCTGAAAACGGTGTTTGACCTGCTGATCGTGCCGGAAAACACGGAAAAGATCATCTATACACAGAATAACGGTGAGGACATCACCTTTACCGGATTCACAAAGCTGACCGCGGTGACAGACGAAATGAACGGCCTGATCACCGCCGTGCTGCGGAGAGAGGTGAATAACTGATGGGCAAAGCGACAGGATTCCAGCATGACACGGAAACAGGCGACATCGTGATGAACGCCGGCGACACCGGCAGTTTCAAGGTGCACTGCAGCCGGAAAAGCGGCGACGCCTGGACAGACGCAAGCCGGATGCTCTACACAATCAGAAGCCAGACAGGAGAGATCAAGCTGCAGCGGATCTACCGGCTGGACGATCAGTATGACCTGGGCGACGGGACGGTGCTGATTGAGTTCCATAACGACGATACAGACACATGGGAGCCCGGCCAGTACACAACGGAACGCCGGTACAATGTCAATCCGATCTGGGACGGGACGCCGAGCACGGCCCGGTGCGTGAACGCGCTGGCGGCCGGAGCGGCCAAGATGGTCGAAGGCGTGCCGGTCAGGACGGTATTCAAGGGGCAACTCACAATCGAAGCTGTTGACGGGAGGATTTAACAATGAGCGAGAACAACACCGATCTGAATGAAGTTTTCGAGGAAGAAATGGACGACGCGGACGTGATCACTGTCCCGATCGACGAAACGCTGAGCAACAGCGGCGAAGCGGCTGACGCGGCGGCGGTCGGCGCGGCGCTGGCACTGAAGGCGGACAAGGACGAACTGCCGGCGACAATCAAGGTCAACAATCAGTCTGCGGACAACCAGGGCCTGATCCTGATCGACGGGACCGATATCCCTGTCAGTGATTCCAACACGAAAACGCTGGCGGAAGCGATCGAAGAAGCATCCGAAATGACAGCGGCCACCATCCCCATGACGGGAGAGACGGGCGCCGCGACCATCGGCGAGACCATCGGCGTGCTTCAGGAGACTGTGGAAGGAATCGCCGGAAACATGTCCGCGGATAAAATCCCCATGTCCGAAGCAGAGGATGCGGAAACCATCGCCGAAGCGATTGGCATCATCGCGGACAACGTTGAGGAACTGGCGGAGACCGTCGAGGGGATGGAACAAAAGACCGCAGACAAAGTCCTGATGGAAACCGGCAGCACCGTAACTGTCAAAAATGCCATCGAGACACTGGACAGGACGGCCGTGAAGAGTGTCAACCGGAAGCTTCCGGATGCATCCGGGGATGTAGATCTGCCCGTTGTGCCTCTGGCGGAGAACCTGCAGAGCGACAAACTGCAGAGCATCGAAGGCGAATTCACGCTGCGGACAACCGGCGGGACCGGAAGCGTTTCTGACGGCAAGGCTTACCCTCAGCATATCTACGGCAACAGCCGCCATGACGGATTCGTGGCGGAGGTGCTGAACCTGACGGTGATCCCGATCGCCAGGACGGAGCCGGACGAACCGATCACGGCGACGATCGACAGGGATACTTTTCTCGAAGAGGTGGAAGACAGCGACACCATCAACCTGTACTATACGACCGAATGGAGCGAGGACCCTGCGGATTACGGCGTAACCGTAACAGGGGATCCTGTCGCGGGCGACCAGATCACGATCGTCTACGTGAAGGAAGTACGCGGGACGATCGTGGTCGCGGAACCGGACCGCCTGGTCGGGACCGGCTGGAACCTGTTCAACTACAACGCCGGATACGCCCGTGTGGTCAAATATTCCGAAACATACGGATACAAGATCGGCGGGACGTTTACGTCCATCGCTTTCGCTGCATCCCTGACGGACGACAGGATCAGTCTGCTGCCGAATATTGACGGCCTGTTCAGCGTACCCGGAGACGGCTATGTATTCGTGACCGGCGGGAACAATACGGATACTTATATCCTGACCACATGGAGTGACTGGATTGAAGGGCCTTCAACCGGATACTGGGAGGCTTACCGGGAAAGCGGAATCGATCTGTCCGCGGTCGTGGAAACCTATTTCCCCTACGGCATGCTGAAGGTCGGAACAGTCCGCGACGAAATCGACCTGGTCGCAAAGCGCACCATCAGCAGGATCGAGCGGATGGTCTACAATGAAGAAAACCGGGCAACGGCTGCGGCGACCGGAAGAGCGTACGATTTCGACGAAAACAATATCTATGTTGTGCGGGCGGAACCTGTCCTGAACGCGATCACGATCGACAGCGAATATTCCGTCAGTGAGCACGGCCTGGAATGGTTCACGGAAACGGAGCTGCCGCTGGACACGGAAATCCTGTACGGCAAGAACCTCCGGGACAAGCTGGAACGCAACGTTTTAACCATCAGCGCCCAGACGCTGACCGAAGAAGAGAAATCCCAGGTCAGGACGAACATCGGCGCCATGAGCCAGGCCGAAGGCGATACGAAGCTGGTCGCACCGACGGAGGCCGGCACGGCCGGGCAGCTGCTGCACCTGAAAGAAGACGGCAGCACCGAATGGACAACCCAGGGAACACCGACTGACGCCCAAGTCGGGACTGCTGTGTCCGCCTGGCTGACGGCTCATCCGGAAGCAACGACCACCGTCGAAGACGGCGCCATTTCCAGGGCGAAACTGAATGATGATCTGAAGGCCAAGACGGATGCTGTTCCTGACTTAAAGAGCGCATTAGGAAAATCAACAGGGAACGAAGAACTGATTGGATGGAGTGAAAACCATAAGTATATTATTACCAATGGAGACACGGCAGACATCACTTCTCCAACCACTACAACATCCAATGTGCGGTATCAGGTTATTCAATGCCAGAAGGGCGATTATTTTACGATCACGGCAACGGGTGGTAATGCATCAAGAGCATATGCATTTATAAACAACAACGACAACGGGAAGATTCTTGAACCAAGAGCAGGTTCCGGAGCAGTTTTAACTGATCAGATTATTGTCGCTCCTGCGAACAGTACACATCTGATTGTTAATGATACAACTCTTGCCGGGAAGGTTATTACAGGGAGATTTGTTAAACTTGACACGCTGAAACAGCATGGGTTGCTGGACAATTCTGACAATCTGAATGACTGTAAAGAAACAGGATTGTACAGATGGGCAGGATCAAGTATGCCAAGCAATGCTCCTGCTGATACTGGCAGCATAATGTTTGTCATAAACCAAGATGATACAGTTGAACAAATTGTATTCACTCGAAGAGAAGAATGGCACAGATTCTATGCAGCGAATGAATGGGCTGGCTGGAAGAACTTTATAAATCCGTTTGTACAAAGGAAAGTATTAACATCACAGGACGATTTGAACAACGTATATGACAACGGGGTATACAGTTATACGTCAAGCAGCGTTCCATCAAATGCTCCTGTGCCAGCAACAGGTGGACTTTTAAATGTATTCGGAATAAACAATCTGGTTTATCAGATATATACAAATGCTGAAAATGAAGAATACCACAGACATCGTCAATCGTCCGGATGGGGCACATGGATACGACACACAAAGCCGTTTACACACATGGGACTGCTTACAAGCGCAGACAATTTAAACAACATTACGGAATCAGGAATATATGTCATTTATAGAGATAGCATTCCGGTAAATAATCCAAGCGCAAGTGGCGGCTTGTTAGTTGTTTACAAAAACGGTATAAGTAATGATTATTATGAGCAGTTATTTTATAACAGAACAGAGGAATATCATCGTTTCAAAATCAGCTATGATGAAAGCTGGGGGGATTGGAAAGCATACGGAGATCCACTGGCGAAGGGCAAAGTGCTGACGAGCAATCATGATTTAAATGAAATAACTGATACGGGATATTATCAATCCTATGCGGGGAACATTCCGGAGAATTCTCCGGAAGAAACTGGTGGCATACTCACAGTTATCGCTCACGATACGCTTGTTCAACAAACATGGGAAAACAAAAACGGCAAATATTTCAGAATAAAAATTTCGACGGGTTGGGTGCCTTGGAAAATGCACGCTGACAATGATATGATCAGAGTCGCTGACGAGCAATTAAACATTGTTTCAAATTTGATATTTGAACAAGGCCGGATTTCGTCCACCGATGGTACGAACGTAAACGATAATACAAGAATCAGGACAAATAATTTCTGGTATTCTCCTATCAACGAATCAAGCGTAATTATCAAAGACAGTGACAAAAAATTATTTGTGTTTGAATATAATACAGACGATTCGTATGTTCGTTCAAGTGGATGGATATTCGGGAGCGATTCATTCGCACTCAGACTGGGAAAGAAATACAGATTTGTCGTTGCTTACCTGACAAATGAACAAATTGATACTAGCGCAGTTATTGATGGGATCATTGTTGCGCCTTCGTTTACAAATGATAATATTCCGGTTATGTATCTTGACGGAGACATAACAGAAATGACAAAAGAAAACGCTGTAACGCTCAACTACAGGTTCTTTGACTTGACAGGAACATGTACCTGTAAATGGCAAGGACAAAGCAGTACAAGGTATCCGAAAAAGAATTATACGCTAAAATTCGGGAGTTCATTTGATGGATGGGCTAAGTGGCAAACGTACATGAGCAACTGGAAGAGTAAGCATAATGTGCTTGCAAGCAGTCAGACAGATGGAAGAAAAACATGGAAACTTGTAGACAACAAACCGAAACGGAGTATAGATTCGGATTACACATGGGGCAACAAGAAAAAATATGTTGCTAAGGCAAACTGGATTGATCCTTCTCAAGCGAGGAACGTCGTATCAGCGAGATTGTGGGGGCAGATAGTAAACATCCGAAGGAACAAAATAGGTTTGCTTGAAGATACGACAAACGGCGGTGCTATTGACGGTTTCCCGATTCAGATCGTATTGAATGGTGGTTTGATGGGACTTTACACGTTTACAACGCCAAAGGACGAAAACCTGTTTGCAATGGGTTCCGGCGAAAGTGAGTATTTTATCGGTGGAGAGATCAATGCTGGGAGCAACAATGTTGCCAAAAGCGCAAACTGGCTTCGCGCTTGTGATGATTCTGATTTGTATGACACGGATGCTTCTCATTCATTTGCAATCGAATACCCTGATGTATATGGAGATAACGGAGAACCGACAGAGGAAACGCAGGAAACGTTTAATGCAATCAAAACGAGCCTGAATAATGCCATTACAGCTTGCCTTTCGGCCGGTGCTACATGGGAAACAGATTGTGCAGACTATATTGATGTTGACAGTGTGATTGATTATTACATCTTTGCCTGCTGTATCAATGCCAACGACTGTATGTCAAAGAATATCCTGTACGGTACATACAATGGCGTGAAATGGTTTATGTCTGCTTATGATCTTGACACGACATACGGAGCAAACCCGTACAATTCCGGGTGGTTTGATGTCGTAAACGAAAGAAACCAATTTGCTGAAGCTGCCGAATACAATAGGGAAAATGAGACATACAGGGTATCGGCAAGCAGAATCCGCCATAGACTTTTCTATCTTGTTCACAGGTATAGCAGAGCAAAACTCGTGGAACGCTATAAGGAACTTCGGGCAACCGTTTTGTCAGATGAAAACGTATGGGCAGAATTATCAAAGTTTGTCACCGATATTCCGCAGACAATGGTGATAAAAAATAATGAAATCTGGCCCACTTCTCTGGGGACAGAATTATCAAACATCCATCAGTACATGGATTACTACAGAATGCACTGCAAGTATCTTGATGAGGAAATCGCAGAGCTGGAAGCGACATTAACTTAAAGTGACCAATACGGCATTTAGCATAAGAGCAAATGGTTATTATCCATGTCGGTGTTTTGTGTCATAGATGGTACCGTCTTTTCACAAACCATGCCGAGCCGTATTGATATAAAGTGACCATTAAAACATACTGTTTGGCCAGTCTAACCAGTAAAAAAAAGCAAAAAAACGGCCGCCGGGAAGATCCTGGCGGCCTTGATCATGGCATTGTACAGACTTCCATTATGCGAATTTCCTGTAAGAGTTTTTCACCTGAGACTTATCCAGGGCGACATACTTCATGGTCGTATCCAGCTTTTCGTGGCCGAGGATCGCGGCGACTTCCTGAATCGGCATCCCGTGAGCGATCAACATAGTGGCCAGCGTCCTGCGGAACTTGTGCGGATGAACATGATCAACACCAGCGGTCAGCGCCCTCCGTTTCAGCATTGCCCGTACACCGTTCTGAGTCAGGCGTCCGAGGCGGTAATTGGCAAACAGCGCCGGACAGGTATCCTGCCTGGAGTCCAGATAGCGCTTGAGGTACATAGCCGTAACCCCATCGAAGTACACAACACGCTCTTTATTTCCTTTCCCAAGGACCGTGACTTCCTTATCGATGAAATTGACATCATTCCGGTTGAGCTGTGTCATCTCGCTGACGCGGCAGCCTGTAGCAAGCAGGAAAGTGATAATGGCGATATCGCGGTCCGGAAGCTTGGACTGTCCGCACGCTTTTTTCAGGTTTTCCAGTTCAACGTCCGCATACGGTTCGCGGATCTTCTTCTGTACTTTGATGGCGCCGATATTGGCGACAGGGTTCTTTTCGATCAGGCCTTCCCGCCAGAGCCATCCGAACATGGAGCTGAAGACTTCGCGATTGCCTTTCAGCGTACAGTCCGAAATGCCGCGGGCCTTCTCTTTTGTAAGCCAGTTGCGGAGATGATAGACCGTAATACTACGGATCGGCAAAGCAAGATCCTTGAGGAGACGGTTGATCAGGTAGGAATAAGCCTGGATGGTTTTGGGACTTCTTCCTTCCACCTTCAAAGCAGTAAGCCAGGCGTCCAGCAGATCCAGACTGTAGGATTCATCAATACGGAGCATTCTGGAGAATTCGTAATGCTCCAGGACGTCAGCGGTTGATGACATCACATCCGTCAAAGAGCTGGCTGTGATCTTGTCGGACAGGCTGCGCTCCAGATCCTTCAGGAAAGACATTTTGATTTCGAGAGACACAAAAAACACATCCTTTCTTGTATTGGGCGAAAGGATGTGATAATATCACTCTCTGGAGGGTGTGCCTCGACCACATCTTCCGCCGGAGCGTTTAGCGGGGTCCAGCCGCTGACGCTCTTTTCTTATGCTTATTATAATCTTTTTGGGAACAAATAGCAAGAGAACAAAATAATTATTATACACAAAAGGATGGTGATGGGATGATCAACGGAAAGACGCTGGCAAAAGCAGGATGCAAGTACATCGGGACGCCATATTCAGAAATGGACTGTCAGAAACTGTGGGAAAAGATGCTTTCCGACTGCGGTCTGTCGATGGATCTGGGCGGCAGCAACAGCTGGTACAGGTACATCATGCAGCATGGATGGTGCGGCACTCCGGAAGAATGCAAAAAGAAGTACGGCTGCATTCCTGCCGGTGCGACGCTGTTTATCCGGGAAGATGTCAGCGCGTCCACGCCGGCACAGTTCCGGGATGATGGGATCGGCGATATCACCCATATGGGTGTTTATACCGCCATGACCGGAGCGGAAATGTGCGATCTCGCGATTGGGGCCGGAGTCGGTGACGCTGACCGGTACAACTTCGGAAACGGCGCGATTCATTCCAGTTCATCAAGGAGCGGTGTCTGTACAAGCAAATTCGAAGGCAAGACAATTCCGAACGGTGGATGGAACCGGATCGGACTGTTCCGGGAATGGATCAGCTATGCAGAAATCAACCAGGGCGAAGATCCGGATCCGGAACCGGAACCGCCGGCAGAGCCAGAGTATGCGATTGTGGTAGCGGAGAGCGGCAGCACAGTAAAGATGCGGGCAAAACCGACACAGGATTGCAGACTGTACTGGGACGTGCCGATCGGGGCGGAGGTGATTGTAGACGAATGGGACGCGGCGACAGACAAAAAGAACCAGAAATGGAGCCGGATCACCTGGGCCGGACAGGAAGGATGGATGATTTCCGAGTTCCTGAGGGAAGAGGATGAGGAACAGGCAGCGGACAGCTGGACGGTGATCATTCCGGGATTGACGAAGGAACAGGCGGAGAGGCTGTGCAGGGAATGGGGTGAAGCAACGATGGCAAGGGGATAAGGAGTATCTGATGTGTTTCACTTACGAACCGGAAAAGAAGCACAGGTGCTGCGGAGCCAGCGGGCGGAAACTGCGGCGGGTGTGCGTCTATTGTCCGAATTATCAACCAACAAAGGAAGAAGGGATAAACGATGAGTCTCTACCAGCTGCTTTGCCTGATCGGTGTTCAGGGCCTGATCACGACGATCGTGTCGATCGTGATCACAAAGAAGATGAACAAAGCTGAGCGCAAAGCAGAAAAAGCGCACCGGGAAACAGAAGCGATCGGGCAGGGTGTGAAGGCATTGCTGCGGGACAGATTGCTGCAGGGATACAAACACTATGTGAATGATGTCGGATGGGCCGATGAGGATGACAGGTCAAACATGGAAAACGTTTACAAGCAATATCACGCGCTGGGCGGGAACGGAGACATGAAGGATCTGCGGAGAACGTTCCGGCATTTGCCGATGGTGGAAGGAGGACCGGCGACGGAAGTCGCTGACGATTAAGAAACGGAGGGAAAAGAAATGAAAGTGAACTGGAAAGTCAGATTCAAGAATGCCACATGGTTGAGCATGTTTATCAGTCTGATCGTCGGATTCGTGTTTAATATGCTGAAGCTGTTTGACATCGTGCCGGTGATCACCGAAAACATGGTCATGAATATCGTCAGTCAGGTATTGACGTTCCTGGGCCTGATCGGTGTCCTGGTGGATCCGACAACGGCCGGACTGAACGACAGTGTCAGGGCGATGAACTACGAAGAGCCCTGGCAGGACCAGACTGATAATACTGGGAAATAAAGTGGTAACAAAAGTGGTAACAAAAGTGGTAACGAGACAGAAACGGGGCATTGATTTACAACGGTTTCAGCGATTGATTTTGAAATGCTCGAAATCAAAAAACGCAGTAAAATCAATGGCTTCAGCCTTTATCAAGCGTATTGACATCGTGGGGGTCATAGGTTCGAGTCCTACTAATCCCACTGCCCGGAGCCTTAAAAATCAAGGCTCCGGGCTTTTCTTATGCAAATGGTAACGTCAATCGTGGGGGTTTTTGGTAACAAAAGTGGTAACAAAAGGGCCCGCTGCCTGCAACGCAGCGGGCCTTTTTTTGCAGTTTTCCGGCGGAATCTTGCAGTTTCATCCGGCGGCGCCTTCCTCCCGAACAGGCTCATCCGGCACCGGATGCTCCTGGTTGAAAATATCCGCGACGGAATCCTGCAGGCCGGGCATCAGGTAGCCGTAAAGGTCCATGGTGATCTTGATGGACGCGTGGCCCAGGCGCTCGCTGATGATCTTCGGCTGGACGCCGCGGCGGATCAGCATGGCGGCGTGGGTGTGGCGGAGGTCGTGGAAGGACGCTTCCGGCATCCGGGGCTGATGGTCCTTTTCCCGCTGGGCGTTGATCTCCCGGATCAGGCGCAGCGGCGCGTGAGAATAGGATTTGAGGGAATAGGGATCGCCGGTGGAAGAGACGCAGACGCGGTGGCGCGGATTATGCTGCAGGGTGTGGGCGTTGGAGCGGGAAAGGAAGGTCTGATAAGCCGCTTTCAGTTCCAGCATCACCCATGCGGGCATGGAGATCGTCCGGGCGGACAGGTCCGTCTTCGGATCCTTCCAGTGCTCTTTCCCGTCCGGCGTCATGGTTACGGCGTCGATGATCGTGATCCGGTTCCGGTCAAAGTCCACATTCTCCCAGCGGAGCCCGGCGCACTCTTCCCGGCGGAGCCCTCCGTAGAGAACCAGCAGCAGCGGGATCCGGAAATCCTTCCGGCGGCGTTCCGGGGCGACGGAGGCGGAGATCAGCGCATCGACATCCTCATCGGTGAGGATGACCTGCTGACGCTTCGGGATCTTCGGCAGGCGGACGTTAGCCAGGGGATTCAGGGGAATCAGCCGCTCGCATACGCCCCAGGCCAGGGAGAGCCGGAGCGGTTCCGTATTGGAAACGGCCGTCCGGACGGAAACCTTTTCCTGCAGCTGATCCAGAAGCAGATTGAACTTCCGGGAATCCAGCCGGCGGACCTGCAGATCCGCGATGAATGTGTCCGAAAGCTTGTCGATCGACGCGGAATACTTCGCGCGGGTGGTGGCCGCGAGGCCGGGGCACCGGTCCGCGAACCAGCGTTCCATCAGCTCCGCGCAGGTGAGCGTGCCGGTGTTGACCTCGATCCCGGCGGAGGATTTCGCTTCCAGATCCTGAGCAGCTGCCCAGGCTTCCTCCTTCGTATTGAAACCGGAGACGCGCTTCTGCTTCTTTTCGCCGGTTTCGGCTTCATACCAGTACATGACGCAGTATTTGCTTCCGCGCTTATATACGCTGGCCATGGGGATACCTCCTTAAAAAGTATCATTCATTGCGACAAACCGGAAAGGAGGATACCGCAATGGATGAGATCAAAAAAGCGTTGATCGCGTATCTGGATCTGCTGAGCGAGGAAGAATTATACATTCTCTTCCTGCTGATCCGGGAGCTGGCGAGAAAGTGAAAACGAGAGGGACGTCATTCGGCGTCCCTTTCCTTTTGCCGGCGTTCAATCTCCGCGAGTGCGGTGTCCAGCGTCTCGAACCATTTCGGATCCATTTCCACCAGTGCGTCAACCAGCATCTTCAGCCGGTCCGGCAGGGAAAGGTACGTATCGGTCAGGCGCTTGATGGCCGCGACTTTCGGCGCGGGATCTTCCATTTCACCTTTGCCGGTCTTCAGCCAGAGATAGGAAATGCCGAATTCCTTGGAAATGAGTTTCAGTATGGAATCAGAGGGAACAACTCTACCAGTTTCATAAGAAGTGACCATAGCTTGAGTTGCCCCGATGCGGTCGCCGAATTCAGTTTGATTGAGTTTTCTTTCTTTTCTGATTGCTTTGATTCTATCTTTCATGTGAGCACCTCCGTTTCGCGCCCATTGTATCACAACAAAAATATAGCTGCAACTATAAAATTTTCCATAAATATATTGACAGATATAAAAAGGAGTGATATTTTATAGCTACAGCAATAGAAAGGAGGCAGAAAAAATGGAAACATCAATAAACCTGCAGCAGAACCCCGAAACCCTGCAGCCGGAAGAAAACACCCAGCATGAAAACGTAGCCGTCCGGACGCCGGACAAGTCCGCCTACATGGAGCGCATCAACTCCCTGCCGGCGGAGGATCAGGCGTTCCTGGACGGCTATCTTTTCGCCAAGGTCACCGAAGCGGCGAAGAAAGGAGCGTAATCATGGCCATACAGATCACATGGAAAGAGCGGCAGAAGAAGACGCTGCTGGAACACTACGCGAAGTATGTTCCGGAGTTTGAAGGTCATGATGACGACCGGAAGATCTACTGCAACACCTACAAGATGATCATCAAAGCGCTGGAGGATCTGCCGGAAGAGCCGCAACCGTTCACCCGCTGCGCGATGAACGCGGCGATCAATAAGGATCTGTGCATGCTGGACCGGATCATTCTCCGGTTTCACTATGAAGGGAAAGGAGCGTAACAATGGACCAGAAGCAGAAACACCTCGACCTGGATACCTTCGGGGAGATCATGGATGATTTCATCCACAAAAACAAGGTCGGACTGATGGTGCTGAAAGAGGCGGATTCGGACGACTGGGAAGTGACCGGCGTCGGCATGGGGGCGGTGATGGACTTCTACATCTTTCTGAACGCGCTGGAGCCGATCTTTCTGGAGATGCTGGAGCAGATGGAAGGCCGGATCGAAGCGGAGAAGCTGGCGGAGAGTCTGTCGGATCTGATGAAAGAGTGCATGATCACCGCGAGAAAGGAGCGTAACGATGCAAATCATTTTGCAGGGGACACAGGGTGAGATACGGCGCTGGATCCGGCAGCAGATGCGTGTGACAGGTAAAAAGATCACTTATACAGGCGTATCAGCAGAGAACGGAACGGAGATCTGTATTGTGCAGGAAGGCACAAAAGAAGACTATCCGCGGCAACGGATAGTCAGGAAAAAGAAAGGAGCGTAAACATGCCGGGACTGAGAAAGACATCAGCCTGCAGGGGATGCGGGCAGGAGATCGCATTTATCAAGACGGTGAAGGGCAAGACGATGCCGGTCAATCCGGACGGCGTGTACTTCGTGCCGGCGGGCGGGCCGAACACCTACGTCACGCTGGACGGAGAGGTCATCC